>ERZ1035006.837-NODE-837-length-22701-cov-7.120286_pt1 | contig 22701 bp, 20 predicted proteins | sample MGYA00520694_ERZ1035006 | MGnify/ENA primary metagenome ERZ1035006 (study PRJEB33766, sample SAMN09781746) | gut metagenome | biome: gut microbiome | host: Homo sapiens | place: Madagascar | study: EMG produced TPA metagenomics assembly of the PRJNA485056 data set... | reverse complement strand
ATACAGAAATAAAAGCGGAAGAACCGGTGGATTGTGCCGTGTTCGTAAACGGAGATGTGATTGTGCTGCGTGGAAAACCGCAGTATGTATTTATTGATGTATTTGACTATATTGATTTTGACCTGTCCGATTCGCGTGGAAGAGCGATCATTACAAAAATTAATGACAAGGATGCTTTTTACACACAGACATTAAATGAGGGTGACGAGATCGTGATCCGCTGGTCAGAAGGTTAGGAGCGGGCAGAAGATGAGATTATGTAGTATCGCCAGCGGAAGCAGTGGCAACTGTATTCTGGCTGGTTCAGATAATAGCCATATACTGATTGATGCAGGCATCAGTGGGAAACGTATCCGCGAAGGAATGGAAGAATTCGGGTTAAAACCTGAAGATGTCAGTGGGATTTTCATTACCCATGAACATATGGATCATGTTCAGGGACTGGGTGTGATGGCCAGACGGCATGGGCTGCCGATTTACGGCACAGAGGGAACACTGCAGGCGATCCGCCGATGTGCATCACTCGGAAAGATCGATGAGGGACTGTTTCATGTGATTCGTGCAGATGAGCCGCTTACAGTCGGCGATCTGATGATAGAACCGATGCATGTATCCCATGACGCAGCGGATCCCGTCATGTATGTGATCCGTCATGGGGAGCGATCGGCAGCAGTTGTGACAGATCTTGGAAAATATGATCAATATTTGATAGACAAACTGAGGGGAATTCATGTATTATTGTTAGAGGCCAATCACGATGTGCGCATGCTTGAGATGGGAAGTTATCCGTATCCGCTCAAACAGCGCATCCTTGGAGAACTTGGACACTTATCGAACGAGACTTCAGGCAGACTGCTTGGAATGCTGCTCCATGATCATTTTGAGGCGGTTGTCCTGGGACATCTGTCAAAAGAAAATAATTATGAAAAGCTGGCATACGAGACGGTGCGATTGGAAGTGACACTGGGAGACAATCCGTATAAGGGATCGGATTTCCCGATGTATGTTGCAAAACGAGATACTCCGTCACAGGAAATTTACTGGTAATCCTTAGGAAATATTCCTATTTTGATACGATACAGGAGGATAAGAAAATGGAAAATTCAGGAAACAAGACGATCATCACGGTGCTTGGATATGATACCGTAGGTATCATTGCAAAGGTATGTACTTATCTGGCTGAGAACAGCATCAATGTACTCGACATTTCACAGACGATCGTCTCCGGTTACTTTAACATGATGATGATTGTGGACATGTCTCAGTCAAAGGTTCCGTTTGCAGACTGCGCAGCAGCACTTGATGCGATCGGTGATGAGATTGGTGTGGCGATTAAGTGTCAGAAAGAAGAAATTTTTGAAAAAATGCACCGCATCTAAGGATAAAAGGAGATAGATCATGATCAATATCTGGGAGGTCGAAGAGACCAATAAAATGATCGAGCAGGAAAATCTGGATGTCCGCACGATCACGCTCGGAATCAGTCTGATGGACTGCATTACTTCCGATCTGGAACAGTTAAATAAAAATATTTATGAGAAAATCACAACGACAGCAAGAGACCTGGTCGCTACCGGTGAGCAGATTGAAAAGGAATATTGTATTCCAATCGTAAACAAGCGTATTTCAGTGACGCCGATTGCGCTGGTTGGATCAGCAGCCTGCAAGACACCGGAGGACTATGTTACAATCGCAAAGACACTTGATCGTGCGGCTAAGGAGGTCGGTGTGAATTTCCTCGGTGGTTATTCTGCATTGGTGAGCAAGGGCATGACACGTGGAGAAGAACTTTTGATCCGTTCGATACCACAGGCACTCGCACAGACAGATCTCGTCTGCAGTTCTGTCAATGTGGGATCGACAAAGACCGGTATCAATATGGATGCAGTCCGTTTGATGGGTGAGATGATCACTGCGACTGCGGAGGCGACAAAGGATGCAGAAGTAAATGGCTGCGCGAAACTGGTTGTATTTTGTAATGCACCGGATGATAATCCGTTCATGGCAGGTGCATTTCACGGTGTGACGGAGGCAGATGCGATCATCAATGTAGGTGTCAGTGGACCTGGTGTTATGAGAAAGGCATTGGAGAGCGTGCGTGGTGCAGATTTCGAGACGTTGTGTGAAACGATCAAAAAGACTGCGTTCAAGATCACACGTGTGGGTCAGCTCGTGGCACAGGAGGCATCGAGAAGACTGCATATCCCGTTTGGTATTATTGATCTGTCACTCGCGCCGACACCGGCGATTGGAGACAGTGTAGCTGATATTTTACACGAGATCGGATTGGAGTATGCTGGCGCACCCGGTACTACAGCAGCGCTCGCAATGCTCAATGATCAGGTGAAAAAGGGCGGTGTCATGGCTTCTTCCTATGTGGGAGGGCTCAGCGGTGCGTTTATTCCGGTCAGTGAGGATCAGGGTATGATCAATGCGGCAAAGGCAGGCGCGCTGACGATCGAAAAGCTCGAGGCGATGACCTGTGTCTGCTCTGTCGGACTGGATATGATCGCGATTCCCGGTGATACGAAGTCTACGACGATCGCTGGCATTATCGCGGATGAGATGGCGATCGGAATGGTTAACCAGAAGACGACAGCGGCGCGACTGATTCCATGCCCGGGCAAGAAGGTAGGGGATTCTGTTGAGTTTGGCGGACTGCTCGGCTATGCACCGGTGATGCCGGTCAATCCGTATTCCTGTGACGCGTTTGTAAATCGTGCCGGACGTATCCCGGCGCCGATTCATTCATTTAAAAACTAAATAAAGGAGGCAATTATGCAGATAGAGGCATTAAGCAGCAAATTATCAGAAAACAGTTATCCCGGCAGAGGTATCGTGATCGGACGGTCCGCTGACGGCAAGCATGCAGTGACCGCATATTTTATCATGGGACGCAGTGTGAACAGCAGAAACCGTGTCTTTGTAGAGGACGGCGAGGGCATCCGCACACAGGCATTCGATCCTTCCAAACTCAGTGATCCGAGTCTGATCATTTATGCACCGGTACGTGTGTTAGGCAACAAAACGATTGTGACAAACGGAGATCAGACAGATACCGTTTATGAGCTGATGGACAAACAGCAGACATTTGAACAGTCTCTGCGTACTAGGGAATTTGAGCCGGATGGTCCCAATTATACACCACGTATTTCGAGCATTATGCATGTGGAGAATGGTAAATATAACTATGCCATGTCCATTTTAAAGAGCAATTACGGTGATCCGGATAGCTGCAACCGCTATACATTTGCATATGAGAACCCCAAGGCGGGGGAGGGGCGTTTCATCCATACTTATATGAGTGATGGGGATCCACTGCCCAGCTTTGAGGGTGAGCCGGAATGGGTAAAGATCGAAGGAGATATTGACAGCTTCACGAAGATGATCTGGGACAGTCTCAATGAGGATAACAAGGTATCGCTGTTTGTCAGATATATTGATATCGAGACAGGTACTTACGAGACGAGAATTGTCAATAAAAACTGTTAATACAATCGGAAAACAAACGAATCAAAGGAGATAACGATCATGAATGAACTGGAGTTAAAATATGGATGTAATCCGAATCAGAAGCCGTCACGCATTTATATGGAGGATGGCTCTGACCTGCCGATCACGGTATTAAACGGAAGACCCGGTTATATCAACTTCCTCGATGCATTTAACGGCTGGCAGCTTGTAAAGGAACTAAAGCGCGCGACCGGTCTGCCGGCAGCAACTTCTTTTAAGCATGTGTCACCTGCCGGTGCAGCAGTCGGACAGCCGCTCAGTGACGTAGAGCGCAAGATCTACTGGGTCGATGATATGGATATGGAGTTCACTCCGCTGGCTAATGCTTATGCGAGAGCCAGAGGCGCGGATCGCATGTCGTCCTTTGGTGATTTTATTGCATTATCAGATGTATGTGATGTGGCGACTGCCAGCATTATTAAAAGAGAGGTCTCAGACGGTGTGATCGCGCCCGGATATGAGCCGGAGGCACTTGAGATCTTAAAGGCAAAGAAAAAGGGCAATTATAATGTCATCCAGATCGACGCAGACTATGAGCCCAAGGCACTCGAGCGTAAGGAAGTATACGGCATTACATTTGAACAGGGCAGAAATGAACTGGTGATCGACGATGATTTTTTTGCAAACATTGTGACAGAGAATAAAGAACTTCCGGAACAGGCGAAGATCGATCTGGCGATCTCTATGATCACGCTCAAATATACACAGTCCAATTCTGTCTGCTATGTGAAGGGTGGACAGGCGATCGGTATCGGAGCCGGACAGCAGTCGCGGATTCATTGTACGAGACTGGCCGGGCAGAAAGCCGATAACTGGTGGCTGCGTCAGCATTCGAAGGTGTTAAACCTGCCGTTTAAGGATTCGATCGGACGTGCTGACCGTGACAACGCAATCGATCTGTATATCGGTGATGAATATATGGATCTGCTCGCGGATGGTGTATGGGAGAATACCTTTACGGAGAAACCGGAAGTATTTACTGCAGAGGAAAAACGTGCATGGCTCGATAAAAATACAGACGTTGCACTTGGTTCGGATGCATTTTTCCCGTTTGGTGATAACATTGAGCGCGCACATAAGAGTGGTGTGAAGTATGTGGCTGAGCCGGGTGGATCCATCCGTGACGATCATGTGATCGCTACATGTAATAAATATGGCATGGTGATGAGTTTTACAGGTATCCGTCTGTTCCATCACTAATTGCAATCAGTAATCAGAGAGTTATTTCAGAGGGAATTAGAATGTACGAATTGTTGAAAGAAGAAGGACGCGCCAAGCGCGGCGTATTTCATACGGTGCACGGCGATATACAGACTCCGGTATTTATGAATGTCGGCACGGCAGGTGCGATCAAGGGTGCTGTGTCAACGGAGGATCTGAAACAGCTAAAAACGCAGGTGCAATTATCAAACACGTATCATCTGCATGTGCGTACCGGTGATGAGACGATCAAAGAGCTTGGCGGACTGCATAAATTTATGGTATGGGATCGTCCGATACTGACAGACAGCGGTGGATTTCAGGTGTTTTCACTGGCTGGGCTGCGCAAGATCAAAGAAGAAGGGGTGCATTTCCATTCGCATGTAGACGGCCGTAAGATATTTATGGGGCCGGAAGAGAGTATGCAGATCCAGTCTAATCTCGGATCAACGATTGCCATGGCGTTTGATGAGTGCCCGCCGGCGCTCGCAGATCGTGATTATGTAGAAAATTCTGTGGCGCGCACGACCAGATGGCTCGAGCGCTGCAAGCGCAAAATGGCAGAACTCAATGCACGTGAAGATACCATCAACAAGCACCAGATGCTGTTTGGCATTAATCAGGGAGCGATCTTAGGGGATATCCGTATCGATCATGCAAAGAGAATATCCGAACTGGATCTGGACGGATATGCGGTCGGAGGACTGGCGGTCGGAGAGAGCCATGAGCAGATGTATCACATTCTGGATGTGACCGTGCCGCATCTGCCTCGGAAAAAGCCCACATATCTGATGGGTGTCGGTACGCCTGCCAATATTTTAGAGGGTGTCGAGCGTGGCATCGACTTTTTTGACTGCGTGTATCCGACGCGAAACGGACGCCATGGACATGCATATACGAATGAGGGCAAGATCAATCTGCTCAACCAGAAGTTTGAGAAAGATATGCGTCCGATTGAGGAAGGCTGCGGATGCCCTGTGTGTCAGAAGTATTCCAGAGCGTATGTCAGACATCTGCTCAAGGCAAAAGAGATGCTGGGCATGCGGTTTCTTGTCATGCACAATCTGTACTTTTATAACAATATGATGGAAGAGATCCGGGATGCGCTTGACGAGGGCAGATTCGCCTCATATAAGGCTGAAAAACTGTATGCGATGAGCCAGAATGAGATCCATCATAAAATTTATACTTGATGTTATCAGTACTTTCATGTATTATTGTGATAGTGTTTTTTTAAAACAAATGGAAATTAGGAGGAATTTATAATGATTTTAGCAAATCAGGCAGGCGGCGCAGTCGGAATGGTACTGTGGATTGTTATCTTAGTAGCATTTATGTACTTCTTCATGATTCGCCCCCAGAAGAAAGAACAGCAGCAGAAGAATGCAATGCTTCAGGCATTAGAGATCGGAGATACAGTACTGACAACCAGTGGTTTCTATGGCACAGTGATTGATATGTCAGAGGATACCGTCATTATCGAGTTTGGAAATAACAAGAACTGCCGCATTCCGATGCAGCGTGCAGCAATCTCAGCGGTTGAAAAGCCCGAGGATGCAGCAAAGGCTGTAGAGGAAAAGGATAAAAAAGACAAAAAATAAGTAAATAAAGTAACTGTTTGGAACAGGTCGAAGCACTTGCTGCTGAGACCGTAAGAAAATGACCCGGTCATGTAAAATCCCATCGGCGAAGCTGATTTGGAATGGATTTTGCATGGTAACTGTGAGGTACTGAATAGTTACTAAGTAAATATTGCAGGGGCGTATACGAAACAAGCGGTATACGCCTTGTCTGCATATATGAGAAAGGAAAAAAGATGAATTATCATGTAGGTGTGATCGCTGGTGATGGTATCGGACCGGAGATTGTAGCAGAAGCAAAAAAAGTATTGGATACTGTAGGAAAAAAGTTTGGTCATAGGTTTGACTATGAAGCAATTCTGATGGGTGGCTGTTCGATTGACGCGACAGGTGAACCGCTGACTGATGAAGCAATTGTACAGGCAAAAGGCAGTGATGCAGTGCTGATGGGATCCATCGGAGGAAATACTGCGACATCCCCTTGGTATCAGCTGCCACCGCAGCTTCGGCCGGAAGCAGGTCTGTTAAAACTCAGAAAGTCGCTGAATTTATTTGCGAATCTGCGCCCGGCATATCTGTATACGGAACTCAAGGAGGCATGCCCGCTGCGTGATGACATCATCGGGGACGGATTCGATATGATGATCATGCGTGAGCTGACCGGAGGCTTGTATTTCGGGGATCGTGTGACAGAAGAACGCGATGGTGTGATGACCGCGGTCGATACACTTACATATAATGAGAATGAGATCCGCCGCATTGCGGTTCGTGGATTTGATATCGCGATGAAGCGTCGTAAGAAGGTGACGAGTGTCGATAAGGCAAATGTACTGGATTCCTCCAGACTCTGGAGAAAGATCGTAGAGGAGGTCGCAAAGGACTATCCCGAAGTGGCTTATGAGCATATGCTCGTTGACAACTGTGCGATGCAGTTGGTAAAAGACCCGAAACAGTTTGACGTTATTTTAACAGAGAATATGTTTGGTGATATTCTATCGGATGAGGCAAGTATGGTGACTGGATCGATCGGTATGTTATCATCTGCCAGCTTAAATGATACAAAGTTTGGACTCTACGAGCCGAGTGGCGGTTCTGCACCGGATATCGCAGGCAAGGGTATTGCCAATCCGATCGCAACGATTCTCAGTGCAGCGATGATGCTCCGTTACAGTTTTGACCTTGATACAGAAGCTGATGCAGTGGAAGCAGCTGTAAAGCAGGTGTTAAAAGATGGTTATCGGACGATTGATATTATGCCGCAGGATAATGATAAGAAAGCATCCGTGACACAGGTCGGAACAGTTCAGATGGGTGATCTGATCTGTGAACGCATTTAAAAAATAGAGAAAAGAGGAATAGGCAATGATTAGTGATAATGCACGCGCCGGAATGCAGCAGGCACCGGCGAGAAGTTTATTTAACGCGTTGGGATTCACAGCAGAAGAATTGAAAAAGCCGATGGTAGGTATTGTCAGCTCATATAATGAGATCGTACCCGGTCATATGAATATTGACAAGATCGTGGATGCGGTAAAGCTCGGAGTCGCTGAAGCAGGCGGTGTGCCTGTCGTATTTCCGGCAATCGCTGTCTGTGATGGTATTGCAATGGGTCATGTGGGTATGAAATATTCCCTTGTGACACGTGATCTGATCGCAGATTCTACGGAGTGTATGGCGATCGCACATCAGTTTGATGCACTTGTTATGGTGCCTAACTGTGACAAAAATGTACCGGGTCTGCTCATGGCGGCAGCCCGTCTGAATATTCCGACCGTATTTGTATCCGGTGGTCCGATGTTAGCAGGACATGTAAAAGGACAGAAGCGAAGCCTGTCTTCCATGTTTGAGGCAGTCGGAAGCTTCGCGGCAGGCACGATGACAGAGGAGGATGTGACAGAGTTTGAGAATAAAGTATGTCCCACCTGTGGTTCCTGCTCAGGAATGTATACCGCGAACTCAATGAACTGTCTGACAGAGGCACTCGGTATGGGTCTTGGCGGTAACGGCACGATCCCGGCTGTATATTCCGAGCGCCTGAAGCTCGCAAAACATGCAGGAATGGCTGTGATGGAACTTGTCCGTAAAAACATCCGTCCGCGTGACATCATGACAAAGGAGTCTGTGATCAATGCGTTGACTGTAGATATGGCACTCGGATGTTCAACGAACAGTATGCTGCATCTGCCGGCGATCGCTCATGAGATCGGTTTTGATTTTGATATTTCTTATGCAAATCCGATCAGCGAAAAGACACCGAACCTGTGCCATCTGGCACCGGCAGGTCCTACCTACATGGAGGATTTGAATGAAGCAGGCGGTGTCTATGCAGTTATGAAGGAACTGGCAGATATCGGATTGTTAAACACTGATTGTATGACTGTGACCGGACAGACAATCGGAGAAAATATTAAAAATGCTGTAAACCGTAATCCCGAAGTCATCCGTACAGTAGACAATCCTTACAGCAAGACTGGTGGCTTGGCAGTACTGAAAGGTAATCTGGCACCGGACGGATCGGTTGTAAAGCGTTCCGCAGTCGTAGAAGAGATGCTCGTCCATGAAGGACCCGCACGTGTCTTTGACTGTGAGGAAGATGCGATCGCAGCGATCAAGGGCGGACAGATCGTCAGCGGCGATGTCGTTGTGATCCGTTATGAGGGACCGAAAGGCGGCCCCGGTATGAGAGAAATGTTAAACCCTACTTCAGCAATCGCAGGTATGGGACTCGGATCTTCTGTTGCACTCATCACTGATGGACGTTTCTCCGGAGCGAGCCGTGGAGCTTCGATCGGTCATGTATCGCCGGAAGCAGCAGTCGGAGGCCCGATCGCATTTGTTGAGGAAGGCGATATCATCAGTATCAACATTCCGGAGATGACACTGGAATTAAAGGTATCTGACGAAGAACTGGCAGCGCGTAAGGCAAAGTGGCAGCCGAAGGAGCCGAAGGTGACGACCGGATATCTGGCACGCTACGCAAAGATGGTTACTTCAGGAAACAGAGGAGCTATTTTAGAACTCAAGTAATACATAGCAAAGGGGAAAAAACATGCAGCTCACAGGCGCAGAGATCATCATCGAATGTTTGAAGGAGCAGGGCGTGGATACCGTATTTGGTTATCCGGGCGGAGCAATCTTAAATGTATACGATGAATTATATAAGCATAGTGATGAGATCAGACATATTCTGACCTCACACGAACAGGGTGCGAGCCATGCGGCAGATGGTTATGCGAGAAGTACCGGCAAAGTCGGTGTCTGTCTGGCAACTTCGGGACCGGGTGCTACGAATCTGGTCACCGGTATCGCGACTGCCTATATGGATTCCGTTCCGATGGTAGCGATCACCTGTAATGTAGGAGTATCGCTGCTCGGCAAGGATAGTTTTCAGGAGATCGATATCACTGGCGTGACGATGCCGATCACCAAGCACAATTTTATAGTGAAAGATGTGACGCAGCTGGCAGATACGATCCGCCGTGCATTTGCAATCGCACAAAAAGGCAGACCCGGTCCGGTTCTTGTGGATGTGCCCAAGGATGTCACAGCCAACAAGACGGATTATGAGGCGGTCGTTCCTGCGCACACACCGCGCAGTGCACATCCGATCTCGGAGAGCGAGATTGAGACGGCACTTGGTCTGATCAAAAAGGCCCAAAAACCGTATGTATTCGTTGGTGGAGGCGCAGTGATCTCAGAGGCATCAGATGAGCTGAAGCGTTTTGTATCGCTCCTGCAGGCTCCGGTCTGTGATTCTCTCATGGGTAAGGGTGCATATGACGGAACAGACCCGTTGTATACCGGCATGCTTGGTATGCATGGCACGAAAGTATCAAATTTTGGTGTCAGTGAATGCGATCTGCTCGTTGTAGTAGGTGCACGATTCTCAGACCGTGTGATTGGAAATGCAAGTAAATTTGCACGTAAGGCAAAGATTGTGCAGATCGATATTGATCCGGCTGAGGTCAATAAGAATATTGTAGTGACTGCGAGTGTGATCGGAGATGCTGCGACAGTACTCGCGCAGTTGAATGCACAGTTGGAACAGCAGAATCATGATGAGTGGCTGGCACATATTACAGAATTAAAGGAAAAATATCCGTTGACCTATGCGTCAGAAGGCCTGAGTGGACCTTACATGATGGAGCAGATCTATAAGCAGACAAATGGAGACGCAATTATTGTCACGGAAGTCGGACAGCACCAGATGTGGGCGGCACAGTATTATAAATACAGCAGACCGCGTACCTTGCTGACATCTGGCGGATTGGGCACGATGGGCTATGGCTTAGGTGCTGCGATCGGTGCACAGGTGGGAAATCCGGATAAGCAGGTGGTCAATTTTGCAGGAGACGGATGTTTCCGGATGAATATGAACGAGATTGCTACAGCATCCAGAGAAAAACTGCCATTAATAGAGGTGATTGTAAACAATCATGTACTCGGAATGGTACGCCAGTGGCAGGATCTGTTTTACAATCAGCATTACTCGGCAACTGTCCTAGATGATGGTGTCGATTATGTGAAATTAGCAGAAGCAATGGGTGCGGCTGCATTCCGTGTGACAACACGTGAAGAATTTGATCAGGTATTTGCAAAGGCACTGGAGATCAATGGTCCGGTTGTAATTGATGCGATCATTGATTGCGACGATAAAGTATGGCCGATGGTAGCGCCCGGGGCGCCGATCAGTGAGGCATTTACCGATGAAGATTTAAAGAACAAAAACAACTAGGCGTGTTTATAATGAGGAGGATATAACAATGAGCAGAGTATATAATTTTTCTGCAGGACCCGCAGTATTACCGGAAGAGGTATTAAAAGAAGCAGCAGATGAGATGCTGGATTATAGAGGATGTGGCATGTCTGTAATGGAAATGTCACATCGTTCCAAGGTTTATGATCAGATCATCAAAGAGGCCGAGGCAGATATCCGTGATCTGATGGATATTCCTGACAATTATAAGGTTCTGTTCTTACAGGGTGGCGCATCCCAGCAGTTTGCAGCGATCCCGATGAACCTGATGAAGAATAAGAAAGCCGGATATATCATTACCGGTCAGTGGGCAAAGAAGGCATTCCAGGAAGCAAAGATGTATGGGGAGGCAGTGGAGCTGGCATCTTCTGCCGACCAGACATTCTCATATATTCCGGATTGTTCGGATCTTCCGATCACAGATGATATGGACTATGTATATATCTGTGAAAACAATACGATTTATGGTACAAAATATAAGACACTGCCGAATACAAAGGGTGTAGATCTTGTCGCAGATGTATCTTCCTGCTTCTTATCAGAGCCGGTGGATGTGACCAAATATGGCGTGATCTATGGCGGTGTTCAGAAAAATGTAGGACCTGCCGGAGTTGTAATCGTGATTATCCGTGAGGATCTGATCCGCGATGATGTTCTGCCGGGTACACCTACCATGTTAAAATATAAGACACAGGCAGATAATGACAGTCTGTACAATACACCTCCCTGCTACGGCATCTATATTTGTGGCAAGGTATTCAAGTGGATCAAGAAGATGGGTGGTCTGCAGGCGATGAAGGAGCACAATGAGAAGAAGGCAAAGATCCTGTATGATTTCCTCGACCAGAGCAAGTTGTTCAAGGGAACCGTGCGCAAGGAAGACCGTTCACTGATGAATGTTCCGTTTGTCACAGGTGATGCAGATCTGGATGCAAAGTTTGTCGCAGAGGCAAAGGCTGCCGGATTTGAAAATCTGAAGGGACACCGTACTGTTGGTGGCATGCGCGCATCTATCTACAACGCAATGCCGGTCGAAGGTGTAGAGAAGCTGGTAGAGTTTATGAAGAAGTTTGAAGAGGAGAATGCATAAAATGTTTAATTATACTTGTTTAAATCCGATTGCAAATGTGGGACTGGATTTGCTGGATGACCAGTACACAAAAGTAGAAGAACTTGCAGATGCACAGGCAGTGCTCGTGCGCTCCGCAGCAATGCATGACCTGGAGCTGCCGGATGGTCTGGAGGCTGTAGCCAGGGCAGGAGCCGGAGTCAACAATATCCCACTTGATAAATGTGCTGAAAAAGGTATCGTCGTATTCAATACACCCGGTGCCAATGCCAACGGTGTAAAGGAACTTGTATTTGCAGGCATGCTGCTCGCAGCCAGAGATGTCGTAGGTGGAATCAACTGGTGTACATCAGAGGCTGGTAATGCAGATATCGCAAAACTTGCTGAGAAGCAGAAGAAAAACTTTGCAGGAACAGAGCTTGCAGGAAAGAAACTCGGTGTCATCGGACTCGGTGCGATCGGTATCAAGGTTGCAAATACAGCCAGACATTTTGGCATGGAAGTATATGGCTATGATCCGTTTATCTCCGTCAATGCAGCATGGAGCCTGTCACGTGATGTAAAGCATATCAGTGATCTGGAGACCATATATAAAGAGTGTGATTATATCACCGTGCATGTACCGCTGATGGACAGCACGAAAAAGATGATCAGCGCAGAAGCGGTCGCTATGATGAAGCCGACAGCAGTTGTCTTAAATTTTGCACGTGATCTGCTCGTGGATGAGGAGGCAGTTGTAAAGGCACTTGCGGAAGGCAAGCTGCGCAAGTATGTATCCGATTTCCCGAATCCGACGACTGTAGGACAGCCGGGATGTATCGTGAGCCCCCATTTAGGAGCATCTACAGAGGAATCCGAGGATAACTGTGCAGTCATGGCAGTCAAGGAGATCCGTGATTACATGGAAAACGGAAATATTAAAAATTCAGTCAATTATCCGAACTGTGATATGGGTATCTCCCAGACAACCGGTCGTGTAGCGCTCCTTCATAAAAATGAAAAGGGTGCGATCGGAAACTTTACCGCTGTATTGGCAGATGCAGGAGTCAACATCGATAATATGTCAAACAAGAGCAAAGGCGATTATGCCTATACGATGATGGATGTAGACGCATCTGTATCTGATGATGTGGCTGCAAAGCTGGGTGCACTGCCCGAAGTATTTAAGGTAAGGGTGATTAAATAATGGCAAATATCAGACCATTCCGGGCGATCCGCCCGACAGAAGACAAAGCAGCGGTAATCGCTGCTTTGCCTTATGATGTATATAACAGACAGGAAGCAAAGGCAGTCGTGTCAGACAATCCGGATTCATTCCTGAATATCGACCGGGCAGAGACGCAGTTTGACGATTCGGTTGATACTTATGCTGAGTGTGTGTATCAGAAGGCACATGACCTGCTCTGGGAAAAGATTGACCGCGGAGATTTTATCCGGGAAGATGCGCCCTGTTATTATATCTATGAATTGACGATGGACGGACGAGTGCAGACCGGTATTGTCGCATGTGCTTCCATTGATGATTATGAGAACCAGGTCATAAAAAAACATGAGAATACACGTGCTGATAAAGAGGCAGACCGTATCCATCATGTAGATAGCTGTAATGCGCAGACCGGACCGATTTTTCTGGCATACCGGGCAAATGCAGTGATCCGGGAGATCGTTGCCAAGACAAAACAGACGGAAGCGGTATATGATTTTACATCAGAGGATGGCATCTGCCACCGCGTATGGGTGATTGCGGATACAGCGGATATTGAGGCAATCCGCAGTGCATTTGATGGTATTGGTGAGATCTATATCGCTGACGGACATCACCGCGCCGCATCTGCGGTCAAGGTGGGACTGAAGCGCCGTGCAGAGCATCCGGAGTATGATGGCAGTGAAGAATTCAATTATTTCCTGTCTGTCCTGTTTCCTGATGAGGAACTCATGATCATGGATTATAACCGTGTAGTAAAAGATCTGAATGGTCTTACGGAGGATGAATTCCTGAAAAAAGTGCAGGAGCTGTTTGATGTGGAGCCGGTCGGAACGGCTGAACGTAAACCACAGAAAAAAGGCGATTTTTCGATGTATTTAGGTGGACAGTGGTATATGTGCACGGTTCGTGAGGCGGATCGCAGCAGTGATCCGGTCAGGGGACTGGATGTATCATTGCTTCAGGAGTTATTGCTCACACCGGTTCTAGGTATTGGAGATCCAAAGACAGACAAGCGTATTGATTTTGTCGGTGGAATCCGTGGGTTAGATGAACTCGAGCACCGTTGCGGCGCAGACGGCGACAGTGTAGTCGCATTTGCAATGTATGCGACGGATATCAGTGAGCTGTTTGCTGTAGCAGATGCGGGCTTACTCATGCCGCCGAAGTCAACATGGTTTGAACCGAAGCTGCGTAGTGGGTTGTTTATTCACGAGATCTGACAGGCAGCGGATGAGCTTTCATACATGGCAGATGCAACAGATCGTGTGATATGAAATATGTGAATGGAGTAGACAGATGCAACAGCTTGAGCAATTACAACAACTGGAATCTGATGGAAGCGGACTCCAGATCGAAGATTTATCGGTTTTTCAGAAATATATGCAGGATGCACTGCCGGCAGTGATCAGCTTTTCACTGTCGGTCGTTGGTGCGGTGATCGTCTATGTGATCGGAGCACGTATCATCAAGCTGTTGCGGCGTCTGTTAAAACGTATGCTGCAAAGGCACGGTGTAGACGAGGGTGTCCAGCAGTTTTTAGATGCGATCGCAAAATTTGCGGGTTATTTTGTCCTCATATTGATGATCTTAGGATTTTTCGGGATCACGACCGCATCTGTCGTAGCAGTGCTCGGATCAGCGGGACTGACACTCGGACTCGCCCTGCAGGGGAGTTTGTCAAACTTTGCGGGTGGTGTACTGATTCTCATGCTTAAGACGTTTGTTGTGGGAGATTATATCATTGAACAGACCGGAAAAAACGAGGGATCGGTTCAGGAAATATCGATTTTTTATACGACGCTGCGGGCATTTGACGGTACTCTGATCGTCATTCCAAATGGAACGCTCGCGAACAACAGTATCACAAATCTGACGAAAAGTGGCAGACGCAGACTCGATATCACGGTCGATGTCGCATATGGCGCAGATCTCGCACAGGCAAAGCAGATTCTGCTGGCGATCGCGGAACGCTCGTGCTTTCGTATTGATGCTGAGATTCCGGTTGTGGTTGTGTCGAAACTGGCAGAGAGCAGTGTCAAACTTTGTGTCCGCGTCTGGACGACACCCGACCAGTATTGGGATGAATTATTTCAGCTCAATGAGCAGATCAAGCTGGAATTTGACAAGGCAGGAATAGAGATTGCATTTCCACAGTTGGATGTACATGTTCGATAAAAATGGGTGTTTTTTACTGAAAAGAATTGACAAAATTGTTCAAATGTGCTAATTTGAATCTAACGTTGAAAAAGCTGCACCAAAGAGGCGTGGAATTTCAAGCAATATCTAATTGAGTTTAGGAGGAAGTATTATGCAGCAGGGAACTGTAAAGTGGTTTAATGCAAAAAAAGGCTACGGATTTATTTCTGATGAAGCCGGCAACGAAGTATTTGTTCATTTCTCAGCACTGAATATGGACGGCTTCAAGGAATTGAAGGATGGCGAGAAGGTTGAGTTCGAAGTTGTAGAGGGAGAAAAAGGACCTCAGGCAGCAAACGTTACCAGAATCTAATTCGTCACAATATTTTGTTTTGCACACAGAAAACAGTCATCTGATTCAGATGACTGTTTTTTTCTCCTTTTTTTCAGCGTACAAACGTGTTATACTATTGGAGTTAGTTGGAAATAATAGCTATAAAAGTTAAATGATAAGAGAGATAGTTGGAGGAATTTAAGATTGAACAGCACACAGATATCACAGTTGGCAGCTTATGAAGTGATCCGCGAAGAGAAATTGACGGACCTCGAATCAAAAGGAACGCTGTTGCGGCACAAAAAGAGTGGTGCGCGGATCGCACTCGTGGAAAATGATGATGAAAATAAAGTATTCTACATCGCATTCCGGACACCGGTGGACGATTCGACGGGCGTGCCGCATATCATAGAGCATACCGTATTGTGCGGATCGGATGATTTTCCGGTAAAGGATCCGTTTGTGGAACTCGCCAAGGGATCACTCAACACATTCCTGAATGCAATGACCTATCCGGACAAGACGATCTATCCGGTGGCGAGCTGCAATGATAAGGATTTTCAGAATCTGATGCATGTGTATCTGGATGCGGTATTCCATCCGAATATTTATAAGCATAAAGAGATCTTTTTGCAGGAAGGCTGGCATTATGAACTGGAGAATATCGATGCACCGATCACATTAAATGGTGTCGTATACAACGAGATGAAGGGTGCATTTTCTTCACCGGAAGGTGTGCTTGACCGCGTGGTACTCAACTCGCTGTTTCCAGATACGACTTATGCCAATGAGTCGGGTGGAGATCCGGATGTGATTCCGGAGCTGACCTATGAGCAGTATCTGGATTTCCACAGACGTTATTATCATCCGTCCAATTCCTATATTTATCTGTACGGTGATATGGATATGGCACAGAAGCTGCAGTGGCTGGATGAACATTACCTCTCTCATTATGAGCAACAGCCGGTTGATTCAGTGATCGGCAGGCAGATGCCGTTTGATATGCCGGTAGAGGTCACAAAGGATTATCCGGTCGCGAGCAGCGAACCGCTGGAGGATAACGCTTATCTGGCTTACAATATGGTGATTGATACGGTATTAAACAAAACGTTTTATCTGGCATTTGATGTGCTTGATTATGCGCTGCTCGGCGCACCCGGGGCACCGCTCAAGCAGGCATTATTAGATGAGGGTATCGGGAAAGATATCATGAGTTCATATGATAATTCGACCTATCAGCCTGTTTTTTCAATTGTGGCAAAAAATGCGAATGCAAAGGATAAGGAGCGCTTCGTACAGACAATTCGTGAGACATTGACCGGTATCGTAGAGAATGGAATCAATAAGCAGGCACTGCTTGCGGGTATCAACAGTGCTGAATTTAAATACCGCGAGGCGGATTTTGGTGCGTACCCGAAGGGGCTGATCTATGGTTTGCAGTGTATGGATAGTTGGCTGTATGATGAGGCAGAGCCATTTATGCATATCGAAGCAGGGGAGACATTTGCTTATCTTCGTGCACAGGCAGAGCAGGAGACCGGATATTTTGAAAAACTGATCCGAACATGGATGCTGGATAACAACCATGCATCGATTGTCGCGGTCAATCCGAAACGTGGACTGACTGCTGAGAATGACCGTGCGCTGGAGCAAAAACTGGCAGCATATAAGGCGACACTCAGTGACGCGCAGCTGAGACAGCTCGTGACCGACACGGCGCATCTCAAAGAGTATCAGGCAGAGCCTTCACCGAAAGAGGATCTGGAGAAGATCCCGCTTCTGACACGTGCGGATATGAAGCAGGAAGCACCGCGCTTTTCTAATGAGGAGTGCAAGATGGCGGGTGTTTCTGTGGTGCATCATGATATTCATACCAACGGCATTTATTATATTGATCTGTTGTTTGAACTGAATCATCTGAGTGAGGAAGATCTGCCATATCTGGGCATCTTAAAGGCGGTGCTCGGTTACATGAATACAGAGCATTACAGTTATAGTGAGTTGGCGAATGAGATTAATCTGGCGACCGGAGGGATCTCATCGACACTGAATCTGTTTGTTGATGCGGCTGATGAGCATAAATGGGATGCACGTTTTGAGATATGTGTGAAAGTGCTTGATTCACAATTGCCGCGTGCGATGGAACTGGTTTCTGAGATACTTTGCAGTACGGATCTCTCAGATGGGAAGCGTCTGCATGAGATTTTGTCACAGGTAAAATCGCGTCTGGAGATGAGCATGACGACATCCGGGCATGCAGTATCCGCAGTGCGTGCGATGTCATATTTCTCGCCGTCAGGAGCATTCAGCGATGCGGTAGGAGGCATTGGACTGTACCGGCTGGCCGCAGAGATCGAACGTGATTTTGATGCGCATGCAGCCGCATTGCAGAAGCGTCTGGCGACGTTGATCCGACAGATCTTTGTGCGTGACGCTCTGCTGGTCAGTGAGACCGTAGATATTGCCCACAGGGATGCACTCGCACCGGAGCTTGAGAAGCTGTGTGCGGTGCTGCCGGCACATGCAGAACGTAAACAGGTGCTTACGATCACCTGTGAGAAGAAAAACGAGGGATTTAAAGATGCTGCACAGATTCAGTATGTGTCCAGAAGCGGCAATTTTAAAAAGGCTGGTTTTGCATATACCGGGGCATTGAATATTTTGAAAATTATCATGAATTATGAATATCTGTGGCTGAATATCCGTGTGCAGGGCGGTGCTTACGGATGTATGAGTGGATTTTCGAGAAATGGTGATTCGTATCTGTCATCTTACCGTGATCCGAACCTGCGGAAAACAAATGAGGTATTCGAAGGGATTCCGGCATATCTGCATGAATTCGATGTGGATGAGCGTGACATGACCAAATTCATTATTGGAACGATGAGCATGCTCGATACACCACTTCCGCCTGCCGCGAAGGGGCAGCGGGCTATGAGCGCTTATCTGTCCGGGCTGACCCAGGATGTGGTACAGAAAAACAGAGATGAAGTATTGCAGGCGACACCGGCTGATATTCGTGCGTTAGAGCCGCTTGTGGCGAGTGTGCTGGCGGATGATTGCCTGTGCGTCATCGGAAATGAAGACATGCTGGAAAAGGAAAAAGATATGTTTATGAATGTGGAGGATCTGTTTGCATGAATCAGACAAAAGAAAAATTAAAATCGGGATTTGTGACGATTATCGGAAGGCCGAATGTAGGAAAATCAACGCTGATGAATTATCTGATCGGACAGAAGATTGCGATCACTTCTAATAAACCGCAGACAACGCGCAACCGGATACAGACGGTCTATACGGATCCGGAGCGCGGACAGGTTGTATTCTTAGACACACCGGGTATTCACAAGGCCAAAAACAAACTCGGTGAATATATGGTCAATGTGGCAGAACATACGCTGGATGAGGTGGATCTGATTCTGTGGCTGGTAGAGCCGACCAATTATGTCGGTGCCGGAGAACAGCATATTGCTGAGGTTTTAAAGAAGGTAAAGACACCGGTCATTCTTATCATTAACAAGATCGATACCGTAGAGAAAAAAGAACAGCTGCTTGAATACATAGATACTTACCGCAAGATCTATGATTTCGCTGAGATCATCCCGGCATGTGCGCTGCGCGGACAGGGCATGGATGATGTGAGGGACACGATTTTTAAATATCTGCCCTATGGGCCGATGTTTTATGATGAGGATACGGTTACGGATCAGCCGGAGCGCCAGATTGTGGCAGAGCTGATTCGGGAGAAAGCGTTGCATGCGCTGAGTGATGAGATTCCGCACGGTATCGCTGTCACGATCGAGCGGATGAAGGATCGTCCGGGACAAAATCTTGTAGATATCGATGCAACGATCATCTGTGAGCGTGATTCGCATAAAGGCATCATCATCGGCAAGGGCGGCAGTATGCTCAAAAAGATCGGCACAAATGCACGTTACGAGATCGAGCGGTTATTAGACTGCCGGGTCAACCTGAAGTTATGGGTCAAGGTAAAAAAGGACTGGCGCGACAGTGACATCCTGCTCAAGAATTTTGGCTATAAAGAAGAAAATTAAATACCGATTTTCCACTTTTTATCTTGTATGGATCATCTGACAGGCGCATACCCTAGTAATAAGCAGTAGCTTCCGAAATCGAAAGAATAGGGGGAAAGGTACATGTCAGAGGAAAAATGGAATCGGTTTGCAGCGACTGGGAGCGTGCGGGATTATCTGGAATACCGCGCGGACAGAACGCAGAATCAGTGTGATGCGGTCAGCGTAAAAAACAGTCAGGCTGCAAGAGAGGAACACACACATGGGGCAGACGGTTCTGCTGAATGGAATGGTGCTCTCTGCAATGCCCATTGGGGATTATGACAAGAGGCTGGTCGTGCTCACGAGAGAGCGGGGAAAGATCACTGTGTTTGCGCGCGGTGCACGCCGCCCCAACAGTTCACTTTTAGCATCGACCAACCCATTTGCATTTGGAGAGTTTGAGTTATTTGAGGGAAAAACTGCATACAATGCCTGCAGGATCAGTGTCAAAAATTATTTCAGGGAACTGACAGCAGATGTAGAGATGGCATATTATGGTTTTTATTTTCTGGAACTGGCAGATTATTATGCAGTGGAAAATATAGAGGCAAAGGATATGTGCAATCTGCTCTATGCATCGCTGCGGGCGCTTACAAAGCCGGTCTTTCCAAACCGGCTTGTACGTCGTATATATGAATTGCGTATGTTTGTGCTGGCCGGGGAATATCCGAATGTATTTAGTTGTGTATCATGTGGCACAAAAGAAGATTTACATACCTTCCATATCGCGCGGGGGGGAATGCTCTGTGCAGGATGCGCAGCAGTAACCGGTGGTGGGATCGATGTGGATGCATCGACCCTGTATACCATGCAGTATATTATTGCAACACCACTTGCAAAGCTGTATAGCTTTCAGGTCACGGAGGATGTGCTGACGGCGTTGGAGCGGATTTTAAATATGTGCCTGCACCGATACACAGACAGGGAATTTCATTCTCTTCAGTTAATAGACACTTTGTGTTGAAATAGAACGTAAGAAATAGTATAATAAAGCGTATTTGAGATACAGTTGGAGGAAATGGTATGAGACGAATGATGCGCGTCGGAGTACTGCTTGTATTGACAGTAGCAGTGCTGACCGGATGTGGAAAGAAATTTGCTGCGGATACGGATACGGTTTATGTGCAGAAGAAAGGAACTGTCAAGGGTGCAAATGTAGCTGCTTTTGATAAGGATTATTACAAACAGGACGAGCTGGAGAGTTTTATTAACGATACAGTGGATACATATGTAGCAAAAGCAGGGGAGGGTACGGTGGCCGCCACAGAGTTTGCCGTAGCAGATGGCGTGGCGCATGTCTATCTGGATTATGCAAGTGCAGAAGATTATGCACAGTTTAATGGCGTTGATTTCTACGCAGGTACTGTACTTGATTCGCAGGCAGATGGTTATGATATACCGAAGGAATTTAATGCTGCTACGGATAAGGATACAACCTGGGATGCGGATGGTAACAAGATTGTGATCATTGGACAGCAGACGCAGGTGAAGGTGGATGGAACAATCCTGTTCGTCACACCGAATGCAGAGGTAGTGGACAAAAATACGGTAAATGTGACTTATGACATCTTGGATGAAGAAGCACAGCCGGCATATATCGTATATAAATAAGCGTAATCTAAAAACGATCAGAAAATCGTATATTTGCAATCTGTTTTCTGATCCTGAATAAAGAGAGGATAAATAAACATGGAAAAGACAATGGACAAAATCGTTGCACTGGCAAAGGCAAGAGGCTTTGTATATCCCGGCTCAGAGATCTACGGCGGCCTCGCAAACACATGGGATTATGGAAATCTCGGTGTTGAGCTGAAGAACAATGTAAAAAAAGCATGGTGGCAGAAGTTTGTACAGGAGAATCCTTACAATGTAGGTGTTGACTGTGCGATTTTAATGAATCCCCAGACATGGGTTGCTTCCGGACATCTCGGTGGTTTTTCAGATCCTTTGATGGATTGCAAGGAGTGTCATGAGCGTTTCCGTGCGGATAAGATCATTGAGGATTTTGCAGAGGAGAATGGTATTACGTTAGAAGATTCTGTGGATGGCTGGTCACAGGAGAAGATGATGAACTTCATCGAGGAGCACAATGTTCCCTGTCCGACCTGTGGAAAACACAATTTTACAGAGATCCGTCAGTTCAACCTGATGTTCAAGACATTCCAGGGTGTGACGGAAGATGCGAAAAATACCGTGTATTTACGTCCTGAGACTGCACAGGGTATCTTCGTAAACTTCAAGAATGTACAGCGTACCTCTCGTAAGAAGGTGCCGTTTGGTATCGCCCAGATCGGAAAATCTTTCCGAAATGAGATTACACCCGGTAACTTTACATTCCGTACCAGAGAGTTCGAGCAGATGGAGTTAGAGTTCTTCTGCGAGCCCGGCACGGATCTTGAGTGGTTTCAGTATTGGAGAAACTTCTGCCACGAGTGGTTATTAAGTCTTGGCATGAAGGATGAAGAACTTCGTCTGCGCGATCATGATCCTGCGGAGCTTGCATTCTACAGCAAGGCAACGACAGATTTTGAGTTCCTGTTCCCGTTCGGCTGGGGAGAATTGTGGGGCGTTGCAGACCGTACAGACTATGACCTGACACAGCATCAGAATACATCCGGTCAGGATATGAGTTATTTTGATGATACAAAGAATGAAAAATACATTCCGTATGTCATCGAGCCTTCACTCGGTGCAGACCGTGTTGTTCTCGCATTCCTATGCGCTGCCTATGATGAGGAGAATATCGGCACAGAAGAAAAACCCGATATGCGTACCGTGCTTCATTTCCATCCGGCACTTGCTCCGGTCAAGATCGGTGTGCTGCCGTTGT
>ERZ1035006.831-NODE-831-length-22804-cov-67.785925_pt1 | contig 22804 bp, 16 predicted proteins | sample MGYA00520694_ERZ1035006 | MGnify/ENA primary metagenome ERZ1035006 (study PRJEB33766, sample SAMN09781746) | gut metagenome | biome: gut microbiome | host: Homo sapiens | place: Madagascar | study: EMG produced TPA metagenomics assembly of the PRJNA485056 data... | reverse complement strand
CAGCCTTGCCTGTACGAACCAAGTCGAAGTAACGCTTGCCCTCACCTACGAACTCCAAATGGCGCTCATTGATGACATCGTCCACGGTCACAGACGTAAGCTGATTGATGCCGGCACGGTTGCGAATCTTATTCACATAATCCTTAGCCTGATTAGCATCTCCACCAGTTTCAAGCAACAACTCTGCTGCATTGAGGTAAGCCTCAGCTACACGATACACACGGAGATTATTGTTGTAGTTCAAGTCCTTATCACCAGAAGTAGCATTATTCTCTGTATATGGACGATACTTACCTAGCCAGAAGCCTGTGTCTTGATAACGCTTGGTATATTCTACACCACGGCAGTCCCAAACGGTTGCATCACGACGCTTGTCATTAGATGCGAACATATTATAAGTCTCAGTTCTAACAGGCATGAATCCCCAGCCGTTAGCACCTGCGTCCCAGCCCTCGCCACCAGGCCATGAGTTTGGAGAAATCAAGGTAGGAAGTACTGTTCCACCAATACCTTGTGGATTGCTCCAAGAACGCTCACTGAAACCTATCTCATAGTTCACCTCCCAGATGCTCTCCTTGCACCATTCGCCACTGTTCTTCCAGATAGAAGCAAAGTCGTCCATGATACCATAATCATTCTTGTCGTTGATGATTTCCTGCATATACTGCAATGCCGTGGCATAACGGGAAGTATCTTTCTGATACATCACCATCTCGGCATACATCATATAGCACATCGCCTGTGACATTCTGCCACAATTGACATCATCCCAACGCATAGGCAATACATTAGAGTTGATGACTGACTCCAACTCAGTAATCAAGTTGTTGTATACCTCATCAGCGCTCAACTGAGGAGCGGTATATGGAGAAGAGAGGTTTTCCAAATAGAAAGGAATGTTTCCGAAGTAGTGCCACAAGTTATTGTAGTAATACACACGGAGGGCTCTGCCCTGCATTTCGTAAGATGCCTTGTTAACAGCGGTGAGGTTAGCCTCTGCCCAACCCAAGTACTTCAAGAGGTCATTGCAACGCTTGATACCAGAATAGTCCACTGTCCAAAGTGAGCTAAGGGTATTGCTGGAATTTGCCTCATAGTTAGAAAGCATGTGCCAGTTCTGCATATCGGTTTTGTTAGAACCGCCTACCCAGAAGTCATCACCCATAATCTCGGCATCAATATTGAGGGCATTATACTGTCCCAAAGCCCAGTCTGGCCAATGGGTAGGATCGTAAGCCGCATTCAGAGCCTCATTGATATGGGCATCTGTGGTATAATATTCTTCGAGGTTTTCACCTGATGGGTTCTCCACCTCTAGGAAGCTATCGCTGCAGGATGTGGTTGCCAATGTGATGCTGGCTGCCAACATACCAAAAGCTATATATCTCTTTGTTTTCATAATTGTCAATGTTTTAAGAGGTTATTGATGTTAGAATGAAAGATTGAAACCGATGGTATAGGTGCGAGCCTGTGGATATACACCATAGTCTACACCGAGAGAGGTACCACCTGATGAAATCTCTGGGTCGAAGCCCCAGTACTTGGTCCATGTGATGAGGTTTTCTGCCATCACGTAGAAGCGCAAGCGGCTGATAGAGAGTTTCTGGGTCAACTGCTTTGGCAAGGTGTAACCCAAAGAGATGTTCTTCAATCTCAAGTAAGAGCCATCGCAAAGATAGAGGTCTGAAACCTGCCAGTTGGTAGCATCGCCATTCTTCAGGATAGGATACTTATTGGAGGTACCCTCGCCAGTCCATCGATCGAGCATCCAAGTAGGGAAGTTGCCAGAGAACACATCTGTACGATAGGTTGCATCAAATACCTTATTACCCGTTACGCCCTGCAAGAAGAGGTTGAGGTCGAAGCCCTTCCACTCTGCATTGAAGTTGAAACCGAAGGTCCATGAAGGTGTACCATTACCGATGTTGGTGCGGTCGTCTGGATCGATTTTACCATCACCATTGACATCAACGAAACGTACATCACCTGGTTTGGCATCTGGCATAATCATGCTACCATCCTTATTTACGTAAGCCTGAACCTCTGACATATTCTGGAACACACCAGCTGTCTTATAACCATAGAAGTATGGGAAAGGCTGACCGTTAGACCCACGAGTGCCACCACCAGAGATACCCTGGAAGCTATCGAGGTCGATGTAACCGGTATCATTACCGAGGTTGGTCAACTCATTGTGCAGATAGGTAACATTAGCCTTGGCATTGAAGCGAGCATCAGAGATGTGCCACTTATAGCCGAGCTCAAACTCAAGACCAGAGTTCTTCATATCACCCACGTTACCGATTGGCTTGGTCTCACCTACGTAGCTTGGGATAGGCATAGTAATCAACATACCGTTGGTCTTCTTTACATAATAGTCAGCTGAGAATGTCAGCGCACTGCCGAAGAAACCGAAGTCGAAACCGATATCAGTCTGCTCACTCTCCTCCCACTTCAAGTCTTCATTGGCTGTGGCATTCGCCTTAGAACCATTAAATTTGACTGCGTTCTTTCCGAAGAGCACGTTGTTGCCCATAGCGGTCAATACGGTATAGCGGAAGTCACCGATGTTATCATTACCATTCTTACCCCAGCTAGCACGGAACTTCAAGTTGCTCAACCAGTCGCGAGTGCTCTCCATGAATTTCTCGTTCATAATGTTCCATCCGATAGAGGCAGATGGGAAGGTACCATACTTATGAGTTGGTCCGAAGCGGCTAGAACCATCTCGACGGATAGTAGCCTGAAGCATGTACTTCTCATCATAGTTATAGCTCAATCGACCGAAGAGAGAAGATATTGCATGCACTACATTTTTGCCACCTGATACACCATGCTCAATGGTTGGAGCACCTACAGAGATGATATTGCCAGCTTCATCCTTTGTGATTGTCTGTGTATAGTTTCCTGTTGCATAATCGATGGAAGGCTTGTTTACATTCACAAGATTCCAACGGCTGCCGTTCAGATAATCACTCTTATTCTTCATTGCACTCTGACCCAAGACAACAGCAAAACTGTGCTTGCCGATAGTCTTATCGTAAGTCAAAGTATTCTCTACCTGCCAGTTGATACCCTTGTCAGAGCTCTTGTAAGCTGAGGTATGTGTAGAATAGTTATTACCTGAGAGGTAATACTTGGATGCAGTATAGCTATCTGTACCCCAGAAGCTGAGGTCTGCACTATAAGTGAAATGATACTTCAAGTTGTCCCAAAGCTGGAGGTCGATGGAGAACTTTGGCACGAATTTATGTGACCAGTTCTTTGCCGCAGGGCGAGCCATCATCGCCAATGGGTTGTTCATCTCCTGATAGGTACCACCCAAACCTGGGATCGTATAATAGTTGCCATTGGCATCACGGAGAAGCTCGTAAGTATCACGAGTACCGTTCACTTTACCATTAGCATCGTATGTGTTAGGATCCTCGTAGGCATCATAATACTTCTTCGCCACATCGCTATTGGTTACCGTAGGAGCCAATGTTGGAGCAAGATAGAGGGCACTACCCAATACTGAGCCATAGATACTATTAGCATCGATACCAGTGCTCTTTACACGGGTATAAGCCATGTTGACAGTAACATCCAGCTTGTTGAGGAAGTTGCGCTCTTTGCTGGCATCCAACACATTATATATATTATTGCTGCGGAGTGAGAGACGCTCATAGTTGCTCTGTCCGTAGTTACCACCTACGATACCTTCCTGCTTGTAGTAGCCCATAGAGAGATAGTAGTTGATTTTTTCGGATGCACCACTGATGCTCACCTCATGGTTCTGTACAGGGGCATTGTCATTGAATACCAAGTCCTGCCAATCAGTACCAAAACCATTGATGGCATCACCATTGGAGTCAGTCAGTTTGTATGGATCAGCATAGATAGGAGCCTGACCACCATTCACTGCACGCTCATTCTGAAGGATGGCATAGTCAGTAGCGCTGGTTACATCACGCTTCTTCCATGCGCTCTGCCAACCGTATGAGAAGTTATAGTTGATCTGTGCTTTTCCAATCTTACCCTTCTTGGTGGTAACGAGAACTACACCGTTGGCAGCACGGGCACCATAGATGGCACCAGAAGCAGCATCCTTCAACACCTCGATGCTCTCGATATCGCTTGGATTCAAATAGTCCAAACCACCCTCAATAGGCATACCATCCACGATGTAGAGAGGGTCGCTATTATTGATGGTACCAGTACCACGGATGCGCACCTTAGGTGATGCACCTGGCTGACCAGATGATGAGGTAACGTTGACACCGGCTGCCAAACCCTTCAGGGCGTTGTCTACACGCACAGGGCTCTTGCCTGCCAAATCCTCAGAGCCAACCTTGGCGATGGCTGCTGTTACGACGCTCTTCTTCTGAACACCATAACCCACAACAACCACCTCGTCGAGGGTCTTGTCGTCTTGTTTCAGGGTAATGCGCATGTTGGCAGAAGGCTTCACCTCGGTTTCCTTAAAACCGATATAGGTGATGACGAGGGTAGACTTAGCATCGGTATCGATGATAAAGTTACCGTCCAGGTCAGTGATGGCACCAGCGCCCTTCTGACCCTTCACCTGAATAGTTGCTCCGATCACAGGTTCTCCCTGATCGTCCAACACAACACCCTTGAAGGTGTTCTTTTGCGCGAACGCTGACGCTGACATTAATAATGCAGACGCCAGCAAGATACTTTTTGTTTTCATATCTTCGGTTGTTAGTTTAGAAATTATTATATTCTATTGTTTATTCTTTCCAGTTTTTGTTGTTTATTCACTTTCGGCCCGCCTCATTATATATAATAATGTATAAAGCCTGTGTAGCAGTGCATCTTTAAAATGCGTTAAGCTTTGTTTTCGGTTGCAAATATAATATGATTTTTCGATATTTACAAGACTTTTCAAGAGATAAGTGGATATTTTTTGCCCACAAAAGGAATATTACTGTTGATTATCAGCATTTTACATCTTTACATATTGGACATTAAAGTGGACGGGATAAAGATATCCATAAAGAGTTTCACACCATGGTTTCCTTGGGATAATTGGGAATCTGACACTTTTTCAAGATTCATTTTCATCCACTTTTCAACCTTTCTTCAAATTACTTATAAGCCTATTCTTCAAGCACTTGCATCATGTACCACTTTTACACTCATCCACTTTCGCCGCACATAGGGTTGTTTCATCACCTATTATTTATTACTTTTGCAAGAGAAAATGTCAAAATAGAATTTCCTAACACAAATTTAACAATCAACTAACATAGAGTATGAAACATTTGATTATGACGTGTGTGCTTTGTGCATCAGCAATGACCACCACAATGGCACAGCAATCACAGCAGCAATTGCCTCTCTATCTCGATCAGAGCAAGCCCATGGAGCAACGCATCGATGATGCTATCGCCCGCATGACCTTGCAGGAGAAGATTCGCATCATCCATGCCCAGAGCAAGTTTTCATCAGCTGGAGTTCCTCGCTTGGGATTCCCTGACTTCTGGACCGACGATGGACCTCACGGTGTACGTCCCGACGTACTCTGGGATGAGTGGGAACAGGCAGGACAGACCAATGACTCCTGCGTAGCCTTCCCTGCCCTCACCTGCCTAGCCGCATCTTGGAATCCACAAATGAGCCGCATCTATGGTGAGGCGCTTGGCGAGGAAGCTCTGTATCGTGGCAAGGACATGATACTGGGTCCGGGCGTGAATATCTATCGTACTCCGCTCAATGGCCGCAACTTCGAGTACATGGGCGAAGATCCTTATCTTGCCAGCATCATGGTGGTACCTTATATACAGGGACTACAGAGCAAGGGCGTATCAGCCTGCGTCAAGCATTACTGCCTGAACAACGATGAGGAATATCGCCACTTGGTAAATGTGAAGGTGAGCGACCGCGCCCTGCACGAGATTTATCTGCCAGCCTTCAAGGCCGCCGTAGAGAAGGGCAAGACATGGGCCATCATGGGTGCTTACAACCTGTACAAGGACGAGCACAACTGCCACAACCAGTGGACACTCAACAAGATACTGAAGGGCGACTGGAAGTTTGACGGCGTAGTGGTGAGCGACTGGGGTGGAGCCCACGATACCGACCAATCCGTAAAGAATGGGCTGGACATGGAGTTTGGCTCCTGGACCAATGGCCTCTCTTGGGGAGCTAGCAATGCCTACGACAATTACTATCTCGCCACACCTTATATAAAAGGAATACAGGAGGGCAAATATTCTACCAAGGAGCTGGATGAGAAAGTGCGCCGCGTATTGCGCCTCTTCTATCGTACCACGATGAATCCTAACAAGCCTCACGGATTCCTCTGCTCCGACCAGCATTATGCCACAGCCAAGCAGATAGCCGAGGAAGGCATCGTACTCTTGCAAAACAAGAAGAACGTACTGCCTATCGACATGAAGAAGGCTAAGAAGGTGCTCGTGGTGGGCGAGAATGCCATCAAGATGATGACCGTGGGCGGCGGTAGTTCTTCGCTCAAGGTACAGAAGGAGATTTCTCCTCTCGATGGCTTAAAGGCTCGACTCAGCAAGGAGGGCATCAGCGTGGACTATGCCCGTGGATATGTGGGAGATGTAACAGGCGACTACAATGGTGTGACCACCGGACAGAACCTGAAGGATGAGCGCCCAGAGGCAGAGCTAATAGCCGAGGCAGTGAAGAAAGCCAAGGATGCCGACTATGTGGTGATGTTTGGCGGACTGAACAAGAGCGACTACCAGGACTGCGAGGGTCACGACCGCAAACAGTATAAATTGCCTTACGCCCAAAACAAGCTCATTGAGGCTTTGGCAAAAGCTAACAAGAATTTCATCTACGTCAATATCTCGGGCAATGCCGTGGCTATGCCTTGGAAGGCGCAGGTTCCTGCCATCGTTCAGGGCTGGTTTATCGGCTCGGAGAGTGGCGAGGCATTGGCAAGCATCCTCAGTGGAGATGCCAATCCTAGCGGAAAGATGCCATTCACCTGGTATGAATCACTGAAGCAGGTGGGTGCCCATGCCCTAGATACCTATCCAGGCACATGGCGCAAGGAAGGTGGCGACAAGACCGAAGGCAACATCATCGACGAGGAATACAAAGAGGGTATCTACGTGGGGTATCGCTGGATCGACAAGCAGCAACAGAAGCCTACCTTCAGCTTTGGTCATGGACTGAGCTACACCCAGTTCCAACTGAGCAATCTGCGCAGCGACAAGGCTCAGATGAATGCAGATGGCAGCATCACCTTCACCGTCAATGTGAAGAATGTAGGCAAGCGAGCAGGTGCCGAGGTGGTACAGCTCTACATCCACGACGTGAAGTCATCCATTGACCGTCCTTACAAGGAGCTGAAGGGATTCCAAAAGGTATACTTGCAGCCTGGCGAGAGCAAGGATGTGAACATCACCATCCAGAAGGATGCCCTGAGCTACTATGACGAAGCCACTGCATCTTGGAAGGCAGAGGCAGGACAATTTGAGGCGCTCGTAGGTAATGCCGCAGATAACCTGAAGCTCAAGAAAGCATTTGAACTGAAATAAAAAAACTCCGTGTAATCTGTGCCTAATAATTTTTTAGAGGAACGGATTACACGGAATTTTCATTTATATTCCGAACAGAATTCTTAATTATTAATTCTTAATTCTTAATTACTTCATTCCTATCATCTTCACTTTATTCTCAAATTCCTCCCTATCGCAGAGGACACCATTCTTTACCTTGGCTCTATAATTATAGATGGTATTCACTGAATAGTGCAAGAACTCGGCTATCTTGGAGCTATCCTCTATGCCCAGACGGATGAGAGCGAAGATGCGAATGGTGGTAGAGAGTTTGCGGTCATCCTCTAGCATGATGCGCTCCTCTGGCTTCAAGAGAGCATTGAATTCCTCCACAAAGTTAGGGAAGAGCTTGAGGAAGGCTGAGTCGAAATGGTCGTATAGCTCGCCCACGTACTCATGGTCGGTCTGCATCATGGTGAGCAACTTGGTGAGCTCACGTGCCTTCACCAGTTTGATGACTCGCTTGCGCATGGTCTCTATCTTATCCACGTATACGGCGCAGAGACGCAGGAATCTGCCAATATACACCTCCTTCATCTTATTGCTCTCGTTCAGATCCTCGTTCACCTGGTTCAAGCTCTCGTTGGCAGCATTGAGCTGCTCATTGGCGGCATTGAGTTGCAGCACAGCCTTCTCTAGTCTCTCGTTGGCATTCTGAAGTTCTCGGTTGGTGAGTTTCTGCTTATGGTGGGCAGCTGCTATGCGCTGGCGCTGCTTGTTCACATAGAAGAGCAAGCCCAGTACCAAGAGCACCAGCAAGACGGTCCAACAGATGGCTATCTTCAGGTTGCGATTGGTGGTGGCAAGCTGCTTCTGATAGCTCTCCTCTATAGTGGTGAGCACAGGCATAATCTGACGGCTGCGGATAGGCGTATTGAAGATGGTGGCAGACTGCCAGGCAAACTTGATGTAGTCGTAAGAGCGAGCCAACTGCTGCTCATTAGCCTTAGCAGCCACACCCAGCAGATTGGCTAGTTCCCAGAGCGAACCTTGGTCCATCACAGCCAACTTCACATCGCTGATAGCTGAAAGGAGGAGATAATGACAGGCATCTTCTGTCCGATTGTACACCTTATAGATAATGGCACGATAAAAAGTAACGATGGCATACTCGTGAGACCCTGGTACAGCGAGTGCCAATCGCTTATCGTTAATTTTCAGAGCTTCCTTCATATTGCCACTGTCACGCAGTCTAGTTTCCTGGAGTTGCAGATAGCGGTCGTCTGTGGGCTGTAGCAGGCTTTCTGCCATCTGGATATAGCCCTCATATTTCTCACGATAATACTTTCTAAGGAAATCTACGTTGGCATAATAGGTCATCTCGCCATAGAGATGCTGATAAGCCCAGTAGTAATTGCGCAGTCCGGCGGAGTCCAGCTGCTGAGGGTCGATGGTCTTGAGTACGTTGTAAGATTCGGCATAATCGCCCGTGGTGGATTCCTGAAAGGCGAGCAGAGCCTTGGCATTGCCCTCCTGTTGTGGATTGCCACTCTTATGGGCTATGTCGATGCATCGGTTGATATACTTCATGGCTAGGTCGTTCTTATAGGAGCGATATTCCCCGAAGAGCGCATAGGCCAGGTCATACTGAGCCTTAGGGGAGCGAGCCTTCTTCAGCTTGCCCTCCAGCTGGGCTATGCGCACCTCTCTCTGCTTCACATACTGAGCTGTCTGGGCAATGGCATTGTCCAGACTATCGTAGAGAGCCTCGGTCTCCTTGTTTTCGCCTGCCCTGAGGGTATTTTCGCTAGCCAGCAGTGCAGGTGCCAAGAGCAGCATGCACATGAGGCATATCATTTTCATTGCTTTAATCATAGAATATTATCTTGGTTTTCAAATGTTCTTAATTGTTTATCGGATGCAAAAGTAATAAATAATATCGAAATCGCCAAACTTCCGTGGATAGAAATCAAGAAAATCTTTCATTTTGAGTCCACTTTTTCTAGAGATGCATTTTTCCTTAAATATCTAGCTAGCAGAAGCATCGTCTTTTCTCCCCTCCACTTTTCCCCACATTTTAACACTTCACATCACCAACTTATCGAAAATATTAGTATCTTTGCAAAGAATTAGGAATAAACAATAACATATATAATAAGGTATGAAGAAAAAGACAATCTTAGCAACACTCGTGGTAGCTATGCTGACGATAAGTCCGGCTATGGCTACGAAAATCAAGCCAATGAAGGAATTCGTGGACGAACTGATGGCGAAGATGACCCTGCAGGAGAAGATAGGACAGCTGAACCTGATGGTGGCTGGCGACATCACTACCGGCGGAGCACTCAACACCCAAGTGGGCGGCGACATAGCAGCAGGCAATATGGGTGGTGTGTTCAACATCAAGGGCATCGACAAGATCAAGGCATTGCAAGACATCGCCATCAAGAAGAGCCGACTGGGCATACCATTGCTCGTGGGTATGGACGTGATTCATGGTTATGAGACCATGTTCCCTATCCCTCTCGCCCTCTCCTGCTCTTGGGACACCGAGGCTATGAAGCAGGTGGGCGCCGTATCTGCCAAGGAAGCTACTGCCGATGGTATCAACTGGACTTTCTCACCTATGGTAGACGTGGCTCTCGATGCCCGTTGGGGACGCATCTCCGAAGGCAATGGCGAGGATCCATACCTAAGTGGCATCCTGGGAGCAGCCATGACCCAGGGATACCAGGGCGAAACTACCTCCAAGATGTGGGCAGAGGGCACTGGATACATCGCCGAGAGCAATAAGATGATGGCTTGCCTCAAGCACTTCGCACTATATGGAGCCGTGGAGAGCGGCAAGGAATATAACACCACCGACATGAGTCGCGTGCGCATGTTCAATCAGTATCTGCCTCCATATGAAGCTGTGGTGAAGGCAGGCGTAGGCAGCGTGATGTCATCTTTCAATCTCATCGACTACGTGCCAGCCACCGCCAACCGATGGATGATGACCGATGTATTGAGAAATCGATGGGGATTTCAGGGACTCTTGGTAACCGATTACGCCAGCATAGCAGAGATATTGAGCCACGGCACAGCCCTAGACCTGAAGCAGGCTGGCGAACAAGCCCTGCACGCTGGCACCGATATGGACATGTGCTCCAGCGCCTACGTGCGCTATCTGGCACAGAGCGTAAAGGAGGGCAAGGTGAGCGAGGAGGAAGTGAACCAAGCTTGCCGCCGAGTACTGGAAGCTAAATACAAGCTGGGACTCTTCACCGACCCTTACCGCTACTGCGACACCAAGCGCTGCAAGAAGGAAATATATACCGCCGAAAATCGCAAAGCGGCTAGAGACGTGGCTGCCGAGACCTTCGTATTGCTGAAGAACGAGGCAAATATCCTGCCACTGAAGAAGGAAGGAAAGGTGGCACTGATAGGTCCGCTTGCCGATACCCGCAACAACATAGCCGGCACCTGGAGCGTGGCGCAGGCACCAGAAAAGTACATCACCCTCAAGGAGGCGATGCAGCAAGCCCTGAAGGGCAAGGCTCAACTGCTCTATGCTCAGGGCAGCAACGTATGGAGAGATGCCGAGCTACAGAAGGCTGGCGAATTTGGGAAGACCATCCAGCGTGGCGATGACGCACAGCTGAAGCAGGAGGCATTGAGCGTAGCCAAGGATGCAGACGTCATCGTATGCGCCATGGGCGAAACTGCCGACATGAGCGGTGAATGCGGTACTCGTACCAATCTGGAGATGCCTGATGTGCAGCACGAACTCCTAGCCGAACTCGTGAAGTTGGGCAAGCCTGTAGTACTGCTCAACTTTGCCGGTCGTCCTACCGTATTGACCTGGGAGAAACAGCACGTAGGAGCCATCCTCAACGTATGGTTTGGCGGCTCAGAGACGGGAGATGCCATCTGCGACGTGCTCTTTGGCGACAAGGTGCCTACGGGCAAGCTCACCACCTCCATGCCTAAGACCACAGGTCAGGAGCCTCTCTACTATAACCATCAGAATACCGGACGTCCTGTACCAGATGACAACCCTCAGTTTGCCAAGTATGCTAGCAACTGCTTGGACGTGAGCAATGGTCCACTCTACCCATTCGGTTATGGTCTGAGCTATACCACCTTCGCTTACGGCGACTTGCACCTGAGCGCCTCTTCTGCATCTATCAACAATGAGGAAGCTGATGCATGGCAAGGCGATAAGAAGATAACCGCCACCATCACTGTCAAGAACACAGGCTCCAGAGATGCCGATGAAGTGGTGCAGCTCTACATCCGCGACATGGTAGCTTCCATCTCCCGCCCAATCAAGGAGCTGAAGGGATTCCTGCGCATCCACTTGGCAGCAGGTGAGAGTCAAGAGGTTAGCTTCGAAATTACTCCAGAAATGCTCAAGTTCTACAATGCCGAACTGAAGCACATCTTGGAACCTGGCGACTTCCAAATCATGGTGGGAGCCAACAGTAAGGACGTGAAAACAGAGAAATTCTCAGTAAAATAAATATTATTCGTAATTTTGCATATTGATTAGCAACATTGAAGAGAAAATGATTGATCGCTGTTACATAGAAATCACGAATACGTGCAACCTCGACTGCCATTTCTGCCCCAAGCATCAAAGGAAAAGGAGACAGCTGTCGGCTGAGGAATTCGACCTGCTCACGGACAAGGTTCGGGGCAAGGTATGCTTCCTCTATTTCCATTTGATGGGCGAGCCACTGCTCCACCCTCTCCTGCCCCAGTTTATCACCATGGCAAGGGAGAAGGGATTTAAGACCGTACTCACCTCCAATGGCACATTGTTGCATCGAGCCATGAATCTCCTCGATACACTGCCACATAAGGTACAGCTCTCCCTCCATTCTCACGAGAGCAATGCCAGAGGGGAGCTGTCCAGCTATATGGAAGAGGTGATGAATTTTGCCACACAAGCCGCAGCCAAGGGAACTTGCGTCGTATTGAGACTATGGAACCAAGGAGGAATGGACAAGGAGAATGAGCTGGTGATGGATTACATCGCTGAATACGTACCACGCCCTTGGAAGGAACGCCCTGATGGATTCCGCCTCTGCGACAATCTCTATTTAGAGTTTGACAGAAAGTTCGAATGGCCTTCAGTAAATACATCATCTGCCAAGCGAGAAGTATTCTGCAAGGCATTGCTCAAGCAGATAGGAGTTCTGTCCGATGGAAGCCTGGTCCCCTGTTGCCTCGACCACAACGGTGATGTCGTCCTCGGCAATCTCTTCCATCAATCACTCGAAGAGATTCTCTCCTCAACAAGAGCGCAAGCCATGATAGAGGGATTCCAGCATCATACTGCCACCGAAGCCCTCTGCCAGAATTGCGAATCAGCACTGGTCAGAAATAGTTTCCGAGGGAAAGCAAGGAGCCAAGATAGATTATATATATAATTAAGGTATAAAAGAAAATGAAAATGACATCATTACTTCCATTTTTCCACATAACGCTTATATAAATTACGCTTTGCTATATAACTTTTACTGATGGGATGATTCTTAGCACAGATATAAGGTAATTTTCTTGAAAGATTAAGAATCATTATTCAGGAACCTCTTGTAATTCTCCGTTCAAAGCCTTTGGATGCACATTCAAAGCTTTCGGATGTACATCCAAAGCCTTTGAACAGACATTCCAAACCTTCGAACGAAAATTTCATCACTATTTTACACAAAGACTATCACTATTTTACACAAAAAGTAATATATCTTTGAATTAGAAAGAACTACCATTGCATAACTCATTATATTTCTGCAAGATACTAAAACGTGATGTTGCAAGCCAAGCCTTTTCCCTCTTCCGAGAGATAAGGAGAGATGAAGGTATTCTTGAGATAACGCTTGCGGAAGAAGGTCTTGGAGATGAAAGGATAGAGCCAATAGGCAACTTTCAGATTTGCCGTAAACTAAAAAAGATAAAACAAGAGAGTTTCTCAAATTAAATTCGTATCTTTGCCATATCATTCTTGTTACTATACAAAATGAAAAAGGACATTATTAAATAAAACAATACAAGATTAAGAAGAAGTATGACATTATTAGAAGCAATCAAGGCACGCCATAGTGTGCGCAAATATCAGAATAAGCCAATAGATGGGCAAGCAGTGCAAATGTTGGCTGCCCAAATAGACGAGGCTAACCAAGAGTCGGGACTTCACATGCAGCTCGTGCTCAATGAGCCACGTGCCTTCAAGGGCATTCTCTCTTATGGCAAATTTCATGGAGTAGAGAATTATGTGGCTGTTGTAGGAAAGAAGGCTAAGGGCACTGAGGAACTGGCTGGCTATCATGGAGAAAAAATCGTGCTACTGGCACAGACTTTGGGACTCAACACCTGTTGGGTAGGTATGACCTATCGCAAGGTGACGGATGCTGTTACCGTTGCAGACGATGAAAAGCTCTATTGCGTGATTGCCATTGGTTATGGTGTGACGCAAGGTGGGAGCCATAAGATTAAGGGCGCAGAACAAGTAAGCAATGTTTCAGCCAATACTCCCGACTGGTTTCGCCATGGCGTAGAGGCAGCTCTCCTCGCCCCAACAGCCATGAACCAGCAGAAGTTCTACTTCGAATACCAAGCAACTGCGCAAGGCAAAAAACCGAAGGTAGTAGCCAAACGCAAATTCTCGATGTTTGGCTATACAGAAATGGACCTTGGCATCGCCAAATATCACTTCGAGATAGGGGCTGGAAAAGATACTTTTGACTTTGCAGAATAACCAAACAACTTACGAAAAACAACCGAATGACATCTGCAAGAACTCTCCCAAATGTAACAGCGCATGCAATGACATCAAGGTGTTGGGCGGATTACAAACCGACATGCTCATCATGGATGAAGATTACTTTTCCCTATCTAAAATTATATTTTCTCTAAGGCCTTGTCCAATTCCTCCAGTTCCTCCTCCTTAGTAGCCCAACTTGTCACGAATCGACATACTATCTCTTGCTCATTCTTCTTCTCCCAAATCTCGAAAGCAACAAGCTTGGAGAGAGCCTGATAAAGAGCAGGCGAAAGGATGACAAACTGTTGGTTTGTTGGCGAATCGTAAGCCAATGGTATGTTGTGCTTGGCAAATATCTTGCGAATAGCAGCAGCCATATCAATGGCATGCTTGGAAATCTTGAAATATAAGCCATCCGTAAAGAGGGTGTCAAACTGAATGCCAAGCATTCTTCCCTTTGCCAGCAAGGCTCCATGTCGCTTCACATTGGTAAAGAAATACTTCGGGGCTTTCATCCCAGAGAATACGACGGCTTCACCAAACATTGCACCCACCTTGGTTCCACCGATATAGAATACATCGCAATGCTCTGCCACGTATGGGAGATCGTACTCGCAAGCCTCCGACATCAAGCCATATCCCAGTCGGGCACCATCTATAAAGAGGCGCAACTGATATTTCTGGCAAGTAGAGTAGAGCTCGGCAAGTTCTTCTTTCGAATATACCATGCCCAGTTCAGTAGGCAAGGAGATATAGACCATGCCTGGCTGAACCATGTGAGGATGGGTCTCGTCACCCAAGAAGGTTTCCATGTAATCAGCCAAGTCTGCTGCCTTCAACTTGCTGTCAGTAGAAGGGATGGTCAGCACTTTGTGTCCGAAGGCTTCCACCGCTCCCGATTCATGCACCTCAATATGCCCAGTCTCCACACAAATAACTCCTTCGCATCCCAAGAGGAGGGAGTCGATGACTGTGGTGTTGGTCTGTGTGCCACCAATCAGGAAAAACACATCAGCCTTTTCATTACCAATCGCCTTGCGTATCTTTTTCTTGGCAGATTCGCTGTATGGGTCGAATCCATATCCCGATGTCTTGTCATCATTCGTCTTGCTGAGATTCTCTATAATCTCAGGCAACATACCGTTGTTATAATCACTTTCAAATGAAATCATATTTTCTTCTTACTATTTTCTTATACTTCTTTTTATTACAAAAATAGTAAATATTTTGGTAGTAAACCAACTTTTTGCTTGTTTTCTATCAAATATTTGACTATTTTAACCTATAAAGGCAGCATTCTTTACGTATTCTCAATCAAAAAGCCATGATGGGAGCCTACCCTTTTCATACTTTCCTTTACAATTTCACGCTCTCGATGCGCAGGTTCAGCTTGCCGGCTGGCACTCTTACCTCTACGGTATCGCCTGCCTTCTTGTTGAGAAGAGCCTGGGCGATAGGCGACTTAATGGAGATTTTGCCCTCATGGATGTTAGACTCGTGAGGACTCACGATGGTGTAAGTCATCTTGAAGTTGTTGGCGAGATTGGTAATCTCCACCTGGCTCAACAGACCCACGGTGTCGCTCTTGAGACGAGACTTGTCGATGACTCTCGCATTCTCCAGCACCTTGCGCTTAAAACTGATCCTGCCCAATAGACGGCCCTGCTCTCGCTTGGCAGCATGATACTCGAAGTTCTCGCTCAAGTCGCCCTTGTCGCGAGCCTCGGCGATGGCATCACGCACGGCAGGCAATTCCACCTTTTCCAAATGTTCCAGTTCGGCTACGAGCTCATCGTAGCCCTCTTGTGACATATATTCCATAGTTTCTTCTAATATTTCCTGAAAGAATTCCATCAGCAGAATTCTTAATTCTAAATTATTAATTCTTAATTATCAATTATTTCTTGTCTCTGTCGAATGTAGGATAATCATCAGGCAGGTCGAGCACGATTTCCACAAGTCCTGCCACCTCGCCACCTGCTTCCTCATACCAAGGAGTTTGCCGTATCATGCGATGATGACCATGGCGGATAATCTGATAGGTATTGCCCTCGCCAGTCTCCAACATGTGGCGGATTATCTCATTCGACTTTTCCTTGTGACAATTGAAGAGGTTTCTGCCGATGGCATTGCCCTCACGCTTGAGCGACAAGGCGTTTTGGTAGAGCACCACTCCCTCCTTGTCACATACCGTAGCAGCAAAAGCCACATGCTCCAAATAATCAAATGTCTGTTTCATATTGCGTTTATTTTATTTTAATTTTGATGGTTTTCGAAAAACGACCACAAAAGTAATCCTTTTTTCTCAAATCACCAAATTTTAAAATGGGAAAAGCAGCGGCAGCACGCCTATCATCACCAGTCCCATGATAATCTGCAGGGGCAATCCCACCTTGATATAATCCATGAAGGTGTACTGGCCCGCTGGCATCACCAGGGCATTAGGCGGTGTGGAGAAAGGCGAGGCAAAACACATGCTCGCAGCCACCGTTACCGCAAAGAGATAAGGCACTGGGCTTACCCCTATCTGCAAGGCACTGTGCAGGGCTATCGGAGCCATCAGTACTGCCGTAACCGTATTGCTGATAAACATCGTCATCAGCGAGGTGGTGAAGTACACGCCCGCCAACATCAGGATAGGTCCGCTGCCACCCATCGTCTGCACCAAGGCATCTGAGAGCCAAGCCGATGCGCCCGTCTTCTCCAGCGCATGCGACATCGGGAGCATGGCAGCAAAGAGCACGATGGTTTCCCAGTTGATGGTCTTGTAGGCAGCCTCCACACTGCGGAAGCAACCCGTGAGCACCATCAGCACGCCGGCTATCATCACCGCCGTAACAGGAGCCACCGGTATGCTGTCGAACACCATCAGCACCACCATCAGCAGCATGATGGCACCCGCCATCGGAGCCTTGTAGTCCAGGGTTACCTGCTCCGCCTGCTTCTGTGGCTGACCGAGCACCACCCATTCGGTGTCCTCCTTTTCCAGTCGGGAGATGTTCTTCCAGTCGCCCTGCACCAGCATCACGTCGCCACTGTGCAGTTTCTCCTTTCCGATGTCTTGCAAGAGATATTCATTCTTGCGACGGATGCCCAAGACATTGACATTGAATTTGGATCGCAACCCTGCCTCCATCACCTTCTTGCCCACGATGGATGCGGAAGGCATCAAGAGGATTTCGGCGATGCCGATGTCATAGAAATCAAGAGATGGATTGGAAATCTTCACCTCCGAATTCTGCTGATGATTTTGTTCCTTGTTATTCTTTCCTGTCTCCAAGAATCGAGTGTCCATCATCTGGAAGTCGAAGTCGGCAGCCAACTGCTGCACCTGGTCGATGCCGCCCGAAACATAGAGCACATCATCAGCCTCCAACTGAGCCTCTGCCGAAGCCACCTGCTGGCTCACCGTGCGCAGGAAGCGATGCTGCGAACCATTGTCACGGCGAATCTCCAGGATGTTGATGCCATACTGTCGGTTCACGTCCAGCTGCACCACGCTCTTGCCTATTGCCTTGCTACCAGCCACCGCCTTCAAGCGAAAGAGGTTGTTGGTGAGTCCATACTCCTTCACCAGTTGCTTCAGGGTCTTGCCCTGCCCCTGCTGCTCGTCCACCCTCTTCTTAGGCGACAAGAACCAACGGCTCATCGGAAGCAACACCAGTACGCCCACAGCCAGGCACACCAAGCCCACAGGCAGGAAGGAGAAGAAGGAGAGCGCCGGATAGCCAGCCTGCACCAACGTATCCTGGATAATCAGGTTGGGCGGCGTACCTATCAAGGTCATCATGCCACCCATGCTGCTGGCAAAGGCGAGCGGCATGAGCAGTCTTCTGGGGCTGCTGCCCGCATTCACCGCCATGCTCACCACGATGGGCAGCATCAGCGCCACAGTGCCCGTATTGCTCACAAAGGCACCTATCACGGCGGTAACCAGCATCACCAGCAAGAAGAGTCGCAGTTCGCTCGTACCCGCCAGTTTCATCACCTTGCGGCTAATCATCTTGGCAAGTCCCGTCTGCACGATGGCACCTCCCACCACGAAGAGCCCCACCATCATGATGACCACCGAATTGGAGAATCCCGATAGGGCCTCCTCTGGTGTAAGAATCTGGAAGATGAGCAAAGCCAACAACGAACACAGCGCAACCAAATCGGAGCGCAACTTACCCGCCACAAAGAAAGCGGCGGTGAGAACTAGAATTATGATTGTACCTATCAACATAATGCGTTACTTTTATACTTGCTGGCAGCGAGGCTCTGCACCATCATCACCGCCAAGAGCAATAACATCGTAATCTTTTTCATATTTCTCTCCTTATTATATATTAGGGGGCAAAGTTACGAATTTATCCCGACATTCGTTTTTCTTTTAGGAAATATTATGGTTATTGAAGGGAAATAGACAGTTCACTGTAAAATAGGTAATAAGCGAGAATAAAAACGCTTATTATCGCCAATTATCGCATTAATAATCAGTAACTTAATTCATTTAGCGGAAATAGCGGCAATTATTTTGGAAAAACTTTTAATAATAAGAAATACCACATTTGTGCGATTGCCTATCTCAGAGAAAAGAAGTATCTTTGTCGGCACAAATAGAATATCATCAATAAAAGAATAGTATGACTATGGAAAAGGTAATGGAAAAAACAATGGAAATACAAGATAAGAAACAAGGTAAGAGCAAGCAGACCAAGCAGTTGGCTCTGTGGATTGGCGCACTGATACTAGGTGCTATCTTGGGCACATTGGGCATCGAGGTGCTGAATGGGATGATGAACTTTGTGGCAACAGTCTATACCCGATTGTTCCAACTTTTGGCTGTTCCTACCATCGCCTTGGCGGTAGTAACCACCTTGTCTTCATTGGGCAACCAGGCTGACACGGGCAAGATTTTCCGCCATGCTATCGTCTATACCCTGCTCACTACGATAGCCGCAGCAGCCGTAGGACTGGTGCTCTACAACATTGTGGCTCCTGGCAATCTACCTACCGACATGGTGCAGAGTGGCACATCCGAACTGCCTCAAAACCTGGAGCAAACGTCCTATTATGACCATATCTTGGGTGTCATCCCCAACAATATCATCAAACCATTTGCCGAGGGTAACGTGCTCTCCATCTTGCTCTTGGCTGCCGCAGCGGGCATCGCCTTGGCTAAGATGCCACAGAGCGACAAGAAAGATGTAGTCGTGAAGGGGCTGTTGGGATTACAAGACTTGCTTTTCATGCTGATTAGAGGTTTGATATGGGCATTGCCTTTAGGTATCGTGGCTTTCGCCGCCCAACTTTCGGCACAATTCTCCGCAGGAATCGTGATGGATTCGTTGGGCAAGTATGTTGCCATCATCTTGGGTGGCAATGTCATCCAGTTCTTCATCGTCTTGCCACTGTTCCTATTGGCAAGGGGCATCAATCCTGTGCGTACCCTGAGCAAGATGATGCCAGCGGTATTGATGGCCCTCTTCACGAAGAGTTCCGCAGCCACCCTGCCTGTCACCATGAACACGGCGGAAACGAGGATGGGCGTATCCAACAAGGTTTCTCGATTCGTATTGCCTATCTGCACCACCATCAACATGAATGGCTGTGCAGCATTCATCCTCGTCACCTCCCTATTCTTGATGCAGAACGGAGGCATTCAGTTGTCATTACCTACCATGATACTTTGGCTTTTCATCTCCGTTCTGTCAGCAGTGGGCAATGCCGGTGTCCCAATGGGTTGCTATTTCCTGACCCTTTCCTTGATGTCGGGTATGAACGCTCCTATCGGCATCATGGGCATTATCCTGCCTATCTATACCATCATCGATATGGTGGAGACGGCAGAGAATGTATGGTCAGACAGTTGCGTATGCGCCATGGTGGATAAGGACATGAAGAAGAGTGCATAGAGTAGAAATCATTCTTTCCACACTCTCTTTTTGAGCCACAATGCCAAGATAGGGTCGCTCATCTCCAGATGTTTGGGGGCAGTGGTCATCACCAAGTCCTTCTCTATCAATGCTTTTTTCAATCTGGTGATATTGGCAGCGGTACCAAGGCGATAATTGTTCAATACCGCGCTCTGTGTAAACCCAGTGTGTACTCCATTCACCAAGGCATGGAGGAAATTCATCTGTTATTCAAATAGAAGAAATCACCAAAGCGATAGAATGGATAGCTCTGATTTTGAAACATCTGCTCCATCATGTGCTTCTTGCTACCATAGAGACAATAGGACACATGGCTCTGCAACTGCCAAATGCCACGAAGTTTCTTTTAGAAAGTCAAGGAATCAGGAAAGTCGCCAATCTGCTGAAACTCATCTATACAAACAACGATGCGATAGCCTTTGGATTGGGCTTTGACTTCTGGAAGTTTCAACACCTCCTCCGTAGTTTGATTACTCGCATTATATTCCAGAGAAAGAAAAAAGTCATTAAGAGGATCTTGTCCAAAGCTAATCTTAGGTACGAATCGACTCAAGAACACCTTGGCATTATCTATCCATTCTTCCCATTTATTAGAGGTTGCTCTAACGACAGCCGTGGCAAAAGCATTGATGAAATCCTTCTCCGAGCGACAGCCAAAAGCATCTATGCGAGCTATCTTGATGTCATCGCTCTCAACCAAAGAGCACACCTTGTCCACCAATGAAGTCTTTCCCATACGTCGAGGTGAAATCAATATTGTATTCACCCCATAGGTAAAGTTAGCCTTCAATCGTTCTGTTTCTTCCCTACGGTAGGTGAAAGCATCGCCTTCCACACGAACACCAAAAACAAAAGGTGCTTCCATATTCTTTGCCATATTCTTACTTTGCTGATACGTTCCTAATATGCTTAACGGCTGCAAAGTTAATAAAAAAAACATTTTAAACAAGGTTGTTTAAAACAAAGTTGTTTAAAATGGAGAAAAATATGATTTTATGTCTATTTGAATAAGCTATACGACACACCGACATTGAAGAATGGGACAGCAGAGCGATCCAACTTGAAGAAAGACTCCTTGCCAGCATTGTCTTCATCAGCTATCTTCAATTCCTTGCGCTTCTTGGTATAAAGTCCACCCTTCATCAATGCAGAGAATCCTACATGAGCTGAGAGATAAAACTGCTGATTGATAATATACTCATAATGGATTTCGGGTTTTACCACCACCTCATTATACCAATAAACCTGTGGAGTGCCCTCTAAATCGGATTTCAGATAGAAATTGTCTGCATTCATGGATGCCCCCATTGATAAACGCTGACGACGCATTTGGTATCGCAGATACATCTGACTTGGCAAGGTAATATCCAAGCTAAGATGAGGATTGCCAAAACGATGCCAATAAGTGACGACAGGCAAGATGGGCGTACTGCTATACAAAGTCATGCCCATCAAACCTACCGAGAAATTGGTTTGGTGCGTATTCTTCAAGACCATCATCGCAACAAAACGCCCTTGCAACTCTCCCCATCCCTTGCGCCAGGCATCCACAAAGACATCTGCAGAGAGAATCAGTGGACGATTGAATAGACTTGCATAATAGGAGCCATTCAATCCTCCAACATAATGATCATAACTCTCTTCTGTGAATATTTTAGACGCATTATCCCCCTCTCTACTAAAATTATAACTGTTATACTGCACATTGGCATAGAGAGAAGCCTTATGCGACTTTACAATCGGCACCATGGTGGAGAAGCGTAGAGTATGAATGGTCTGCTTGCGCCCTGTTGAAAGGCAGCAACCTCACGATATTACAAATAAGTCAAGAATTAGGTTTCCCTTCCCAATCATTCTTTGGCAAGTACTTTAAGCGCATCAAAGGTATATCACCGAAAGAATATCGGGAAAGATAAACCTTATTCTAATTACTCCATATAATTATTCAACTTATTGGCAGGATTCAAAGGCTTTTGGTCGCAGAGCTGCAACGACTTCACCATGTGCAGCGTGCCTTGCTTATACTTTTGGAAATGAGCCGAGGCGATGTGCTGCTTGTAAGCCTCCTGACTGGCGTATGTCTCCAAGATGGTGATGAAGCAAGGATTCTCCTTTTCGCTCACGGCATACATAGTCAGTACTCCTGGCTCTGTACGCAGCGACACCTCTCCCACCTCAGTGGCAAATTTCATATACTCATCGAGATACTGAGGATGCACCTCTATCTTAGACAGGCGCACGATGCCATCAGCTTGCATCGCCTGCTTGGCACACATCCCCGAATGTTTCTTCTGTGCCATAACAGAGCAGCAACACATGAGAGCGACTGCCATCATTACAATTTTGTTTATTATTCTTTTGCTCATTTTATACATTGCTTTCATTTTCGGTGCAAAATTACAACAAATATATAAAATGACACTTAATTATAAAAAGGGAAAACGTAACTATTTTACGGATAATCTCTTTCGCTTAGCAATATGCCAAATCGTGAAGACCGTGAAGATGATGGTTAAACGATGTTCCAGCAACCTGGCTATCTGCCTCAACTCTTCCTTTCGCCTCTCATCAATCGTGAAGGAGATTCTATTCATTGTTTAATGATATTACCAATTAGACATACAAAAATTTTAAATATCAACACATTACAAAAA
>ERZ1035006.830-NODE-830-length-22807-cov-11.436269_pt1 | contig 22807 bp, 18 predicted proteins | sample MGYA00520694_ERZ1035006 | MGnify/ENA primary metagenome ERZ1035006 (study PRJEB33766, sample SAMN09781746) | gut metagenome | biome: gut microbiome | host: Homo sapiens | place: Madagascar | study: EMG produced TPA metagenomics assembly of the PRJNA485056 data... | reverse complement strand
CATTGACAAAGTGCATGGCATTGGCGCAGCCGGTGTTGCGGTCGATATAGTCTACACGGTAGTCGCCGGTCTCGCCGTCCCAGGTAATGGCGACGGTGTCCTTGGTGCCCTTCCGCCAGCCTACGATCCAAGTGGGCTTACCAAGAAGCTGGCAGGCCCAGGTGGCGTGGATCATGTCGGTTTCCTTCTCCGGCTTGCCAAACTTCCACTGGGGCACATAGTTGCCATGGGCATCCAGGTGATAGATCACGAGAGAAGCGCCATGGAAGGGGCTGATGGCACCCAGCTCCAGCTTGCCGTCCCCATCGAAATCCATAAGCACCGCGTCGGAGGTAGGCACGCTCAGGACCTGCTTGACGGTCCAGGGCTCACCGACAGCGGCAGGGGGGGCAAACACAAATACGCCCTCCTCGCAGCCCACAACGGCGGCATCGTAGCCGTCAACCTTGATCTGGCTGTAGCCGTGGTTTTTCAGCATACCGATCTTGATGGGGGTCAGCTTCAGCTGATTGGCCTCGTTGTAAGAGGACAGATCCTCCGGCAGGATGGCCCCGTAGCAGGCGCCGGGCATACGCCAGTCGTCTTTATACTCGTGGCCGGATTTCAGGCAGCAGACGATCAGGTAGTTGACGCCGTTCCGGTTGAGAATGCCAAACCGGTGGACAAAGGGCGCATCGCACAATGTGCGGATGCTCCAGCCCTGGGCCTCCTTCCTGGCGATGACGATCTTGGCCTCCTTGGAGTCGTTGGGGGAATAGAACTTGTGGGTAGCCAGGAACATATCCTCGGTGCCGGGAACGGGGGTCATGGTCATGACGCCGCCGGGCTCGGTCCATACGGTATCCAGCATCTCCCCTTCTTCGTTGAAGAGGTAGCAGGGGTCATGCTTCTCCGCCGCCACCAGGAAGGCGGGCTGGCCCTCGTGGGTCAGGCGGCTCATAGCGTAGCACTTGTTGAGGTTTGAAATAACACGCTTTTGGACTTTCATGAAAAGAACCTCCAGGTCGATTTTCAGAATGTGCTCTTTTGAAACGAACATAAAGCAGAGGCTTTTTTCGCCACAAATCGAACACATCGAACATATACTTACCGGTTTGTCCGGTGATTACGCCTCATATTATAGCCTATACCATAGGAAATCGCAATAGGGTTTTTCGATTTTTTTCATTCACCCTGTCAAATTTTACGGTCGGTTTTTGGTTAATTTGCTGATTTTTACATTCTGGTCATAATTGCACCGTCATTTTTGCGTTATACAATTATTACATTTTACAGATATTTTCCAATGATTACATTGTAAAAAGTTCTATTTTTTAATTCATCACTTTTTCGTATCTCCTAAATGGAACATTCAAATACGCAAAACGAACATATAATTTACTTGAATTTTTGATTGTTTTGATATATGATGGCGTCAGCGAACAGTGATACACGCTTACCCATTATACAGGAGGAACCGAAATGAGCAAAGTTTCCGAAATGACCCGTGACAAATGGATCCAGAATACCTTCCCCGAGTGGGGCACCTGGCTGGTGGAGGACATCGAGAATGAGGTCGTAGCCCCCGGCAATGTGGCCATGTGGTGGCTGGGCTGCACCGGCGTGTGGTTCAAGACCCCCGGCGGTGCCAACGTCTCCATCGACCTGTGGTGCGGCAACGGCAAGCGGACCCACGGCAACGGCAAGATGGCGGTTGGCCACCAGATGGCCAATATGTGCGGCGGCCGGGCCATGCAGCCCAATCTGCGCAACGTCCCCTTTGTCTTTGATCCCTTCGCCTTCAAGCAGGTAGACGCGGTGCTGGCCACCCACTACCATCAGGACCATATGTCCGCCGAGTGGGCTGCCCACGTTCTGCACAGCGGCATGACCACCACCGACGACAAGGGCAACGTGATCCCCGTCCCCTTCATCGGCCCCAAGAAGTCCGTTGAGACCTGGGTCAAGTGGGGCGTGCCCGAGGACCGCTGCATCACCGTCAAGCCCGGCGACACCATCAAGATCAAGGACCTGGAGATCATTGCTCTGGATTCCTTCGACCGGACCTGCATCGTCACCACCGACTCCACCGGCCCCGACCGGGAAGAGCTCACCGGCAAGTGCCCCACCGACATGGACGAGAAGGCTGTCAACTACCTGATCAAGACCCCCGGCGGCAACATCTACCACTCCGGCGACTCCCACTTCTCCATCTACTTTGCCAAGCACGGCAAGGATTACGACATCGATGTGGCCTTCGGCTCCTTCGGTGAGAACCCCATCGGCATGCAGGACAAGATGACCTCCGTGGATATCCTCCGGATGGCCGAGAATCTGCGCTGCAAGGTGGTGGTGCCCATCCACTGGGATGTTTGGACCAACTTCCAGGCCGACTGCGAAGAGATCAAGCTCCTCTACGACTTCAAGAAGGACCGCAACGAGTACAAGTTCCATCCCTTCTTCTGGCAGGTTGGCGGCAAGTACGTTTACCCCCAGGACAAGGACAAGATCTACTACCATCACCGCCGGGGCTTCGAGGACTGCTTCGAGGCACCCCAGAACATCCCCTACCGCTCCTGCCTGTAATACAAGGAGGAGACGGATATGGCAAGTGTTCTGCAGACCATCGTGGAGAAGAAGCACTACGCCTTTGTTGACAGGCTGGACAGCTGGCAGCAGGGCGTGGAGCTCAGCGCCAAGAGCCTGGTGGCCGACGGCAGCGTAGACGAGGACTACTACAAGCAGATCGTAGACTGCATCGAAAAATACGGCCCCTATGTGGTCTTCGACCACTATGTGGCCATGCCCCACTCTCAGGAGAACGCCAAGGGCGTTCACAAGACCGGTATCGGCTTCATGCGTGTGAAGGAGCCTGTCAGCTTCGGCAAGGACGAGGACGGCGAAGAGAAGCTCGCCAAGCTCTTCTTTACCCTGGCTGCCTGCAACCCCGACGAACACCTGAACAATATTCAACAGCTGGCCTCCCTCTTCTGCAACGAAGAGCTGCTGGACGCCCTCATGGCGGCAAACACCCCGGAGGATATTCTGGCGGCAGAGGCGGCCCACCCCATCGAAGAGATGTAACCACGGCACAAAAATTAAGCAAAAGGAGATCGTAACATGCAAGTATTAACATCGATTTGGGAATTCTTTGCAAACAACATTCTGAAAAACGCTCCCCACATGATCGGCTTCATCGTCCTGCTCGGCTACCTGCTGAAGGGCGAAAAGTGGTACACCACCCTGGGCGGCACCCTGAAGGCCATCATCGGCATGCTGATCCTGAACGTAGGCTCCGGCGGACTGGTTTCCAACTTCCGTCCCATTCTGGTAGGCCTGAAGGACCGCTTCAATCTGGACGCGACTGTTATCGACCCCTACTTCGGCCAGAATGCCGTTACCGACGGCGTTATGGAAGTCTTCGGCAAGGCCTTTGACTCCGTCATGATCCTGCTGCTGATCGCTTTCATCGTCAACATCCTGCTGGTCCGCTTCAACAAGTACACCAAGTGCCGCACCCTGTTCACCACCGGCCATGTGCAGGTGCAGCAGGCCTCCACCGCCTACTGGCTGATCATGTTCGCCATGCCCGCTCTGCTGAAGAACGATACTCTGATGCTGGTCGTCATGGCTGTGGTTCTGGGCGCTTACTGGGCCGTTGGCTCCAACCTGACCGTCAAGCCCATGCAGGAGCTGACCGACGGCGCCGGCTTCGCCATTGCCCATCAGCAGATGTTCGGCATCCGTCTGGGCTACTGGGCCGCTGACAAGTTCTTCGGCAAGGACGGCGGCAAGAAGAAGGACAAGGAAATCAAGAAGGTGGGCGAGATGGAGCTGCCCGGCTTCTTCCAGATCTTCAACGAGAACATGGTCTGCACCGCCATCCTGATGACCGTCTTCTTCGGCATCATCATGAGCATCATCGGCAAGGACTTCTTCATCAGCGCCGGCAACCTGAAGGAAACCGACAGCTTCCTCATGTTCGTCTTCGACAAGTGCCTGAACTTCGCTGTTTACCTCGCCATCCTGCAGCTGGGCGTCCGTACTTTCGTCTCCGAGCTGACCGTTTCCTTCCAGGGCATCTCCGAGAAGCTGCTGCCCTCCTCCATCCCCGGTGTGGACTGCGCCGTGTGCTACGGCTTCGGTGACGCCAATGCCGTGACCTTCGGCTTCCTGGCCGGTCTTGCCGGTCAGCTGGTAGCCATCGTGGCTCTGATCCTGATGAAGTCCCCTGTTCTCATCATCTGCGGCTTCGTTCCCGTGTTCTTCGACAACGCCACCATCGGCCTGGTTGCCAACGAAAAGGGCGGCCTGAAGGCTTGCCTGGTGATTCCCTTCATCTCCGGTCTCATTCAGGTGTTCGGTTCCGCCCTCATTGCCGGTTGGGTCGGCATGGCTGCCTACGGCGGCTACCTGGGCATGTTCGACTGGGCAACCGTGTGGCCCATCATGACCGTAGTCATGAAGTACCTGAGCTGGGCTGGCGTGATCATCTGCGTGGCTGCCCTGCTGGTCCTGCCCCAGATCGAGTACCTGAAGGACAAGAAGGGCTACTTCCTCATCACCGAGGACTACGAAGCCTACAAGGAGTACAAGCAGAGCAAGTAATGGCTTGACCTTTTCTCTCTCCTGCCCTATAATAATTCCAACAACCCGGAAGGGGGAGCTTCTCCCCCCTTCCCTGCCAAAATTCACTGATAAGGAGATCATGCACAATGGCAAAACTTGACAATGCCAGCTTTATGGTCTGCTGCGCCAACGGCGCCGGTTCTTCTCTGATGATGAAGATGACCTTGGAGAAGGTCCTGAAGAAGCTGAACATCAAGCCCGGCAAGATTCATCACTGCGCTCTGTCCGAGGGCAAGTCCTCTGCGTCTCAGTTCAACGTAGTCTTCTGCGCCCGGAACTTCAAGGATATGTTTGCGGACGCCGAAAAGAAGGGCACCCATGTCCTGGGACTGAAAAACCTGCTGTCTGTCGCTGAGATGGAGCAGGCCATGAAAGATGCCGGTCTGGTGGACTGATCCACGCCGGTACCCAAGTACACAGCTGTGGGGAGCGGCCGGTCAGGCCGTTCCCCTTTCTTATTTTAGGAGAAAGCAATGATCAAAGCCATCTTTTTTGACATCGACAATACCCTCTACTCGGAAACCCAGGCCCATGGGGCTGCCTGGCTGGCCCTGACACGGTACGTATGGGACCACTTCGCCATTGACGCCGAAACCTGGCAGGGATACTACAGCCGGGAAATGGCACAGATGAAGGATCTGCTGGGCCCTCAGGCAGCCATTCACAACCGGATGATCCGCTTTCAGCGCATCCTGGAGAAGCTCCATCTCCCCCTCTCCCATGCCAAAATCATGAATGACCTCTATTGGAATGCCCTCCTGGAGGCCGCCCGGCCGGAGCCCCATATCCAGGACTGCCTGGCGGACCTGAAAGAGCGGGGCTACCTCCTGGGCATCGGCACCAACATGACTCTGGACTGGCAAATGGCAAAGCTCCAGAAGCTGGAGCTCACCGACTACTTCTCCCTCATTCTGTCCAGCGAGGAAGCAGGCTGCGAAAAGCCGGACCCCAGGTTTTTCCGTCTCTGCGCCCATAAGGCCGGAGTCGAAACCAAGGAGTGCCTGTTTGTCGGCGACTCTCTGAAAGGAGATATTCTGGGCGCGGAGGCGACCGGTATGCGGGCCCTGTGGTATGCGCCGAAGGAAAGGGATCTCTCGGCACATGCCGGGTTCACACGCTATTCCCAGTTGCAAAATCTGATTTCCGTGGTATAATGAAATTGATTTTTTCAACGATCAAACTGTGAGGTAGCCTATGAAAAGACCCCGTTCTTCTGTGGACGAACGACGGCTGGAAATACTCAAGAAGATCCAGGCTCAGGATGAGATCAAGGTGGAGCAGCTGGCCGAGGAATTCGGCCTGTCTCTGATGACCGTCCGGCGGGATCTGCAATTCCTGGAGAGCCGCCAGCTCATCACCCGCTTCTACGGCGGCGCAACCGCCAGACTCACCTCCCGCCCCCTGACGGAGGCGGAGGAGATCCAGATGTACCGCCAGCGCATTGCCCAGTTCGCCACCCGGTTCATCAGCTCCGGGGATACCCTTTTTATCAACGGCAGCAAAACCGCCCTGGACGCGCTGAACTATCTGCAGGTGTCGGGAGTCCACGTGATCACCAACAACGGCGCCGCCATTGGCAGGAAGTATCCTCCCGGCATCACCGTCACCCTCACCGGCGGCGAGCCCCGGGACCATGTGATGGTTGGGGACTATGTGATGCGAAACCTCCTGAACATGACCGCCAACAAGACCTTCATCGGCTGCGCCGCCATCACCGCCCAGGGAGAGTTCTGCTACAATATCCCTATGGAGATCGGCATCAACGAGGCCATGATCAGCCGGACCACCCAGGGCCTCTACATCCTGGCGGACCACACCAAGCTTCAAAAAACCGCCTCCACGGAAAACCGCTACGGCAGCTGCATCTACGAGGGTCACTGGACCCTGATCACCGATGAAAAGGTAGACCCGGAGATCGTAGCCGAGCTCCGGGCCATGGGAAAGCATGTATACGTGGTGGGCATCGACGATATCATTACCTGAGGAGAACCCTATGGACCGTAAAATTCTCTTTCTCGACCTGGACGGCACCCTGCTGAACAGCAGCCGGGAGGTCTCCCCCGGCAACCGGGCCGCCCTGGAGCAGGCCCTGAGCCTGGGGCACAAGGTGGTCATCAACACCGGCCGCCCCCTGCACAGCGCCATCATTCAGAATGACCGGCTGGGCTTCCACCAGGAGGGCTGCTACGTGGTCAGCTTCAACGGCGGCATGATCTACGACGCTTACCGGGAGAAGCTCGTTTACAGCCACTGTCTGCCCCTGGACACGGCGAAAGCCATCCTGACCCTATGCAATAGCAGAAACATCCACGTCCAGACCTACGACCGGGAGGACGTGCTGGTGGAGCCCCGGTGGGACGACGGGCTGCTCCGGAAATACTGCGGCAGGATCCTGATGCACTACCGGGTGCTGCCCTCCTTCGAAACGGGGCTCCAGCAGGACCCTCCCAAGGTTTTGGCAGTCTCTGAGGAGGATCGCCCAGCCCTGGAGAGATTGCGGCTGGAGCTTCTTCAGCGCTTCGAAGACGTAGACTGCTTTTTCTCCTCCAAGCAGCTATTGGAGATCGTCCCCAAGGGGGTCCATAAGGGCTCCGCCCTGGAGCGGCTCTGCCGCCTGCTGGATATCCCCGTAGCAAACTCCGTAGCCGCCGGAGACGAGGAAAACGACATCACCATGCTCCGTGCCGCCGGTGTGGGCTGCGCCATGCGCAACGCCGTGGAGACCGTCAAGGAGGCCGCGGATTACGTGACCGTACACACTAACGATGAAGACGGCATTGCCGAGATCGTAGAAAAGTTTTTATTATAAGGTGAATACGGGGCTGTCTCACCGAGGACTCAGATGGGTCAAAATAGCCAAAAAGAAGCTGTCATTGCGAACCAGTGACCGACGTCACTGGTGTGGCAATCTCCCGGATAGGAGTAAATCCCCCCGTTTTTCGGACGTAATTGTTCGAAAATCGGGGGGATTGCCACACCAGTCTTCGGACTGGTTCGCAATGACATTTCTTCTATTCGGGCACTTTGTCTTTTTGAGACAGCCCCGCTTTGTATCCTTACGCCACGCAGTAGGCGCTCTTTACCATTTCCCACAGGGAAAGCTTGTCGGGGTAGAACTCGTAATATTCTTCTCCCTTGCGCAGAGTACCCTCGGCGTAACGGATGGGGGCGATCTCCGCCTGGTCCAGGCTGGTGACCAGGTCCTGGAGCTGCTGGGCGGTGAGATCGGACTGGAGATAGTCCGAGAGCTTGCCTACCAGCTTCATCATAAAGTCGGAGTCGGAGTTGAAGGCTGCCCGGGCCTGCTTCTGGAAGCTGTCCAGGTATTGCCGCTGCCGGGCCATACGGGCCAGGTTGGTGTCATCCTCCATGCTCTTTCTCGCCCGGACGAAGCTTTCCGCCTGGGTGCCGTTCAGGGTCAGGGTCCTGCCCTGGACAAAGGCCGGGTCGATGGCCGTCATGTCCTCCTCAATGGTGACGGGGACCCCTCCCACCAGGTCGTTGAGGACTCCGATGGCAGACATAGGAATCTGGATATAGTGGTCGATGGGGGCATCGAACAGAAGGGTCCGGACGGCATCCATGGTGTTTTTGCAGCTCTTCATGCCGCCGTCGCCGTAGTTATAGGCCAGGCACAGCTGCTTGTATTCCGTGCCGCCGTAGTTCCCCAGCACATCCAGCCAGGGCACATCCGTCATGGTGTCCCGGTTCAGCTGGAGGATCTGGGCGGTGCCCGCCTGGGTGTCCATGACCACCAGGGTAAGGAAGTCCGCCTGATGGTAGTTGTAGAAGGCCTTGACCCCATCGGTCTGCTCCTGATACCCTTCCGTGCTGTCGGTGCCGATGAGCAGCACCGTCTGAAGATGGGCCCGTATGGGATACGCCTCTCCGTTGTAGAGGAGGCTCTCCGGCTCCACCGCGGCGTTCTGGGCCAGGCCGGCGTTTTCGATGGGACTTTCCTCTTCTCTTTTGGTCACATGGAGGGCTCCCACCAGCAGGCAGACCAGCATGAACGCACACACAAGCAGCAATCCGATTTTTTTCATAAGGTACCTCCGGGGAACAGCAGGCCTGCGGCGTTCTGCTCCAATATACTGAATTCTGCCTCGGTCCGGTAGACTCTCATGAGCCGCCGCACAGGTCCCAGATTGGGGGGGCGGCTGATCAGATTGTGGCAATCGGAGCCGATCAGATGAATTTTTCCGTTTTTCAGGTTCCGAATGGCAGCTTTCACCGTCTTCGGCTTCAAAAAGTAGTTGGCATTGACCTGGACCAGCATTTCCCGCTCCAGGACCCGGTCCATCAGGGTCTCATCGTGGAGATGCTCCATAAACCGGTTCACATGGGCGATCACCGGGCGGCAGCCCAGGTTCTCCCCCAGCTGGGCGATCTCGTCCAGCATGGAGTCGCTCCAGGGCATCATGGGCGGCTCCACCAGAATGGAGCTCCGGCAGCCGACGGTAAGCATACCAATGTCCTCTGCCTCGGCAATGCCGGGGAAATACAGGACCTCCGCCCCAAGGACAATGACGGGGTAGGCCTCCGCCCGGGTGGCCATAGCATCTCTCAGCCGGAAAAAGGCCTGGTTCCGGCGGTCTACAAAGTGCTTGGGGTCCTCCTCATCGGCGTAAAAGTGGCAGGTGGACACCATCACATCTACCCCCTGGCAGAAGCTCTGGTGCAGCATCTCCAGGCTCTCCTCGATGCTTTGAGAGCCGTCATCCATCTGCGGGAGAATATGACTGTGATAGTCGATCATAGGGATCCTCCTGAGGGTTGGTTTCTGACATTCTCTTCAAACAAGCAAACCGGCCCGAAGGCCGGTCCGCTTTGCTCGCTTACTTGGTGAAGATAGCCATGGGAGCTTTCACAACACCCTCGATGGTAACGGTGCCGTCACCATTGACAGTGCACTTCAGCTCGACCCACTTGCCGTCTACAAACTGCATAACAACAATGCCTTCGGTCTTCTCGACCTTGATGGTCATAGAAACAGGGCCGACTTCCTTGGTAACATCGTCCTTCTCGTATGCCTTCACAAAGAAGAAATACTGGACCTTGGTACCGGCGGGAGCAGCAGTTGCCAGAGCAGTCTGAGCAGTCGCAAGTTCTGCCTTCTCCTCCTCAGCCAGCTTGGTGTCGGTGGCCTCAACAGGCTCAACAACAATCACGGTGCCATCTTCGGCAGTAACCTCGGTGGTAGTGACTTCGGGCAGAGGAGCAGTGGTGGTCGTGCTGGTGGTGGGAGCCGTGGGGCTTGCCGTGCCGACAGCAGCGGCAGGAACAGCCAGACCCATGGTCAGGACCAGAGCGAGCGCCAAAACAAATGCCTTTTTCATGAACATTTTCCTCCTTTCTCACAGATTCGTATAGCACCGCCCTAAGGCGGGGAATACGCTTATTTGCCGTACTGATAGCGGTATTCGTATTTCTTACCGTATTGATACCGCTTTCCGGCACCCTCTACGCAGCCGTTGAGCACAAAGCCCAGCATATTGGCCTTGGCATAGCGCAGCTGCTCCAGGCAGTCGTCCAGCACGTAGCGGGGGCAGTGATTCTCCCGGATGACCAGCAACAGACCGTCGGTGCACTTGGTGACCATAACGGCATCGATGACGGGGCCCACGGGAGGCAGGTCCAGGATCACGTAGTCATAGGCAGAGGCCACCACCTCAATGAGCTTCTGGAACCGGTTGGAGTTCAACAGCTCAGACGGGTGGTCCGGGATCTCGCCTCCGGGGATAATGGCGAAGGAGGTGGCATCCGTAGAACTCTTATAGGACACCGCCACCTTATTCAGATTCTCCTTGCCCAGCAGCACATCGCTGAGGCCGGGAGTCAGGCTGGCTCCCACATTGGCGTGAATGGCGGGGCGGCGCATATCGCAGTCGATGAGCATAACAGTGTTGCCCAGCTCCGCCAGGGAATAGGCCAGGTTCAGAGATGTGGTGGACTTGCCTTCACTGGCCTGGGCACTGGTAACGCCGATGACGTAGCCCTGCTTCTCCTTCTTCTTTCTGTCGGAGAGGGCGATAAGGGTATTGGCCCGGAGCTTTTTGAAAGCCTCCCGGCCGGAATAGGGCAGGTATTCGCAGATCTTGGCAGTGCGGCGGGCATCCTGCTGGGCACCGTTGACAGCGGGACCGGTTTTGGCAATGCGCTCAGGCTCCACTTCCACAGAAGCGGAATCAGGCTTTTTTACTTCTGGCATGCTTCACACCCTCCTTCTTCTTTTTGCTGTCTGCGTCACTGCTGTAGTAGTAGTTGGAATAGTAGCCGTTTTTCTTGTCGGAAACCCGCATATCGGGGATCATGGCCAGAACCATCATATCGGGATAGGCGGCGCGCAGATCATCTGCGGACTGGATCATCATCTTGGACTTGTCGTTCAGCAGGAACCGGACCACCACCCAGGCTGCCGCCAGGAAGCCGCCGGCCAGAATGCCCATGGCGGTGTTCTTCACCATGCTGGGGCTGGAACGGTGGGAGGGAATGATGGCATAGTCCACGATGCGCACAGAGCTGCCGTCCACAATCTCGGCGATACGGTCCGGCAGGATCTTGGCAATGGTATTGGCAATCAGCTCCGCCTCGGCGGGGTTGGTGCTGGTGACGGTGACCTCGAAGGCACCGGTGGAGTTGATGCCCTTGGCGCTGACCATTTTGCCCAGCTCCTCAGGGGTATAGGTCAGGTCCGCCTGCTTGATCACGTCCTCCATAGTGGTCCGGGATTCCAGAATGTAGATATACACGGAAACCAGGCTGCTGGAGGCGGAGAGCTCCGAGGTGGAGATTGAGAAGCTGGTGGAGCCCAGGCTAAAGGAGCTGTTGTTGACGTACAATGCGGCGGTGGCCTGGTACTTGGGCTCGATCACAAAGGCTGTGACACCGAAGGCCGCGGAGCCGAAGAGCACGGCAACCAAAGCGATGGCCAGAATGTTTTTCCAGATGGCCCTTGCCAGCTCCAGCAGGTCTATGGTATCTTCTTCCATATTGTTCATAGCGTTCCTCTCTTCTATTGTCACATGGCGTTCAGAATGTTCTCGAAGTATTTGGGATTATTCTTCAGGATGTCCTGGGTGGTCTTGTCCAGACCCAGCTCCTGACGGACCTCGTCGAAATAGCCCAGGGAGCTCATGCGGTCGTAAACCAGCTTGCCGATGAGCCTATAGGCGCTGCCGTTCAGGTCCGCGCCGGTAACGCTGTTGCTGCGGAAGCTGATGGGCACCATGGACTGCTGAATGACCACCTTGTCCTCCTTGGTGACGGAGAACTTGGCATCGGTCATGCCATCGGCCAGCAGATACTTGCGGATGTTCACATAGTGGCTGCCGAAGGCCTGCATCATGGCGGAGTCGATGGCTTCCATGGTCGTCACATTGGCCGATGCCCAGCTGCCCCGGACGGTGCAGGGTCCCAGCACCAGATACCGGTCCGGGTTCTTGGCCTGACGGGACAGAAGCTCCTTGGTATCGGACACCAGCTTGGCGGGATCGTCCACGCCGTCGTAGGTGCCCAGCCAGACGATATGGATGTAGTCCTTATAAGCATCGGTGCAGGCGGGGATGATCTGGGTGCCCTTCTCCACAGTGACCGGATCTCCGGCGGTGCTGCGGGTGAAATAGTAGGACTGGCCCCAGCTCTGGGTGTTGGTCTCCAGGGTGATGGTGCCCTCCACGCCGCCAATGGTCACGGGATTGAAGCCCACATTTCCGGCGGTCAGGGGCTTGACTTCCTTGTTGTCCTCTGAACGGAACTGGATGGCCACGCTCTCCGTATCCGCCGGGATCTCCATATCCGCGGACAGCACATAGGGCTCCACGCCGCTGCGGCCCAGGATGGTCTCGCTGGTCTCCTTGCCGGAGCCCATGTTCACCACCGGGATAGAGACGGTATACTGGCTCCAGTCCACCCGGGAGTAGCCCTCCGCATTGTCCAGGGTAGAGGCCAGGTCGTAGATGTCGCACATATAGGTATTGATGTACTTTTGCAGGGTGCCGGGATAGGAAACGCTGCCGGAGGATCCGGCGGTGAGGCTGTCGCCCCAGCAGACGATGCCGGGCAGGTATTCCTGCAGGGCGGCCAAATCCGCGTCGTAGGCCACCTGGACACTGTCCAGATTGTCCTTACGGACGTTGTTCAGCTCCTGCCGCTGGGAGTCACTTTCGGCTTTTAGCAGCTCGTCCTCGGCGTTGATCCGCTTTTTCACCGCGAACATGGTGATCAGCAGGGCCGCCGCCACCACCACCAGCACCACGAAGATGATGATGTTGCGGACCAGATTTTTGTGTTCTTCATTTTCCCACATAGTGTCAACTCTCCAATGTTCTTTTTGCGTATTTCGCATAAGATTATGATACTATACATTTTTTTGCATTATATCACAGGGGCCAGTATTTTACAATAGGAACGCGCATTTTTAGTAAAGAAGTATACTAGCTACTTTCCCACTATTATCCAGGATGTGCTATCCGTCCAAAACACCCGTTGCATTTTCCATAAAAAGCGCTGCCCCCAGGAGGTCATTTCCGGGGGCAGCCGAAATTCACTTGCTCAGGCTCTTTTGCAGCAGCATCAGGTCCACCAGGTCGATGGCGCCGTCGCCGTTCATATCGGCGTTGCCGGTCTCGATGGCCACCTTGGCCCCGGCAAGATACCGGCGCAGACGCTTCTCATCTGCCGCCGTGACCCGGTCATCGCCGTTCACGTCCCCCAGAAGGCCGGAGCTCACCGTCACGCCGCCGGAGACGCAGACGGGCTTCAGAAGCTTCGCCTCTTCGTCCACACCGGTGATGTCCGTCAGGGTCACGGTGGTGTCCCCCAGAGGGGCGGCATCACTGACCCGGAAGACCAGGGTCAGGATCTCTCCCTCCGCGTCCGTGGCATCGCTTTGCAGCCACAGGGCCTTCTCCCCTTCTCCAAGGCCCAGGCTCCAGTCGGAGGCGGTGAGCTGGGAATCCAGGCAGTCGTAATCTTCCAGCGTCAGGCGGGTATGGTCATAGTCAATGGTAAAGTTCAGGCCGCAGAGCCCCGGGTTGCCGCTGAGGGATAGGGTGAGCTTCACCTGCTGCCCCGGCTGGGCGGTGGCCTGGCCTACAGTAAGGGCCAACTGCGCCGGGATCTTTGGGTCAGCCTCCTCCGCCGCCTCGGCAGGAGCGGTGGTTTCTGTCATATCCGTTGTCTCAGTTGTTTCCGCAGCCTCTGTTGCCTCGGTAGCTTCCGCTGCTTCGGTGGCTTCCGTGGTCTCTGCGGCTTCCGTTGCTTCCGTTCCTTCCGCTGCCTCAGTGGTTTGCGCTGTCTCGGTCACTTCTGTGGTCAGCGCCGTCTCTTCGGCAGGGGCAATGATCTCCACATCCTCAGGGAATGCCCCCTGGGCAGTTTTTTCCAGGGAAGCCGGGACCGTTACCTTGGTCAGCTTCCGGCAGAGGGCGAAGGCCTGGGCATCCACCTCTGTAATCCCCTCCCCCAGCTCCAGCGTCACAATGTCTCCCCGCAGAGCGTCCCAGGGGTAGGCCTCCAGGGCCCCCAGGTCCAGGGTGCCCTTGCCGGTGACGGTCATGGCTCCGTCCCGCAATGTCCACTCCATTCCGTCCAGTTGACCGCTGGAGGAGGCCAGCTTGTGGTAGTCCACCTGCCGGAATGTGCCGCCGTTGTCCTTTATGTAGTCCTCAGAGGCGGAATTTTTGTGGCCCCTCAGGATGATCGTAGGCTCAAAGGCCCGGTCCCCAATGCGGCCCACAGTACCGGGCACCACAATGGAGGTCAGCTTGGTACAGCCGGAAAATGCCTTCTCCCCAATGCCGATGAGCTGCTGGGGCAGGGTCACCCAGCACAGGCTCCCGCAGTCCCGAAAGGCCTCGTTGCCAATGTATTGCAGGCTCTTGGACAGGGTCACGGAGGTCAGATTGGCACAACCGGCAAAGGCCCCGTCCTGAATGGCCGTAATGCCCTCGTCCAGCCGGAGGGCCTGGATCTCTCCCAGCCGATCCGCCCAGGGGATCTTCTGGAAGGCCATATCACCGGATCCGGTAATGGCCAGAGTCCCCCCATCCAGGGACCAGGACACCGGCTCCTCTGCCCCAGCCCCCAGAGGGGCCAGGCAGGCGGCCAGACAGATACCTATTATAACAGAAAGGATCCTCTTCATTTTTCTCCTCCCGATTATGTCCCGGGGCGATGTGGGCATCGCCCCCCAGGCGAACTTATTCTTCGCTTTCGGTTTCGGATTCGTCTTCCCCGGCCTCACCGGTCTGCTCCGCCTTGGCCTCATCCTTGCCCTCGGCGTTCACATAGGTCATGAGCTCTTCGCCGGTGATGGTCTCTTTCAGCAGCAGATACTCGGAGATCTCATCCAGCAGTCCCCGATGCTCTGCCAGAGTCTTCGTGGCATCGGCAAAGGCCTCCTCCAGCAGCTTTTTGACCTCCATGTCCACCTTGCTGGCGGTCTCCTGGGAGCAGTCCATATAGGGCGTACCGTCCAGGTAGCTGTTCTGGGTGGTGGCGGTGGTCATGAGGCCCAGCTCCTTGGTCATGCCGTACTGGCTGACCATACTCCGGGCCAGCTGGGTGGCCCGCTGGAGGTCGTTGGCGGCGCCGGTGGTCTGCACGCCGAAGACCAGCTGCTCGGCGGCCCGTCCGCCCACCAGGGAGCGCAGCTCCACCTCCAGCTCCTGCCGGGTGGAGAGGAACTTCTCCTCCTCCGGCAGATACATGGTGTAGCCCAGAGCGCCGGAGGTATGGGGCACGATGGTGATCTTCGACACAGGCTGGGCGTGCTTCTCCAGCGCCGATACCAGGGCGTGGCCCACCTCGTGATAGGCCACCAGCCGCTTCTCCATCTCGGTGAGGACGGTGTTCTTCTTTTCCGTACCGGCAATGACCGTCTCAAAGGACACCAGCAGGTCCTCTTGATTCACGGCCTTCCGGCCCATGCGGACCGCCCGAAGGGCAGCCTCGTTCACCAGGTTGGCCAGATCCGCGCCTACGGCACCAGCAGTGGCCTGGGCGATCTTCTTCAGGTCCACGTCCTCGGCCAGCTTGATTTTCCGGGTGTGGACCTTCAGGGTGTCCAGGCGGCCCTGGAAATTGGGATTGTCTACAATGATCCTTCTGTCGAACCGGCCGGGCCGCAGCAGGGCCTTGTCCAGAATTTCCGGACGGTTGGTAGCTGCCAGGCACACAATGCCCTTGGAGGGCTCAAAGCCGTCGATTTCGCTCAACAGCTGATTCAGGGTCTGCTCCTGCTCGGAGTTGTTTCCGTAGCGGTTGTCCCGGGAGCGGCCCACGGCATCGATCTCGTCAATAAAGATGATACAGGGGGCCACCTTGGCGGCCTGCTGGAACAGATCCCTTACACGGCTGGCACCCATACCCACGAACATCTCCACAAAGTCGGAGCCGGACATGGAGAAGAAGGGCACCCCCGCTTCCCCTGCCACGGCCTTTGCAAGCAGCGTCTTGCCGGTGCCGGGAGAGCCCACAAGAAGGGCACCCTTGGGGAGCTTGGCGCCGATATCGGTATAGCGCTGGGGATTGTGGAGGAAGTCGATGATCTCCTTCAGGGACTCCTTGGCCTCGTCCTGTCCGGCCACATCCTTGAAGGTAACGCCAGTCTGCCTCTCCATATACATCTTGGCCTTGCTCTTGCCAAAACCGCCCATCATGCCCTCGCCGCCCATTCGCTTGGTCAGGTTCCGCATGAACATGAAGAGAATGGCAAAGGTAATGCCGTAGTAGAGCACCATCAGGATGACGGAGTTGTCCTCCTGGATCTTCTTGTCCACGGTGACACCCCGGTCCGCCAGCTCCTGAGAGATGGTCAGCCAGTCTCCGGTGGGCATACCGGTGTAGCAGGCCCGCTGCTCGGAGGCAGGCTTGGCCGCCTCATCCTTGGTCAGGTAATACACCCGGTCCCCCCGGTACTGGACCTCCGCCAGCTGGTCATTTTCCATAGCCGCACAAAAATCCGAGAATTTCGTCTCGGTGTACTGGCTGTTGGATACCATATTGTAGATCCAACCGAACAGCAGCACCAGAGCCAGGGCAATGACCAGCGGTGTCCAGAAATTGTTCTTTGGCCGGTCCGGTCCTCCGGGCTTCTTTTCATTGGGTCCGTCATTTTGTCCTAAATTCATTTATCTATGCCTCCTCAGGCTTTCTTACCGGGTATCATATCACATTTTTGCACCTGACGCAATGAATGATTCGGTTTTTCGGGGTAAATTTTCTGTGAATCCCTTACCTTTCCCTTGGGGAAGGTGTCGCCGCGGCGACGGATGAGGGGCGGAACCAGGTCAATTCCGTATACCGCCCCACACCCGTCAGGGCTTCGCCCTGACGCCCTCTCCTGGGAGAGGGTTTGGGAGCCCGAAAAAATATGTTGTGAAATTCTTCTCTTTCTGTTATAATAAGTCTATCTATATAAAATTTTTCTTTTATCCCATGGAGGAACCCGAATGAACGAACGTAAAAACCGGCCCCAGGGCCCTCAGGGCTTCCGGCGGCAGGATCGGCCCCAGGAGCCTGTGGAAGAGAATGAGGGCCAGCTGGAAGGGCGCAACGCCATCCAGGAGGCTTTGAAGAGCGGGCGGACCATCGATAAGCTGTTTGTGGCTTCCGGCGATACCGACAAGGGGCTCCAGCGTCTGGCAGCCCAGGCCAAAGAGGCCGGCGCCGTGGTGGTGCCGGTGGACCGGAGAAAGCTGGACGCCATGTCCTTCACCCGGTCCCATCAGGGTGTCATTGCCCTGTGCGCCGCCCATGACTACTACACCATCGACGACATTCTGGCAGAAGCCGCCGCCCGGGGGCAGGCACCCCTCATTATCATCTGCGACGAACTGTCAGACCCTCACAACCTGGGGGCTATTCTCCGCTCCGCCGAGTGCGCCGGAGCCCACGGGGTCATCATCCCCAAGCGCCGGAGCGTGGGGCTCACAGCCACTGTGGCCAAGGCCTCTGCCGGTGCCATGGAGTATATGAAGGTGGCCCGGGTGACCAACATCAACAACGCCATTAGCGAACTCAAGGACAAGGGTGTGTGGATCTTCGGCACCGCCGCCGAGGGCTCCATCCCCATGTACCAGGCAGACCTGAAGGGTCCCGCCGCCATCGTCATCGGCAACGAGGGGGACGGCATGAGCCCTCTGGTGCGGAAAAATTGCGATGTGACCGTACACATTCCCATGGAGGGCAAGATCAGCTCTCTCAACGCCTCCGCGGCGGCATCGATTCTTCTCTACGAGGCGGTGCGTCAGCGGTTAGGCTGAATTGGAGGACCCTATGAACGATCAGGAAAATCTGGAGGAAGGGTTGGATTTTGACCTGGACTCCATCCTTAGTGAATTCGGCAGCGGCGCTCAGTCCCAGGAGACTGAGGCCCCTCAAAAAGAGCCGGAGGCACCGGAAGCCACCCAGGAATCGGAAACGGATCTGCCGGATCTTTCCGGCTTCGACCTGCCGGACCTGGACCTGCCCACAGTCCAGGCCCCCCAGGCGGAAGAGGAACCCTCCGCCCCGCCGGTATCTGACGAAGCCCTCAGCGACGAGGAATTCGCCAGGCAGCTGGACGCATTGCTGGGAGATACCCCCAACGAGACTCCGGAACCCCCCCAGGGTGAAGGAGACCTGGAGGACACCCAGGTCTTTTCCCCGGTGTCCGAGTCCCCCAAGGAGGCCCAGGATGATACCGCCGCCACCCAGCGGCTGGACACCGTATCCCAGATCCCTCAGCCGGAGACCCCTCCCGAGCCCAAGAAAGAGCCTATCCCCTTCCGGGCCAATTTGCAGGAGCTGAAGCGCAAGCTGGTGGCAGGTCCCGAGAAGCGATACTATGAGCTGTCCGACCAGGGGGTGCTCAAGCTCCAAATCGCCATTCTTCTGAATCTGCTGGTGGTGGGTGTATGCGCCGCCACTGCCGCTATGTTTTCCATGGGCCTGGTGCCGGAAAACCGGCTGCGGCTGGTGATCTTCAGCCAGATTTTAGGCATGCTGGTGTCCGCCCTGCTGGGCAGCTACCAGATGCTGGACGGTGTCGCGGACCTGCTCCACGGAAAATTTACCATCAACTTTATGCTGGTGCTTACCTTTCTGGCCTGCGGCGCGGATTCTATCTTCTGCCTGAAGGAGCTCCGGGTGCCCTGCTGCGCCGGATTCGCCCTGGAGATGACCTTTGCGCTGCTGGCCAGGCTCCACCGCCGGTCCACGGAAATGTCCCAGATGGATACTCTGCGCCGGGCCATCCGGCTAAACAGCATCGTCAAAGAGGGGGACTACCTGGACGGCTCCGTGCTGCTGCGGGGAGAAGGCGACGTGGACGACTTCCTGGATACCTACAATAAGCCCGGTACCCCCGAAAAGCTCCAGGGCGCTTACTGCTTCCTGGCGCTGATCGCCTGCATTGCCCTGTCTGCCCTGGCCTTCCTGCGTCTGGGCACCAGCTTCGCCCTGCGGATGCTGTCCACCTCCTTGCTGGCCGCCGTGCCCGCCAGCTTCTTTATCGCCATCACCCGGCCTGCCGCTCTGCTGGAGCACCGGCTGCACATGGTGGGCTCTGTCCTGTGCGGTTGGCAGGGCGTGGTAAAGCTCCGGGGCAAGGCCTATTTCCCCATGAAGGACTCGGACCTGTTTCCCCAGGGCTCTACCAAGCTCAACGGCGTGAAGTTCTACGGCTCCCGGGAGCCGGAACAGATCCTCTCCTACACCACCTCCCTCATCAGCGCCGCCGGCGGCGGCCTGGTGCCCCTGTTCCGGAACATGCTGAAAAACCGGGGGGGCAATGAATACCCCGTAAACGATTTCCGGGACTACGGTCTGGGCGGCATCGGCGGCGAGATCTGCGGCGACGCGGTGCTGATGGGAGACCTCCACTTCCTGCAGAGCATGGATGTGGACATCCCCGTAGGTACCACCGTTTCTCAGGCGGTGTACGCTGCCATCAATGGGGAGCTCTGTGCCGTCATCGCCATCTCCTATGCCAAGATGCGCTCTGCTTCCGCCGGACTCACCTCTCTGAACGGCTGCCGGAAGATCCGGCCCGTGCTGCTGTGCGACGATTTCCTTCTGACCGGGGACTTTATCCACACCAAGTTCGGCGTCAACACCCGGCGGATGGTCTTCCCGGACCGTCAGACCCGGGAAAGTCTGCTGCGCCGTCAGGCAGATCCGGAGGCCATGGTTCTGGCCATGTCCACCCGGGACGAGCTGGTAAGCTGCGTCTACCCCATTACCGGCGCTTCCGCCCTCTACACCGCCACCAAGCTGGGCCTGTGGATCCACCTGCTGGGCGGCATTGTGGGACTGCTCATTATGTTCGTGCTGGCCTTCCAGGGCAGCACCGACATCCTGACTCCCTCCAATGTGCTGTTATATCAGCTCATCTGGATGGTCCCCGGGGTGCTGGTCACCGAATGGGCCAGAACCGTCTGATATCCCTATTACGCCAAATGCGGCACCCCAAGTTGGGGTGCCGCATTTTCGGATATTTTCGAATTATTTCGCAACAAAGCCGACTTTTTTATAAACCTTCCGCAGAGTCTTCTCGGCCACGTAGGAGGCCTTTTCCGCGCCCTGCTTATAGACCTTCTCCAGGTAGGCCTTGTCCTTCATGATCCGGCTGGCCTCCTCCCGGATGGGCCGCAGGGTCTCTACCACAGCCTCGCCTACGGCAGGCTTGAACGCACCGTAGCCCTGACCGGCGAACTCAGATTCGATCTCGGCGAAGGACTTGCCGGTGACGGCGGAGTAGATGGTCATCAGGTTGGATACGCCGGGCTTGTTCTCCTTGTCGTAGCGGACACAATTTTCCGTATCGGAGTCGGTAATGGCCCGCTTGAACTGCCGCATGATGGTCTCGGGGGTGTCCATCAGCAGGACGCGGCCCGTATCCTCGTTTTCGGACTTGCTCATCTTGGCGGCGGGGTTGGTCAGGCTCATGATCCGGGCACCTACCTTGGGAACAAAGGGCTCCGGCATCTTGAACACGTCACCGTAGACGCCGTTGAACCGGCGGGCAATGGTGTGGCACAGCTCCACATGCTGCTTCTGATCCTCTCCTACGGGCACCAGGTCCGGCTGGTACAGCAGAATGTCTGCCGCCATAAGGCTGGGATAGGAGAAGAGGCCGCCGTTGATGTTGTCGGCGTTCTTGGCGGACTTATCCTTGAACTGGGTCATACGGCTCAGTTCTCCAAACATGGAGTAGCACTGCAGCACCCAGCCCAGCTCCGCGTGCTGGTGCACATGGCTCTGAATAAAGAGGGTGTTCTTCTCCGGGTCCAGGCCGCAGGCAATGTATTGGGCCAGCTGCTCCAATGTCCTGCGCCGCAGGTCTGCCGGGTTCTGCCGGACGGTGATGGCGTGAAGGTCTGCCATAAAGTAAAAGCAGTCATATTCCTCTGCCCGCTCGGCCCAGTTTTTCACGGCCCCCAGATAACTGCCCAGGGTCAGTTCTCCGGAGGGCTTGATGCCGGAGAGCATTCTTTTCTTTTGAGTTTCCTGTATCGTTTCGCTCATAGTCGTTACGCTTCCTTTGCTATCTGTAGATGATGTTTCATTGTACCATAGGTTTGCGGGTTACGCAAGGGTTTTCCCTTGATTTCTATAGTCTGATATGCTATACTCTAGCCTAGAAATCGATGATAAAGAGGTTAGAATTTTATGGATTATGAAGCATTGGCCGAGTTGCTGTTTCCCGATGTGACCACCACCGCCCAGGAGCTGGAGGAGCGCTTCCCCCAGCGAAACCTGCCGGAAGGGGCCGTGGTGACCCGGATGGCCCCCTCCCCCACAGGCTTTGTCCACCTGGGCAACCTGGTCCAGGGCATGATCTCCGAGCGGATGGCCCACCAGTCCGGCGGCGTTCTCTTCCTCCGGGTGGAGGATACCGATGCCAAGCGGGAGGTCCCCGGAGCGGTAGAGGTGCTCATCAACTCCCTGAAGCACTACAACATCCACTTTGACGAGGGTGCCACCATCGATGGGGACTTTGGGGCTTACGGCCCCTACCGCCAGCGGCAGCGGGCGGGCATCTACCACGTGTTCGCCAAGAAGCTGGTATCTGAGGGCAAGGCCTACCCTTGCTTCTGCACCGAGGAGGAGCTCTCCGCCATGCGGGAAAAGCAGGAGGCCAACAAGGAGACCACCGGCTACTACGGTGATTACGCCATCTGGCGGGACCGGCCCATGGAGGACATCCGCGCCGAGCTTTCCGCCGGTCACCCCTGGGTGCTGCGGTTCCGCTCCACCGGCTCCATCGAGCACCAGTTCAAGTTTGACGACCTGGTAAAGGGCAAGCTGACCATCACCGAAAACAACGTGGACCATGTGCTGCTGAAGTCCGACGGCATCCCCACCTATCACTTTGCCCACGCCGTGGACGACCACCTGATGCGCACCACCCACGTGGTCCGGGGAGACGAGTGGCTGTCCACCCTGCCCTTCCATATTCAGCTGTTCCAGGCCCTGGGCTTTCAGCTTCCCAAGTACGTCCACATCGGACCGCTGATGAAAATGGACGGGAACTCCAAGCGGAAGCTCTCCAAGCGGAAGGACCCGGAGCTGGCCCTGACCTACTACAGAGCCGAGGGCTTCTCCACCGCCGCCATGCGGGAGTACCTGATGACCGTGCTGAACTCCAACTTTGAGGATTGGCGGCGGGCCAACCCTGACGCGGACCTGGAAGATTTCAAGTTCAGCCCCAAGAAGCTGAACCCCGCCGGTTCTCTTTTCGACTACGCCAAACTCGTTGACGTATCTAAAAACGTGATCTCCCGGATGAGCGCCGAGACGGTCTACGCCCAGCTCACCGAATGGGCCCAGGAGTTCCAGCCGGACTTTGGCCGGAAGCTCACCGACGATCCGGACTATGCCAAGGCCATTCTGGCCATCGGCCGGGGGGGCAAAAAGCCCAGAAAGGATCTGGCCACCTGGGTCGATGCCAAGGAGTACATGGGCTTCTTCTACGATGAGTATCTGGAAAAGCCGGTCTTTGACGAAAAGTTTGACAAAGCCCTGATTGCTGATGTGCTGGACCGGTTCCTGGATGGCTTCGACATGGCCGACGACTCCACCGCCTGGTTCAACAAGGTCAAGGCCATCACTGAAGCCATCGGCTTCACCACCGATATGAAGGCCTACAAGCAAAGCCCCGAGGCCTTCCCCGGCACCGTGGCGGATGTGTCCACCTTCCTGCGGCTGGCCG
>ERZ1035006.827-NODE-827-length-22917-cov-53.209562_pt1 | contig 22917 bp, 19 predicted proteins | sample MGYA00520694_ERZ1035006 | MGnify/ENA primary metagenome ERZ1035006 (study PRJEB33766, sample SAMN09781746) | gut metagenome | biome: gut microbiome | host: Homo sapiens | place: Madagascar | study: EMG produced TPA metagenomics assembly of the PRJNA485056 data... | reverse complement strand
ATCACTTTATGCTGAAGGAGATTTATGACCAGCCTAACTGTCTGAAGGATTGTATGAGTGGTCGCCTCTTTGCTGACAAGGAACATCCTGAGAACAATCGCATCGTTCTTTCTGCGCTTCGTGATTATCGTGACCGACTGGTTCAGTCGAAGCATATCATCATCGTGGCGTGTGGTACCAGTTGGCATGCCGGACTGATCGGTAAGCAGCTGATTGAGAAGATGTGCCGCAAGAGAGTGGAGGTGGCGTATGCCAGTGAGTTCAGATATGGCGACCCTGTGATTGAGCCTGAGGATGTGGTGATTGCAATCAGTCAGAGTGGTGAAACGGCAGATACCTTGGCGGCGATTAAGCTGGCAAAGGAGAAGGGGGCGCTTATATTCGGTATCGTGAATGGTGTGGGTTCTTCCATAGCCCGTGAAACGGATACGGGTATCTATATCCATGTGGGTCCGGAGATTGGTGTGGCAAGTACGAAGGCTTTCACCGGTCAGGTAACGGTTCTTACGCTTCTTGCTTTGGCTTTGGGGCATGAGTTGGGAACCCTAAACAATGCTGACTACTATCAGATGATAGAGGAACTTTCTGAGATTCCGCAGAAAATGGAGAAGGTATTGGAGCAGGCTCCGATAATCAAGGATATCTCCCGAATGTTTACCTATGCGCACAACTTCCTGTATCTGGGTCGTGGTGTGAACTATCCTGTGGCGATGGAGGGTGCCTTGAAGCTGAAGGAAATCAGTTATATCCATGCCGAGGGCTATCCTGCTGCCGAAATGAAGCATGGTCCTATTGCTCTGGTAGATCAGGATATGCCAATCGTTTTCCTTGCTACGCATCATCAGTTGTATGAAAAGATTATCTCAAACATGCAGGAGGTGAAGTCGAGAAACGGCCGCATCCTTGCCGTGGTGACTGAGAGTGACCAGCAGGTGAAGGAAATAGCGGATAATGTATTGGAGGTTCCAAGAACCCTGAATGCGCTGGTCCCACTGCTGAGCGTGGTTCCGCTGCAGCTGCTTGCTTACTATGTGGCAGTGGATAAGGGACTGGATGTGGATATGCCGAGAAATCTGGCGAAGAGTGTGACTGTGGAATAAGGGATGTAACCGCCCTCTGGTGCTCAGAACCGCTACGCTCTAAGGTTGGCGGACCATCAAAGTCCTCGCCATGTTGTGCGGGATGGGACCGCCTGGGAAAAGGTGGGGGATAGTCTTGTAAGCCTAATGAATGGGCGCAAAGGTAATGAGAATTTTTCAAAGTGCTAAAGAATATAATAAAGGAATTGTATGGAAAAGAATAGTCAAACAAAATCAGTCTTCACGATTAGCGGTAGGCATAGATTTGTAGCTTGTGTCATTGTTGTCATACTTGTATCCTGCGCAGCATTTGCTTATCTTGCTTCTTGCTATAAGCAAGCACAAGATGATATTGTAGCTCTGCAAAAGAAGGATGCTTTGATGTTTGAGCAGGTTTTAAACAGCAGCAAGAATGTGAAGAGTAAGAGTTCTGAGAATATTGATCAGCTTCAAGGTTTGCTTGATAAGCATCAAGAGCGTCTAGAGGCTCTTTTGCATTTGGAATACAATAAGCTACAGGCGGATTTCAATGTACTTATGTTTGCTGCGAGCTGCCTAATGATCATTTTCTTGGTGTTTTCGTTGTATTCTATCTTCAAGACCGATGAGATGCTCAATAAGGCTGAAACTGAGGCAAAAGGCATTCATAAGTTATTGGATGAGGCAAAACAGACAACTGAGACTATAACCACTCAGTGTCAGATTATGATGGCGCAACAAAAGGGGCATGGGATGAGACCACCATCACCAGTTCCTCCTCTTGCGCCTCAAACGGATGAAGTACATTCTAATGATATGGGAGGGGAAAGAGATGATAGCTGATGTAAGAAGAGCTGTTGCCGTAGCTTCTTATGTAATGGTGACAAACAGGGTGGCTTCAAGTGTGTTTGATTTTGCCAATGGTGGTTATCATCCGATGAGTGTTTCGCATACTGGCAATTTCTTGTCAGTATATGATTATCAGAGGAGTAATTATCTTTCTGGTTATCTCCCTAACCTCTTTGATTACTCTACTGCCTCTTATGTCAACATGATGATGTCTGGCAATACCATCAATGGCTTTGATTATCATACCGCCACCTATTTCTCTGTTACGGTAAATGCCGGTAATGTAACCATCTTCGATTACCAGATGGCGCAGTATTATATGTATTCGGTAAATTAGAAAGTTGGGTTTCTGTATAATTCTTTAATGATGTTTGCCTCTACCCTATAATGAATTTGTCTAATAGATGGGGCTTAATTCTTTTTTCCTAGCATTATAGATTAGTTTATGACAGAATTTAATATTTTTGCAGTTGTTGTTACATCAGAAGGTAGTGTGGGTAAGCGTAAGTTAAAACCCTTTACTCCGTACTTCCTTTGCGATGGTTGGCATCTTGAGGGCAGTAAAATCATACGCTCTAAGAAAAAAATGTTATACAAGTCTCCCTACAATGAATATCTGCAATCGAAAAACGGATTATCTTTGTCTATCTCGGCTATTGTTGGAGAAAATGGGTCTGGTAAAAGCTCATTAGTGGAGTTTATCATTCGCTTAATCAATAATTTTGCAACGAGTATCTTTGGTGAGCAAAATATGACTTTGGCTTTTGAGCACTTGCATTACATTGATGGTGTAGAGGGACGATTGTATTTTTCTATAGATGGCGTTCCATATATGGTTTGTATCGAAAATCGAAGTGTTACTTTGGAATCATTTAGTTTTCAACAAGAGAATGAGGAAGAAATACAGTTTATTGCATACAACACTCCTGATATATTTGATAACGAACAGTCTAGAGAACCTGTAGTTGATGCGATGCCCATATCTGAATGGAGAGATAGAAAAAACGAGGATTTGTCAATAAAAGAAAAACTTAGCAAGTTTTTCTTTTATACTTTGGTTAGCAACTATTCCATCTATGCCTATAACTCTTTTGACTATAAGGAAGAATATACATCCTTGGACTATGAGGCAAAGATTAGGAAGAAGAAATACGCAACCGCTGATGAGCGAAGTTGGCTAAACGGGATATTCCATAAAAATGATGGTTATCAAGTGCCATTGGTACTGTCTCCTTACAGGGATAAAGGCAACATAAATATCAATTTGGAAAATGAGCTGTCGAAGGAACGTTTGATGGCTTTGATGATTATGCCTAAGCAGAACTTCCGTGTTATCAATAATCACTTGAAAGTTCGTGGCATTTCAATCTTTCGTAAAAGATATGCCTATGATGCCCAGCGAGTACGAAATAAAGGGTATTACAAAAACCTCACTCAAGCTGGATTTGATAAGATTGAAAATATACTTCTCAAAATGTGGGGAGATGTGATTGCGGAAGATTTGAGTTCGTACAAGAATAGACGGTATTATCAAGAGGCAATTGATTACCTGACTTATAAGACTTTAAAAATATCAGTTTTGTATAGTCAGTATAAAAGATTTTTCTACGTAAGGCATCGAAATATCAGAAGTAAGGTTGACGAAAAGCAACTGCAGGCTCTTGTTATAAGACTATCTCTAGATAAATCACATATAACAAGAAAGATAAGACATATTCTGGCTTATATCTGTTATGGACTTTACGAAAGTCAGTTGGAATATGATATTTCCCTATTATCTGGTAAGGCAGAAGAAATCTTGGATAAAGAATTTGAGAAAGGTAATCCTATAGGAAAACAATTTATTTATAGTATAGAGGATTTGGTTCCTCCTCCAATTTTTGATTTTACGATTCAGTTGATTGATCAACAAAATGATAATGATGTTGCTTTTGAGACATTAAGTTCGGGAGAGAAACAGCAGGCGTTTGTAGTAAGTTCTATTTTGTATCATTTGGGAAACATAGAGTCTGTCTTCCGAGACAATAATAAAAACAGAATAGCTTATAGCAATGTTTGTATTATTCTCGAAGAGATTGAATTGTACTTCCATCCTCAATTTCAAAAGAACCTCATCAAGTATATTTTGGATGGTATCAAACAAATGTCTTTTGCTCATATTAAAGGAATACAATTAATGATGGTAACTCATTCTCCTTTTGTCTTATCGGATATACCGACAAGCAATATCTTGGCTTTGGAAGATGGAATGCAATCAAAAACTGAACTTCAAACATTTGGAGCCAATATCTATGATTTGTTGAATACTAGTTTCTTTTTGCATAATGGTACTATCGGTGATTTTGCCCAATGGTTGATTGGACGTATTGTTTTAGTCCTTAAAATATACGAAAATTCCCAATATGGAATTGATTTGCTTGTCGATGATAAAGAGAATGAAGGGCTTCTTGATTTCGAGTATAAATATATGGAGGTGCAGAAAGATCTTAAAAAATGGAATATGCATGCCATCAAGAAAAACTATCCGCCAGATTATATAGGGTATTTGATAGATATGATAGATGAGCCATTGGCAAAAATGGCATTGTCGCAAAAATACGAAGAAATTTTTGGCAAGAAAGAGATAGTTTTGAAAGCGCAAATAGAGGAACATAAACGAGCTATTGCTGCTTTGGAAGCTAAGTTGAGAAATAATCTGTAAGACTATGTGGTATCTGAAAAAAGTAAATGTTGATGTACTTGACCAATATGTAGACAAGTTAAAGAATGGTTTAGCTAAGAGAATCAAGGATTCTGAAAAGTTGACAGAGGAACAAAAGACTATCTTTACTGATGGCAGATTAGCTCATTTGCTTAGGGATGAGCCACAGCCTTTGTATGATTTACATTTGGTAATCATGAAAGAGCTAATTCCTGGGTATGATGACAAGGAGTTTGAAAATCTCAAAATGTCAAATCATAAAAAGGAAGATAACAGAACTGATGCAGAAAATCAGTTGATTGAAAAATATTCTCTTTTAAAGACCTTGTTTACTGTGTTCGATTATCGCAATGCGCTTTCACAAAATAAGAGCAGGTCATATTGGCTTACAAAAATTAAAGGACAAGACGTTTGTACTTATTGCAACCGCCAATATACTTTTACCGTTATCAAAGACTTGAAAAATGGTAAAAGAGAGAATGATGCTTCTAGAATTGCAAGACCAGCTTTAGATCATTGGTTTCCTGAAAGTTTATATCCTATCATGTCACTTAGCTTTTATAATCTTATTCCGAGTTGCACCATTTGCAACAGTTCGGCAAAAGGAGATGCTTTGTTTAAATTTGAGACACATATTCATCCTTATTTGAATGACAAGCCAAACCCTATGTTTAAATTTAGCTACTTGCCTAATGGAAATAGATGGATAGTGGATTTCAAGGAAGTAACAGATGCTAAAGAGAAGCGAATGCTTGATGATTTCCATCTAAAGGAATTGTATCACTGTCATGATAATTTGGAGGTTTCTGAATTGTTGGGTTTGGCATTGAAAAACAACGGAAAATATTTAGATAGTCTTTTTAAGAATGTGTTACAGGACTTTGCGCCAAAGTCAAAAGAAGAAATATACAGAATGTTGTTTGGGACAGAAATGTTGCCTAATAATCAAGACAAGCGCCCTTTGAGTAAACTAAAGCATGACTTATTGGAAGAGATAGGTAATGTGTACGGAGTTAATATTGTTGGTAAGAATGAATAACTTAAAAAATCGGTTGAACAAGATTTTGGAGATAATCCTTAATTCATCCATTTATGAGTGGATGTTAGGATTGGCTCTTGCTCTGTATATAGTGTGGTACCATCAGATAGAGAATCTGTTACAACACACATTGATTGATCATGTTGTGAGCTATTTTCCAGATGCTTGTTGGCAATCAGATGTTACCATCGGTATTATCATGGTTGTAGAGTTGTTCTTTATCATAAAAATCAATCGGGAACGAATTAGTTATTCACGAACTGAAGTGATTTTGTCACTACTTATTATAGGTTCTTGCATCTATTCAAGGTGTCATCAATATCTGACATTCTATCATTTCTCATTCTGTCAGTATCTGGACTATTGTTTGGCAATATTGATAGTACCTGTAGTTGACTTGGTCTGTTGGGTGCAGAATAAGATTAAAGCTAAAGATGAAAGCCATATACAAGGAGCGTTTCTTGAAGATTGTGCCACAGTGGAAGATTCTTTAGGGCGGTCGCATTTTGCCAAAGTTTTAGTCAATGAAATCATCATGTTGGATAACAAACAAAGTGCTTACACAATAGGATTGAATGCTAAGTATGGTATGGGGAAAACGTCTTTTATGATTCAAATGCAAAATCTATTGGAGCAGCATAAAACTTCCTATGTCTGTATATCTCCATGGTCTTGTACTTCGGATGGACAAATTGTAAAGGATTTCTTTCATAGTATATCTGGTGTGATTGGTCGCAAGATGGGGCTTGGGATAAATAAACTGCTGAATATCTATAAGAACCTCATTCTGGATGTTCAACATGCTTATAAGATTAAAGCTTTTGATGATTTGTTGAAAAATGAAAAATCAATCAATGAAGTATATGAAGAGATAAAGACAAAGCTTTCTATATGTAAAGAGAAAATCGTAGTCTTTATAGATGATGTGGATCGACTCCAGGCATCAGAATTGGCAATGATTATCCAATTGATAAGAAACACAGGTAATTTCCCCTATGTAGTCTTTATGTTATTTTACGATAAGGATTATATGGTCAAAGCTTTGGAGCAAAACAAAAGTATAACAGATGCAGATGAATATTTAAAGAAAATCATAAACGTTGAATTGATGTTTCCTGCTTACGATGCAGAAATATATTGTAGTACTATCTCTTCAAGTATTGATGGCATATTAAGGCTTATAATTTCTGATGCTCATGAGCGAGAAACAATTGTTACTTCTTTTATAGAAAGAATGTTGCCTAAGAGTGGAATCTTATCTATTGATTATTTGGAATACGCTTTTCCTAATTATAGAGATTTAAAACGCTTTATTTCCATGTTTTCGCTTGATTTAAAGATGCTTTTGTCTGCCAATCAAGATAAAGTGGAATGTTGGAAAAATGAAATTGATGTTGCAGACTTGATATTGATCGAGTTGTTGAAATATGTTCGGCCTGACTTATATGAAATGCTTCGTTCTAGAAAAGAGACGTTGTTGGAGCCAAGTAAAGATGAATACACTTTGAGGATGGAAGTGAAAAACTTTATCCGAAAGGAAGAAAACGAATTAATGGAAAAGCTTTTTAACCGCATAGCCTCTCTAAGAAATGAAGAAAAAGATGATAAGGAAGAAAAACAGCCGAAAATAAAAGAAGACTTAAAGGAAAATGACAAGCAGCTGATTCAACAGAGAAATTATGTGGCTCACCACTTGCTGGATGTATTGTTCCTAGAAGAACGGCATGGGGACAAAGAACGCATGTTGAGAAACAGTATCTCCTATACTAGTTATTTTTTGTATTCTCTATCCAAAGAGCAAATCTCTTTGCCTGAATTTAACAGCATTTTCCATTCTCAAGACAACATAAAGGATTTCTTTGTAAATGAGAAAAACAAATTGAAATTTGAATCATATTTCAAAAAAATACGTACCTATATGGAAGAGGACGAAAGCAATACGGACATTATCGGGCTATTCAATAAAGTCTTCTTGAGTGCCAGGCTATATGCAGAAAGTAAGTGCAATGAACCAAATCATAGCATACATAATGTATTTACATATCTAAACCAGATCATCAAGTATGACTTGGAATCATTAAGATATTTGTACTTTACCAACATAAGGTCAGAACATTCTGTTATTAGCAAAGAAGCTTTTGTAAGTTTGTTGCAAGACGGTAACTTCTTATGGGAAAAGATGATTTTAGTTAATGGCATGGGTGAGTTGAGAAGAAGTCAATATTATCTGTTTAGAAAAGAGGGTGATTTGTTTATCAATACACTTAATGATACCATAAAGAGAGTTTTTCCGTCAATTGCAAATCCTGAGGATTGGGCATTTTGTAATTCTTTGCAGATGATGCGCGAATTGAATGATGGATATGGAGATTTCCTATGCGATTATTTGGATACAGAAGAAAAGCAGCTTAAATGGTTGCTCTTGGGTATTTACTGGGGGAAAAATGAAAGATATGAACATTATTGCTTTGAGCCGTATCACTTTTATAATGATTTGGTCTTTGGGATACCAGAGGATAGATCTTATCAAGGTAATGCTATCATCGACAAAATCTTAGAAAATACTAATAGTGATGATGTAAAGACATGCATATCCATCATAAAAGGAGAAATTCCTTTGGATAAACGAAATGTTGATAACTATCCTATTTTGAAAAAGGCTAGATTCTACGAAGAAAAATGAGGATGGCAATAATACAGCAATTCCAAGAATTATCAGCGCATTGGAAACAATCCCATTATTACGGGCTAAAGGAACTAGTGGACAAAATTTAATTACTCAAAGTGTTTGGATGATAGATGAAGAAGTTCATGCATATTCTTTCCCTTTATCTTCTCAATATAAGAGAGCTTGCTCGGAAATTAAAATGCTTAACTCTGATTGGGATAAAGTTCTGAAGAATGAATATTCAGAAGACTCTATCGAATTCTTCTCATTTATAGGTGATTTGATGGCAAAACCTAACGAATCATGTATTTATGAAATTACCGCAACTAGTATTGATTTCATATTAGAACATTTTGATTTTGATGGTGTCTTGTATCCATCGGTCCAGGCAGAAGGACAAGGTATTAATATTTGTATAAAGCCCGATGTCGTTGATAGTAAAATATCGTTTGCAGGTGCAGCTACAGAAGTGATTGTTAGAAATGGTGACAATTCTCAAATACATATATTAGGAAATGCTCATATGATAACTAAAGAATCTTTTGAATGGGTTCTAACAAGTGATGGGAAAATGTTTTTGCAGCAAATTGGTCTGTTAGCACCTTCCTTTCAAAATACCCCTATAGTTATTCGCTCAGAAAGCCTAATGTAGTGTTAAATATATAAAACGTATTATGAACACAAACACTCAAATAGACAAGATAGATAAAGTGCTCTCGAAAATATCGGGCAAGGAGATGAAAGCCTTTGTGAAGATGTTGAAGCAATTGAAGTCTTATGGTTGGGAGATTTTCAAAGGCAAAGTGGCTTTTGACCTTGATAAAGCCATCAAGGATGTTGAGAATCTATTGAAGAAATAATCTCTTTAGAATGAAGAAAATCAAGCTTTATGATTACCAGCAGAAGATGCTGGAGGACATTATCAATGTGCTGACCACTGCTGTGTCCGGTACATTCTACAATGAGAATGGTAAGAAGGAGAAGGTGGGCAGTTCGGTGATGGTGCAGATGCCGACAGGTACGGGAAAGACCTACGTGATGGCGGCTGTGGTGAAATGGTTTCTTGATAACCATGACACGGGCGAAGTGTGGATTGTAGCGCACCGCCGTGAACTGGTGGAGCAAATGCAGCAGACGCTGGACAGATTCTGTCTGGACTATGGGGAGAAGGACATGGAACTGAAAGCGAAAGTAAGGATAAGGGTGCTGTCCATTCAATGGTTGAACAGACATATCGACGAACTGGAAGGGGCTGGGTGTACGCCAGGACTCATCGTAGTGGATGAGGCGCACCACGCCATAGCAACTTCCTATCAAGATCTGTTTGACAGGAACAGAAAGGCTCTGAAACTCGGTATGACGGCAACTCCTTGCCGTATGAACAAAAACTCCTTTACCAAGTTGTTTGAGAGGTTGATCGTTTCTCCTTGCACCAACGACTTCATTCTGCGTGGTTATCTTGCACCATACGATTATGTGGTGATTGGTAAGTTTTCACAAGACCAGTTGACGGTGAACCAGTTGAAGGGACGGGGAAGCGATGGCGATTATGCCATCAAGGAGATGGACGAGAAACTGAACATTCCGCAGACTATTCAAAGGCTTTATGACAGCGTAAAGAAATATGCTGATGGCAAGAAAGGAATCGTATATGCCATAGACATTGTTCATGCCCAGGCGATAGCCGCCTGTTACAATGCCCTCGGAATGAAAAGTGTGGCACTGGACAGTAAGACTCCTGCCAAGAAACGCAAGGAGATGGTGGAGGCGTTCAGACGCAGTGAGATAGACTGCATGGTGAACGTGAACCTCTTCGACGAGGGTTTTGACTGTCCGGACGTAGAGTTTATCCAGATGGCACGCCCTACACTGTCGCTTGCCAAGTACCTGCAGATGGTGGGGCGCGGGTTGCGCATCAACCATAAGAACAATGATAAGGTGTGCATGATTATCGACAACGTAGGTAACTACCGCAAGTTCGGCTTGCCCGACAAGCCTCGCAACTGGGAGAGCATGTTTGCTGGGCTGAGGGCTGGTAAGGGTATCATTCCAACCTATGTGAAGAAGTTGCAGAACATTATTGCCGTGAATGATGAGATGATCATGGTCAAGAAGGCGAATACGGCAAGGAAGAAGATGACCGTCCAACAACTTGATGAATATCTGAAGAATGTAGAGCCTTTCCAGCAGAATGGCAGATGGGGGCTGAAGGTGAAGGATGACATCATTGTGAAACCTATCTACACTCATATCTCCAACTTCCGGGGTGATTATGCCGAATGCAGAATAGGCATACGGAAATGTCTGTATGGACTATTGGACAGGAGGGGCAATATTGTCTTACCTCCTGAATATAAATACATATATAAATGGAATGATCATGAGGCGAAAGTAGCAGGTAGCAATGGATATAGCAAAACCATTGAATTGTAACGACAAAGAAAATATATGAAATGGAATGCAAAGAACAGTAGCAAATATTCTCGGTCTTTGATACAATAAAGATCGAGAATCCGCTTTATATATATAATAAGGTAATAAAAAGAAAAAAAGATAATATATGCTCAAGATAGTAATGATCATGCTATGCGGAATAGGTACGGGCTATCTGCTCCGCAACAAGAAAATGAGAGCCATCGGCAGGGTTATCACCGTGCTGATATGGCTGCTTCTCTTCCTGCTCGGTATCGAGGTGGGCAGCAATCCCCGCATCGTAAACGGGCTGCAAACCCTCGGTCTCGAAGCCATCGTGCTCACCCTGGCTGGCAGCGCAGGTAGCGTGCTCTTTGCTTGGGCTCTCTGGAAAATGGTGAATAGAGGCAAGGCTTCTGCTGCTACGGAAGCTATGGAGAAAGGAGGTGAGAGATGAAGGGTAGTTTGATTATCGTAGGCTTCTTCGTCCTCGGCATCATCGTGGGCTTGTGCCATTTCGTGCCCCAGGACTTCCTGGATAGCGATGTGAGTTATTATGCACTCTGCGCCCTGATGTTCTGTGTGGGCATCAGCATCGGTTGCGATACCTCGGTGCTCAAGAGTTTCCGCAAGGTGAACCCTAGGCTCATGTTCCTGCCCGTGATGACCATCGTGGGCACCCTGGCAGGATGTGCGGCAGCCTCACTGGTGCTGGGGCATCGTCAGTTCACCGACTGCCTAGCCATCGGTTCGGGCTTCGGCTACTATTCGCTCTCCAGCATCTTCATCACCGAGTATCGTGGACCGGAACTGGGCACCATCGCCTTGCTTGCCAACATCTGCCGAGAGATACTCACGCTGCTCTGTGCACCGCTCTTGGCTCGATACTTTGGCAAGTTGGCTCCTATCAGTGTGGGTGGAGCCACCTCGATGGATACCACGCTGCCCATCATCACCCGTGCCTCGGGCGAGCAGTTTATCATCGTCTCCATCTTCCATGGATTCTGTGTAGACTTCTCCGTGCCGTTCCTCGTTACCTTCTTCTGTTCACTTTAGCGAGTTATATATCATAACAATTTTAACCTATTCATATTTTCTTTTAGAACCCGTCGAGGTCGTAATACTCGTCGTCTAGTTCTATCTGCTCTTGAGCTTTAGGGTCGTCTTCGAAGTCGATGCCGGTATCGGTGCTGTCGTCTGTGGTAGGCTGCTGAGGTTCAGCTGTAATCTCCAAGGTAGGAATCTCGGCAGGCTTCGCCTCTCCCTCTGGCTCATAGAGCAGGATTTCCTTCTTGATCTTCAGCGGTGCGAAGCTCTTGGTATAGAACTTGGCGTAATCCTCGTAAGAGTGGCTGACGCCCAATAACTGGAGATTGTTCTCACTGATGATGATGCCCCTGACGTGGGCTAGCAGGCGAGTGATGGCTGGCTGCTGATATACGGCATTGGCATACTGGCGAGCCTCGTCGTAACTCTGGAATCCGCTGATTTGCAGGCGATGCAATCCGTCGACGTCTTCTATCTGGAGGTCGAACTGGCGAGCCATGAAGTGGGTGAAGTTGTACTTGGCCACCTCGAAGAGCAGCTGGTTCTCATTCACGGAGTCGGGCACGTAGGCAAAGAGGAATACGAACTTCTCATTGCGCTCTGCCGTAAACTTCTGGAGCTTGGTGGAGTCGGTGGCATTGAGCTCTTCGCTGCGGCGTGTCCATACATCGCTCAGGTCGAACTTGCCGCCATAGAGCTTTCTGCCGGCATTCACGCCATTGATGATCATGCCTGCCATCTCGCTGAGTCGGCTGTTAGGGTATTTCTCCACTACTTCCTTCATATCCTTGAGGCAGTCTGCCACGTCGCCCTCATTGAGCTTGCTCAGTCCGCCCACGAAGAGGAACTTGTCGCGGTTGGCTCCGTCGGGGAATCGCTGGTCGGACACCATGCGGTTGTGTTTCACCTTATTATATATAGATGCCTTGAATGCCTCGTAGGTGTCGGTATAGAGCGAATCTTCCAGGTGGACGCCCGTGCGGGCATTCTCCTCGAAGTATGGGTCGGAGAGCAGGGTGGTCCACTGGCTCTCGGGGTAATCAACCTGCAATCTGCTGAGATATTGCTGCGCCACGCCTCGCTCCCCCTTGCGTGAATAGAGTAGGAAGAGGTGATAGTAGGCATCGTCCATGTGCTCATAGTCGGGGTATTGGTCGGTGAGTCGGCGCAGATTTCTCTCGCTGAGGCGCAGGTTATCGAGCTTGTCCTTGAAGATGACGCCCGAATGGTAGAGACCGTCCATGATGAGCTTGTTGCTCTCGGCTATCTGCTCAGGGGTGAATGGTATCTGGGCTAGATAGTACTCTCGCTTGTGAGGGTCGTTGACGGCACTGTCGGTGGTCTGCTTGAGCGAATCTTCGAGTACGGCGGCTTGGGCGAGTGAGTCTCTCATCTCGTCGGTCATCTCGTCGGCTCCCATGGCACCTGCCACTACGGTCTTGTTGATGCGCTGCCAGTTGTCCACATTCTCTCGCTTGCCCCACTGCTTCTGGAACTGCATCTTGCCTTGGCTCACGGCTAGCGGTGAATAGAAATACCACTGGCTGTTGGTGCCTGAGGTGCCAAAAACAGTGTTGGTGGCATTGCTGCTATTGGCAGCCTCGGCTTCTGCCTGCTTGTTGCGCTCCTCTCGTTCTTTCTTCTTGAGGGCTGTGATCACTCGGTCGATGGCTGCATTGCGGTCTTTCTCGCTCATCTGGGCTAGTCGCTGGAGCGAGTCTTGCAGCTCCACGACATCGGTGTAAGGCACCAGTTCATCGAGCACCTTGCTGCGGTCGGAGAGTTGCTGATAGTCCTTGCGCTCCTTGTCGAGCAGTCCGATGGCCTCGCCATAGCAGCGGCGGGCATCGGAGAATTTCTCCTTAGCCCAGTACAGGTCGCCCAGGTGCAGCAGGAGCACACCTTTCTCTATGCCACTGCGGGTGGCACGCTGGTTGCCCTGCTCGTAGGCATAGATGGCATGGAGGGTATCGCGCTGGCTCAGGTAGATGTTGCCGATGGCGTAGTATACCTGGTCCAGATACTCCTTGTTGTTGTCTGACGCTGCCATGCGCTTGAGGCGGCTAATCATCTTCTTGCTGTTGGTGGAAGCCATCACCTCGGTCATGGAGATGCGGGCATTAAACTCCAACTCGTAAGGAGGATTGAGACGGATGACGTGCTTGAAAGCCTTGTAAGCCTCTCGGTGGTTGCCGATGGAAGCCTGCAACTGGCCCATGAGATACCATTCGCGGGCTTTCTGCTTGCGTCGCATCTCATGGCTTATCACCTTGCGGAGATAAGGGATGGCTCGGGCTGCCTCGCCCTTGTGGATATAATAGTCGGCATAGGTGTAGTCCCATTCCTTCTGGGCTCGCCAGTGGATGGAATCACGCTCCATATTGCGTATCACGTCTTCTGCATCGTAAGTGAGATTTTGCTCGATATAGCATTTGGCAAGCCATGCACGAGCCTTGCCGTAGATGGCGGGCTGGGTGGCGTAGAGACGGCTCATGTAAGAGAAAGTGGAGGCTGCCGACTCGAAATCGCCCTCGAAGAACTGGCTTCTGCCCATCAGCATCCATGCCTTCCAGAGGAATGGATTGTACTCTCGGCGGCTGAGCCACTCGATGTCCTTGGCTGTCTTGCGTCGGTTCTTGGTCCACTGGGGGCGTCGCTTGATGCTATGCTGGTGGATGGCTTTCTCGCTCTTCTCTATGGCACGGTCAAACTGGCTCTTGCCCAGCTCGCGGCTGTTCTTATTGCTCACGGTGTAGAGGGGAATCTGCTCGGTGTAATTGTCCTTGTTGCCATTCTCCTTTTCGAGTGAGCCCTCGATATATGCCACGGAGCCATTGTAGTAGGTGTTGTATCGGGCATTGAAGGCATGCCACCATCTGCTCTGCGCTGTATTCTTCTGCGTAGAGCATCCTATGAGGCTGAGTGACAGCAGAAAGCCGAACACTCCCCAAAAGATAATATGTAGATGGTTGCGATGCATGTATATTATAAATGTGAATATAAACAGTAAAAAACTCCTAACTCCTAACTCCTAACTCCTAACTTCTAACTCCTAACTCCTAACTTGATTGCTTTCGCAATGGCAAAGATGATGATGCTCACGAAGATGATGGTGGCTCCCGAAGGCACATTGAGCAGATAGCTGGCATAGAGTCCCAGGAGGCAGTCTATCCACCCCAGGATGATGCTGAGGGCTATCATTCGCTTGTAGCTGAATGTGAACAGGTTGGCTGTCATCTGCGGAATGGTGAGCAGACTGATAGCGAGCACGATGCCCACGAGCTTCAGGGTGGCTACGATGGTCATGGCGATGAGCGTCATCAGCAGATATTCCAGCAGGCAGACGGGCAGATGCTGCGAACGGGCAAAGGTGCTATCGAAGGCGATGCTCTGGATGGGGCGTAGCAGTATGGTGAAGAGCAATGCCACAACGGCGGTGAGCCCGGCTAGCAACCAGAGGTCGGCTGAGTCGATGGCTAGGATGCTGCCAAAGAGGAAGGAGGGCAGGTCGGGCATGAAGCCCGGGGTGAGGAAGCAGCAGATGATGCCCACGCTCATGCCCAAGGTCCAAAACATGGCGATGGCTGAGTCGCGACGCACATCCTTGTTTCTCGATATCCACTGCACGCCAAATGCGCTCAGTATGGCGAAAGCCATCGCCGAGAGTATCGGGTTGATGCCCGTGAATACCCCGATGCCGATGCCACCAAAAGAAGCATGGGTGATGCCTCCGCTGATGAAAACCAATCGGCGGGTAACGATGTATGTTCCGATAAATCCGCACAAGATGCTAGCCAAGAAGGCTCCCAAGAGTGCGTTCTGGAAAAATGTATATTGTAATATATCCATTACTTTGAACTTTGAACTTTGAGCTTTGAACTTTATGATTAGCGAAGCTGCTGAGTTTTATGCTTGAATACTAAAATTCTAACTTAAAAAGTTGATGACTTCATCCTTGAGCTGGTTAGGAAGGTTGATGCCCCTAAGGATGAGGCTTCTGTTCCAGCCTGCCACCTCTTCAGGTTGCATGGTGTAGAGCACCTCCGAGAATTCTTCCACTTCCTCGTCGGTATAGTCGTCGGCCTCTCGTCCAGCGAACCGGTCGAGGTCTTCGTCATCGTAATATTCTATTCCCTTGGTGGCAGCCTCCATCATGCATTCCTGCTCGCACTTGTCGTTCTCGCCATTACAGGTGTTGCAAGATACGCCTTCCTGCAGGGGCTCCTCGTCCTCTCCCTTATGATGGGAGAGGATGCCAAAGATGGCTGAAACCAAGCCGAGTGCCACGAGGGCTATTATCAAGTATAACATTTACTTTGAACTTTGAACATTGAACATTGAACTTTATGATTACTTTTACTTTGAACTTTGAACTTTGAACATTGAACTTTGAACATTGAACTTTGAACATTGAACTTTGTGATTAGTAAAGGCTGTTGAATTCTTCACTCTTCGTTCTTCACTTTTCACTTATTTCAAAGCCAACTTTCTTGAGGTCTTCCCAATAGTGAGGGTAGGACTTGCTCACCACTCCTGGGTCGTTGATTTCCAGTTCTGGGAACTTGAAGGCGAGGGGAGCGAACGCCAATGCCATGCGGTGGTCCTCGTAGGTGTCGATAGGCTCCATACTAGGTTCGCAAGTCTCTCCATCCCAGATGAGGGTGTTGTCATTCTCATCGTAGATGACATAGCCCACCTTCTTCAGCTCTTTCTTCAAAGCCTTGATGCGGTCGGTCTCCTTAATCTTGAGGCTGGCAAGACCAGTGAACTTAAATTTGACGCCTAGCGCACAGCAGGTTACCACGATGGTCTGGGCTAGATCTGGAGAGCCTGAGAAGTCGTAATCGAAACGAGGAAGCAGGCAGCGATGTGCCTTCAGCTGGACATTGCTGAGGCATTCGCGATTCTCAAACTCACTCTTCACGCCGAGCAAACTGAAGATATATTTCACTACCGAGTCGCCCTGCTTAGAGTTGTCCATCAAGCCCTGGAGCGTTATCTTGGAATCGACGTTGCCATTCAGTGCCATCATCTCGTACCAATAAGAAGAGGCACTCCAGTCGTTCTCGATGGTGTAATCGGGTGTCTCCTGATAAGGCTTTGGCTTTACGGTGATGGTGTCCACGTCGGTCCATTCAGCCTCTGCTCCATATTCCTTCATGGTCCAGAGGGTGAGGTCGATGTATGGGCGTGAGGCTATCTCTCCCGTGAGCTTCAGTTCGAGTCCCTTCTTCAGGATAGGACCTATCATGAGCAGGGCTGAGATGTACTGGGAACTGACATTGCCCACTACCTCCAAGTGGCCACCTTCCAGGGCATTGCCCTTGATGCGGAGTGGGGGATAGCCTTCTTTCTTTTCATATTGAATGTCGGCACCCAGGTATCTGAGGGCATCTACCAAGATGGCGATAGGGCGATTCTGCATGCGCTCTGTGCCGGTAATGGTATGCTCACCACTGGCTGTGGCTGAGAGATAGGCTGTGGTGAAACGCATCGCCGTGCCCGCAGCCTTGATGTTGATGACTTCGGGCATATCCTTGAGAGCTGCGATGATGACTTCCGTGTCGTCGCAGTCGCTCAGGTTGTGGGGAGGTATCTGGTTGCCTGCCATGGCACTGATGATGAGTGCTCGGTTGCTGATGCTCTTGGAAGCAGGCAGATTGATGCTTGCGTTCAGTAGGCTTGGTGCCTTGATTGTATATTTCATTGCTGTTTATTGTTTTTTTATCAAATTTGTTTTGACCGTTCTCGCTTTGGCAAGTACGATAGGCAGGTCGATAGGACCCTCTGGTGCTTCCATTGCTGCGCGGCTCCCAGTTCTGGCTTTCTTCGGACCCGGAATGAGTGGCGAATAGTAGAGCACTTGGCGCATGCGATAAGCTTGGTCGGGGGTGAAGCGGGTGTTATAGCAGTAGGAGTAGTCCATCATGTTATCTGCCTGCCACTTCTCTCCTTTATTGTTCTCTCTCTTGGCGAGTTGGACAAGCGTAAAGGTGGTGTCTTCTTTTTCCTTCTTGGCTTGCTCCTGAAAGTTGATGAGCCATTTGATATAGGCATCTCGGTCGTAGCTTGGTGTGTCCTCGCAGAAGTCCGTGTCCTCGCAAGGGTCTGTGGATGCTGCGGCTGATGCCTTGCTTTCTTCCTTGTCATCATGCTCAGTGAATACGTGCTTTAGACCGAGAAAGTGACCGAGCTCGTGGGCTAGGGTTGCGTTAGGGTCCAGGGGTACGTATGTATACTGCTTCTTGTTCTTGTCTGTAGTATATCTCGTACCTTCGTATCTTTTGTCTATAAAGATGGCATTGAGTGATACGCAGTATGGATAAGAGAGATTATTCTTGTGCAATACTGCATGTTCTGACTTTGTGAGTCCCTCTATCTGTGGATAACCTGCTCCCTGATAGGGCAGATTGCTGATGCCCAAAGTAATATCCGTACTTTCCCCCTGCTTGAAATTATACACCATCACATTGATATAGTTGTTGGGATCCCACATATATCTGGCATATTGCTTGCCTTTCATAAACTCATTGCAGTCGATGGAGTCGAGGCTGCTGGGATACTTCACGTATTCCACACCTGGAGTGCCCAGTTTGTTGCCATTCTCGTCATATAGTGCCAGTTCGAATTGCACATGGATGTTCTCGCTGGCTATGGTGTCGAGCATATTGGTATAGGTGATGCCTTCGTATAGTTCGTTTACATTGCCCAGTATCTCCTGGAGACGACTCATGGTGATTTTGTTCTTGTCGCTATTGTCCTTGTAGAACACATGGAAGATGATGGGGAGGTGATACACGTAGTTATCGCCCGTGATCTCGTCCGAGTCGCGGTCTTGTCCACTGTTTACACTGTTATAGTCTTCCGTTTCCTTGCAAGAGTAGAGGCAGAGCGTGCTCATCGCAATGATTAAGATTAGTATATGTTTCATGCGCGTACCTTATTATATATATTATATTTATCTGCAAAAGTACAAAATAAAAAAGAGAAAAACTAATATTACGACGGAAAAGTAACAAAAATACTCGAAAATTATGGTTTTTATGGGATTGGGTATTAGTCGCTGAAGGAAGTTTCTGCTTACATTTTGTTATTTTGCGTGGTGTAGAATTGATGTAAGTCAATAAAAGCTCGTAAAAAATGAAAGTTTTAAGCCTTTAAAGTTGCAAATTGACAAACTGTGTGCGTTTTTAGTTGAAAAGTAAAATTTCCCGAAAAAATAAGATAAAATAGCGTTAAGGATTATACGACTTATTGAAAAACATTGTATCTTTGCACCAGAAAAAAGAAATAAACAATAACAATAATAACATTCTAAAAATTAAAAATATGAAACGAGTTATATTATTCTCATTGATGGCTTTGATGACTGTAGCTACTTTCGGTCGTAAGCACGTAGAGAATGCAACAGTAGTAGCAGACACTATTTACTATGCCGAGAATATGAGTAATGTGGCTAGTGCAGATCAGGCAGCTTATTACAGACTCCTGATGACTACCGGTTCTGGTTTGAGCAAGCGGGACGTGTTCCAGGATTTCTATATGAATGGTAATCTGAGAGCAGAGGGTGGTTATAGCTTTATCGATCTTGGTAACGATCGTAACACCATCTTCAATGGCGAGGTTACTACCTACTATAAGAATGGTAAGGAAAAATGGTATGGCAAGTATGTCAATGGCAAGCGTGAGGGTTACTTCACTCTCCAGCTCCGTGATGGCGGTGTAGCTGTCGTTCAGTTCAAGAATGGCAAGTCTGTACACGACTACTTCATGGTAACTTACAAGGATGGCACCCAGGAGAAGAGAAATCTCTCTGAGATCAAGGCATTCATGTAAGATTGGGCATACCAAAGTCATAAGACTTCTTCATAAGAATCAAAAAATCTCTCTTATATAAATTAAAATTTTATGTTGATATGACCAATATGAGGGACAGCTTCCGTGAGGAAGGAAATCCCTCGTTTTCATTATTTATTACGAGAAAAAGAAGGCTAGCAAGAATCCTCTTGCTAGCCTTCGCACTTTTATTACCTTTTTGTTATCTTCTGTTTCCCATTTGATTTTTTAGAATTCCAAGTCTACTTCTACTGGGCAGTGGTCGCTACCCATAATCTCTGTGTGTATCTTGGCTTCTGTGATCTTGTCCTTGATGCTGTCGGATACCAAGAAGTAGTCGATGCGCCAACCGGCGTTCTTCTCTCTTGCCTTGAAGCGGTAGGACCACCATGAATAGGTTACCTCTTCTGGGTGGAGATAACGGAAACTGTCGGTGAAACCATCGTTCAGCAGAAGGGTCATCTTCTCTCGTTCCTCATCTGTAAAACCAGCGTTGCGACGATTGGTCTTAGGATTCTTGATGTCTATCTCTTCATGAGCCACATTCAAGTCGCCGCAAATCACTACGGGCTTCTTGGCATCAAGATTCTTTAGGAACTGATGGAAGTCATCTTCCCATCTCATGCGATAATCCAATCGCTTGAGTTCGGTCTGGGAGTTGGGGGTGTAGCAGGTTACGAGGTAGAAGTTGTCGTATTCCAATGTGATGACTCTTCCCTCGTGGTCATGCTCATCTATGCCCATGCCGTAGCCCACGCTCAGTGGCTTGTGCTTGGTGTAGATGGCTGTGCCGGAATACCCCTTTTTCTCAGCGTAGTTCCAGTAACTCTCGTACCCCTCAAATGCTAGATTGAGTTGGCCTTCCTGCATCTTGGTCTCTTGCAGGCAGAAGAAGTCGGCATCGAGTGCCTTGAATTGTGCCTCGAAGTCCTTGCCTACGCATGCACGCAGACCATTTACATTCCATGATATAAACTTCATTGTTGTTTTTGTTTGTAGTTAATAAACAATAGTTTATAGTTAATAGCAAGATTGCCCTATAAACTATTAACTATAAACTATCACCTAAATTAGATTCGCTTAGATTCCCCTCTCAGCAAGTTCATAAACTCCTGTCGGGTATTGAGAGAATTGAACACACCGCTGTAGTCGCTAGTGGTGGTAATGCTGTTCTGCTTCTCCACACCTCGCATCTGCATGCACATGTGCTTAGCCTCTATCACAACCATGACTCCCTGAGGGTTCAGTGTCTCCTGGATGCAGTCCTTAATCTGCTGAGTGAGACGCTCCTGTACCTGCAAACGATGGCTGTAGATGTCTACTACTCGGGCTATCTTGCTCAGTCCGGTTATCTTGCCGTTGGGGATATAGGCTACATGTACCTTGCCATAGAAAGGCAGCATGTGATGCTCGCACATGGAGAAGAAGTCGATGTCCTTGACGATAACCATCTGGTCATATTTCTCCTCAAAGAGGGCATCGGTCAATACCTTGTGGGCATCCTGGGTGTAGCCGCGAGTCAGTATCTGCATCGCCTTAGCCACACGCATCGGAGTTTTTGCCAATCCCTCTCGTTCTGGGTCTTCGCCCAAGAGTTTCAATACTTCTTTATAGTGTGCCGCGAGGTCATCTAGCCCTTCACGGAATTCTGTTTCTGGATTCATCTTATTTAATTTATAATTTATAATTAAGAATTGATAATTAGGCCTACGGCATCAATGCTGTAAACTATTAATTATTAATTGTTAATTAGTACTGTACAGTGATTTTCCCCTTTACCAAGCAGGCTTGCTTGTAGCCCAGAGCCTTAACCTTGGCTAGTACCTTCTGAGCCTCGGCGAGACTCTTGAAGTTGCCCATGCGGCAAATCCATCTTGGTGAGTAGAAGTGTACGTAGACAGGCTGGTCTGGGAACTTCATCTTGATGTTGTTGCCCGTTTGCTCTGCTTTCAAGCGGTCGTTGCGAGAGTTACCGCCAGCGTATACTTGTACTCTATATCCTGTTACCTTGTAGCTCTTGCGCATCACTTTCTTGCGCATATCCACTACTGGCATATCAGTTTCTTCTTTGTTTTCAGCTTTCTGAGTGTTGCTCTCGTGGTTGCCTTCCTTGGCAGTTTCATTCTTCTTGAGTGAGTCGGGAGCTAGTTTGTGCTGAGTGGTCGCAGTGCCTTCTTTGTGCTGAGGCTCTGTAGCTTTGTGCTGAGTCTCGGTGTTCTTGCGCTGCGTATCTGTTAAGTTTTTCTGTGGCTGAGGTGTAGTTTTGGTCTTGTTGTCTTGCGGAGCTATCTGCTTTCCGTTCACCAATTCGTCGATAGCCTTGCTTTGGTTCACGGTCACTACACCCTGTCCTTGGTTCTTCTGCTTGAGATGTTCCAAGTAAGTCTGCGCATTAGCTGTCATAGCTGAGCAGAGGATAATCATACATAATGTGACGAATTGTTTCATGACGATTCTTAGAATTTTTATATGGGTTGTTTAAATATAAGTGAAGGGATGCCCTTCCCATGTGGGGATGGGTATCCCTTCGGATTGATATCCTAATCAGATTACTTCTTCCAAGCGTCGATGATACCCTTGAAATCAGCAGCCTTCAAAGAAGCACCACCGATCAAGCCACCGTCGATGTTTGGCTTAGCGAAGAGCTCAGGAGCGTTGCTAGCCTTGCAGCTACCACCGTAGAGGATTGATGTATCCTCAGCAGCCTCGTTGCCATACTTCTCTGCTACGATAGAGCGGATGTATGCCAACATTTCCTCAGCCTGGTCAGAAGTAGCAGTCTTACCTGTACCGATAGCCCAGATTGGCTCGTAAGCGAGGATGATGTTCTTCCAAGCGTCAGCGCTCAAGTGGAATACTGAACCCTCCAACTCAGCCTTAACAACCTCGTTCTGCTTCTCAGCCTCACGCTCCTCGAGAGTCTCACCGCAGCAGAAGATAACCTTCAAACCGTTAGCCAAAGCCAACTCTACCTTCTCCTTCAAGATCTCAGCTGTCTCACCATAGTACTGGCGACGCTCTGAGTGACCGAGGATAACATACTGAGCACCTGTGCTCTTAACCATCTCGGCAGAAACCTCACCTGTGTAAGCACCCTTAGCCTTGTCTGCGCAGTTCTCAGCACCGAGACCTACAACCTCAGAATCCAATACCTGAGCTACAGAAGCCAAGTGGATGAAAGGAGTGCAGATGATAACGCCACAGTTTGGCTTGTCTGCTACCAAAGCCTCGTTGATTTCCTTAGCGAGAGCTACACCGTCCTGCAGGTTCATGTTCATTTTCCAGTTACCTGCTACAATTTTCTTTC
>ERZ1035006.824-NODE-824-length-22948-cov-4.375137_pt1 | contig 22948 bp, 20 predicted proteins | sample MGYA00520694_ERZ1035006 | MGnify/ENA primary metagenome ERZ1035006 (study PRJEB33766, sample SAMN09781746) | gut metagenome | biome: gut microbiome | host: Homo sapiens | place: Madagascar | study: EMG produced TPA metagenomics assembly of the PRJNA485056 data set... | reverse complement strand
ATTCCCTGGATCACCGACCAGATCAGAAAACTTCCCAGAAGGGAACTTCCTCCATAGCTCACAAATGGCAGCGTCACACCCGTAGATGGAATAAATTTAGTCACACCTCCGATGGACAAAAACACCTGAAAGATCATTAATGTTCCAAGTCCCACAGCGACCAGCTTATAGTAAGAGTCCTTCAACACTATGGCAATGTTGAGAATCATATAAAAGCTGCTCAGATATATAAAAATCAAAAGTAGCGCAAACAGGATACCCATTTCTTCTGCAATCGCAGAGAAAATGAAATCCTGCTCCACCACCGGAATCTTATAGGGCATTCCCTGATTGATCCCCAGACCGAACCAGCCTCCGGTTCCAATAGCAAACAAAGACTGCGCAATCTGGTAGCCTTCCTTGTCAATCACAGAAAATGGGTCACTCCAGGCAAGCACACGAGTCTGCACATGAGCAAACAATTTCCATGCTACCCAGGCTGCCGCACTTCCTGCCAGCAATCCCCCCAGAAAATAAAGAGGTTGTCTGGATGCCACATAAAGCATGACCAGATAAGTCACAAAGAAAATCAGAGCCGCTCCCAGATCTTTTGACACAACCAGCAGCAGTACATGAGCTGCTGCCAATGCGCTGGTCAGTACGATCCGTTTGAAATCCACCGCTTCATGAAGCATACCCGCCACAAAAAACACAAATAAAACTTTTACCAGTTCCGATGGCTGAAGCGTGATTCCATAAACGGTAATGGATAATTTGGCTCCATGAGTGATACTTCCGGCAATAAAGACCACTGCCAGCAGTCCAAATCCCGCCGCTCCATATAGCCAGTACAGATTCCGGAGACGTCCACTCTTTCGGATGATCACCGGAATAACAAAGGTCAGTACTGCCGCCAGGGCTGCCAGTTCCGCCTGCCGCTCTGCCTTATCAAAGGATAGTCTTGCAAGCATAAGAAGCCCCACACTTAAGAGCAGCAGCATATTGTGATTCAGCAGCTGATCCGCATTCGGATAGATGACTCTCTGTAAAACAAGGAACAGAATAAATGCCCCCAGCTGAGCTATATAAAACAGAAGAATCTTCTCATTTTCTGTACTCAGATACAGCGTCAGATTTCCAAGAAACTGCATACCGAACATGAGCACATTCTGCTGCCACAGTGCCGCCTTTTTCCCTGCCTCGTCCCTTCGTACCAGACGAAACCCAAGAACTGTATAGATTGCCAGTGACAGAATCATGGCATATTTTGACAATTCTGTAATGATCGTTACCATATTACTCTACGCCTCTTGCAAAATGTCCTCTCGTAAATTCTGACTGTCTCTTTTCTCCGGTCAGCCACTGGTTAAGCACCAGTCTTGTCTCCTGCACGGTTTCTGTAGTAAACATGATCCTGCAGACTCCTGCTCCCAATGCTTCTACTTCTGAAAATCTGTCAAACAGATACAATGGCTGACTGTTGTAGATCACATTATAACAATCCCGACAATAATTTTTTACAGGAAAGCTTACGTTTTTCCGATCTCTTAATTCTGTCACACCTGGCTCATGTCTGCAAAGATTCAACGTCTTTCGAACACAGCCTGCTGTAGTCATCATAGGATATCTGCCATACACGATCTGAATGCTGTTCTCGTCCGACAGATTGTCAAGTTCCCTTCCATTCAGTTCCAGCGGGCTGGTCTGCTTCATCACACCTTTTTGCCGCCAGTATTCCCGGCTCTCCTGATTGAAAGTGTAGACATTGTGATCGAGAATCAGGTCTCCTGCCCACTCCTTGTCTCTTACATATTCGTATTCCTCCAGATTGCGGATCACATAACCATCCGCTCTCAGATTCTGCCAGTAAGACAGCTTTTTCTCATACCGTGCTCTTGTTATTTTTCTGAAAATAGCCGGCAGCACCACATAAGCTTTCAGTTCTGCACTGTGAACCTGTCCAACCAGACGTTCCAGATCCTCCTCCAGACTCTCTGCATCCAGATAAACAGCTCCAAGAGACGGTCTTATCCCCTCTGTCTGAGTGCCCGTCTCATCCCACCAGCGGAGCACTTCTGCTAATTGCTTCTCCGTCTCCACAGAAATATGGAGTTCCCGGAATCCATGGGATTTTTTCCCACGCTTTGCAGTCATGTCAGTTCCTTTACCAGTTCCCTGTCTATCTGCTTTTTCTTCCAGAGCAATCCGAAGCAGTTCCTTCTGAAGTTCTGTTATTCCTTCTCTCCTGAGATTGTTCAACTCCTGTACCGGTATGAATAATTCATCTTCTATCTGCACATCCAGACTTTCCCAGACAAAGGATGTTCCCCCCAGCTTCTTCAACTGCTTCTCCACCTGTTCCTGATCAGTGGGGCGATTCTGTGCCGCCTGCGGACATCCGCCGGTAACTACCACACATGCCCCTGTCTCATCTTCTGTCAGAGTCAGCTGTAATGGCTGGTCTGCTCCTCCATAAAAATATCCATGAACCGGGATTCTCTTCTCCTGCTCCACATACATCTGATGAAGTTCCGCAATTTTCTTTTCATATGCTTTCTTCTCGCTGTCTGAAGCTGGTGCCTGATAAAGAGCCATCAGATCTCTTCCATTGTGTTTTTCATAATACCCGGTGGAAAATCCATCTCTGTTAAATAACAGCAGCAGCTCCTTCCGATCCGCTTCTGCTACTTTGTATCCTTTTCTTCCATGCTTTAAATACTGATCCACATATTTCCGATAGATCCGCACCACTCCTGCTGTATATTCAGGACGCTTCATGCGTCCTTCTATCTTCAGGGAATAGACACCTGCCTCGGCGATCTGCGGGATCAGATCTAACGCACAGAGATCCTTGGGACTTAAGAGATCCTGCTCTTTGCCTGAAATATTTTTTCCATGGTCAGCGGCCGTATAGGCCAGACGACATGGCTGTGCACAACGGCCCCGATTGCCGCTTCGGCCTCCTAAGAGACTGCTGAACAGGCACTGACCTGAATAGCAATAGCATAATGCTCCATGTACAAAGCACTCCAGCTCCATACCTGTCTTTTCGTAAATCTCATGGATCTCATCAAGTGAAAGCTCTCTTGCCAGTACTGCCCGATGTGCCCCTTCTTCTTTCAGAAGTTCCACACCGCCCACTCCGCAGAGAGTCATCTGTGTGCTGGCATGAATATCAAGCTCCGGGAACCAGCGCTGAATGCATTTCATCACACCTGTATCCTGTACGATCACTGCATCCAGTCCATGCTCCACGCAAGGTTTCAGATAATCATAAAGTTCTCCTTCAAGTTCCTTGTCCTTCAGCAGAGTATTGACTGTCAGATACAGTTTTACCCCATAGAGGTGCGCATAATCGATAGCTTCCAGAAGCCGGTCTCCTTCCGGATTCTGTGCATAGGCTCTTGCTCCGAACCGGCTGCCTCCCATATAGACCGCATCTGCTCCTGCATGAACGGCTGCTTTGAGACTTTCAAAGGATCCGGCCGGTGCCAGAATCTCCAGTTTCTTCTTTTCCATCTTCTTCTCCTTATGATAACAAGGACCAGCACTGATGGCTGGTCCCCCTCTTATCATGTTTGATTTCTGTCATTACAGTTTCTGCTCCGGATGGGACACATTTCTTCCCGTCGGATGTGCAGTTCTTGGCTGACGGTTCTCTACACCTTGTCTGGAAGTCTGTTTCTGCGCTTTTTCAAGCTGTGCCTCCAGCTCATGAATACGCTCCATCAGCTTTTCCTTCTCCATCTTTGCATCGATCAGATCATGCTTCAGACTGTACAGCTCCCGATCCTTCTGTTCTTTTTCCTTTTCCAGCGATTCTCTGGCTGCATCTGCCTTAAAATAGACATCTGCCAGGTTCATGTTTTTGAGAAGCTGCTTCTCGTCCGCTGTCAGTCGGGCATAGCCTTCCGTCACTGCTACCTTTTCTTCCATCTCGTTAAGATATGTCGCAACCTTCTGCAGGTAAGCAGTGCTCTCATAGCCACTGATCGTATATACTTTTCCGTTAATCAGCACATCAGCTGTATTTTTCTTTGCCATTATCCCTCACCTGCTTCTTTGTTAGCCTATATAGTACAGTGTACCTAATTTACTCTGGAAAAGCAATCCCCAAATGCTCATAGGCTGTCTGTGTCGCCACACGACCTCTGGCAGTACGGTTCAGAAATCCATTTTTCAAAAGGTACGGTTCATACACATCTTCCAGCGTTCCGGCATCTTCTCCAAGAGCCGCTGCCAGCGTATCCAGTCCCACCGGACCTCCTGCAAATTTCTCAATAATCGTTCGCAGGATCCGTCTGTCCGACTGATCCAGTCCATATTTATCCACTTCCAGAAGATCCAGTGCAAATACTGCCACATCCTCGGTAATTCTTCCATCATATTTTACCTGTGCGAAATCCCTGACACGTTTCAGCAGTCGATTCGCAAGACGAGGTGTTCCTCTGGAACGTCTGGCCAGTTCCACGGCCCCTTTTGCATCAATCTCTACGCCCAGAACTTCTGCAGATCTGCGGATAATGGTACTCAGTTCCTCAATGGTATAATATTCCAGATGATGGACCACGCCAAAACGATCTCTGAGCGGTGCGGTCAAAAGGCCTGCTCTTGTAGTTGCTCCCACCAAAGTAAATTGCGGCAGATCCAGACGGATACTGCGGGCAGAAGCTCCTTTTCCAATCATAATATCAATGGCATAATCTTCCATTGCCGGATACAGCACTTCCTCCACCTGCCGGTTCAGTCGATGGATCTCATCCACAAAAAGGACATCTCCCTCCTGCAAGTTATTGAGGATTGCCGCCATCTCACCCGGCTTCTCAATAGCAGGACCGCTGGTCACCTTCAAATGTGTCCCCATCTCATTGGCAATAATGCCTGCCAGCGTGGTCTTACCAAGTCCGGGCGGTCCATAGAACAGCACATGATCCAGTGCTTCTCCTCTGGATTTTGCCGCCTCAATATAAATCTTCAGATTATTTTTTGCTTTTTCCTGACCGATATACTCGTCCAGGCTCTGTGGTCGAAGACTTCCTTCAATCCGGATATCCTCTTCCGCCTCTTCTGTCGCTATGATTCTGCGGCTGCCCATATTGTTCTCCTGTTCTTGTTTCATAGTTTCATAAATCATGCAGAGTCATATTTGTAAAATCATCTCCGCATATACACTTAAAATAAGTGCTTAAGCGCAGCTTTCAGAACCGTTTCCACATCCATATGTTCGTCCGGATTCACGGAACGCACTGCCTTCAGAGATTCGGTACTTCCATAGCCAAGCGCAACCAGTGCTTCTACTGCATCCTGTACCACACTGTTACCTGCTGCAGCTGCTGCCACCTCAGCTCCCACCGTCGGTGCCGCCAGCTTCTTTTCAAATGCATCCTGCAGATCCAGCTTGTCCTTCAGTTCCAGAATGATCTTCTGCGCAGTCTTGGCTCCGATACCCGGTGTTTTGGCGATTTTCTTCGCATCATCTGATAATACCGCAAAACGAAGATCGTCTGCTCCCAGTGCTGACAGAATCGCAAGTCCCGCCTTAGGACCAACACCATTAACACCGATCAGCATCTTAAACATGGCAAGATCATCCTTTGTCAGAAATCCAAACAGGACCACCGCATCCTCCCTCACCTGCATGTAAGTGTAGAGCTTCAGCTCCTGCCCGGTCCTACTGATGGATGATAAGAGCTGCCCTGGTACCAGCACCTCATAGCCCACGCCATGAACATCAAGCACCAGACTGCTCTCTGTTATATCTTCTACAGTTCCTCTTAAAAATGCTATCATGTCTCTATCCCTTATAATACAGCATGGCATTGCAGATTGTCGCTGCAATATTGCTTCCGCCTTTGCGTCCTTTCGGAACAATATAAGGAACCCCTGCTGTCATGATCAGCTCTTTTGCTTCCACCACATTGACAAATCCTACAGGTGCACCAATGATCAGCGCCGGTTTTACCTCTCCTGCCTTTATCAGCTCATAAAGACGGATCAGTGCTGTCGGCGCATTGCCAACCGCAAAGATTACTTCTTTTCCCAGTGCTGCTCCACGTTCCATACAGATAGCTGCACGGGTACAGCCTCTGTCTTTCGCTTCCTGTGCCACATCTTCATCCGACATAAAGCAGAATGCCTCGCCGCCATACTCTGCCAGTTTTTTCTTGTTGATTCCTGACCATGCCATACGGGTATCCGTCACGATCACCGCACCACGGCGGAGTGCTTCCACACCCAGCATAGCCGCATTTTCAGAAAAACACAGATTATCCGCATAATCAAAATCTGCGGATGTGTGGATACATCGTTTTACAATAGAAAACTCAGGCTCCGGCCAGGTTCTGCCATTAAGCTCCGATGTAATAATTTCCATGCTTCGTTTCTCTATCTCCGCAGGTTTTACAATCTCAATTTTATCCAGCATCAGATTCCCTCCTCGAGTATTTCATATATTTTCTTCATATCAAACGAGCTTCTGACCAGATCTGCCAGTTTGTCATATTCCTGCTCCTTGTGAGCTTCCAGGTCAAAATGCCAGTTTTCAAACTCCATACCTTTTTCTTTCATCAATCTGCGGATCATTTCCTCCGCAAATCCATCCGTATCAAAGATACCATGAAGATAACTTCCCATCACACTTCCGTCTTCATTAGCCAGTGCATCCACTCTTCCATCCTCGAGACGGACCAGTTCCTGACAACCTCCCAGATTCTCAGTCACACCCATATGGATCTCATAACCTGTTACTTCTTTTCCCTGCCAGTTGTTCCAAAGACCCACGCCCTTTTCCATCACTCCGCGGATCTGAGTTCTGGTCTTTGTTTCTGAGAAAACGGTTCTTGTATTCAGAAGTCCCATGCCACGCATGGTTCCTCCATGTTCTACATTATGCGGATCTTCCATCTGTTCACCCAGAAGCTGAAATCCACCACAGATGCCGATGATCGGTGTCTTCTTCTCTGCCTGGCGGAGAATCAGTGCTTCCATGCCGGACTCTCTGAGCCACTGGCAGTCATCCATGGTATTTTTTGTGCCCGGCAGAAGGATCAGATCTGGATCCCCCAGCATTCCCGGCTGACTTACATAACGGAGGGATACCCCGTCCATCCGCTCAAATGCGGAAAAATCTGTAAAATTGGAAATATGCGGCAGATGGATCACTGCCACATCAATGCCAGCCCCCTTCTGAGTCTGATTCAGACGGTCAGAGAGACTGTCCTCATCATCAATATCCAGATGCTCCATAGGAACCACACCTACCATAGGAATCCCTGTTCGCTCCTCGATCATCCGAAGGCCTGGCTCAAGGATCTTCACATCCCCACGGAATTTATTGACGATCAGACCTTTGATCATCTGCTGCTCATCTTCAGGCAGCAGCTTTACCGTTCCATAAAGGGCTGCAAATACACCACCACGGTCAATATCTCCCACCAGGAGTACCGGTGCTTTCGCCATGCGCGCCATTCCCATATTTACAATATCATTGTCATGAAGATTGATCTCTGCAGGACTTCCGGCTCCTTCGATCACAATAATATCATACTGTTCGCTTAATCTTTCATAGGCAGCCATCACATCCGGCACCAGCTGCTTTTTATTGCGGTAATAATCCATAGCCTTCATATTGCCGCGGACCTCGCCATTTACAATGACCTGGCTTCCCACATTGCTGGTCGGTTTCAGAAGAATCGGATTCATCTCTACCGTCGGGTCGATGCCACAGGCCTCCGCCTGCATGGCCTGTGCCCGTCCGATCTCCAGACCATCTTTTGTAATATAGGAATTCAGTGCCATATTCTGTGATTTAAACGGTGCCACTTTGTATCCGTCCTGCTTAAATACCCGGCACAGTCCTGCTGTCAGGAAGCTTTTTCCTGAATTAGACATGGTTCCCTGTATCATAATCGCTTTTGCCACTTTTGTTCACCTCATCATATCCATGCCGGAAGCACCCATGTTCCAATCACATAGTAAAGGAACAGATGAACCGGATAAAACCAGTAAAAAAACCATTTGGGCTGTCTGCCCCGCTCCCCGTTATAGAATAACAGCAACAGACTTCCAAGGGGTGCGGGCATCTCCCACGCACTCAATATTGCTCCTGCCCCCGCCTGCAGAACAGGCAGTTCCCGTAAAATATAATAGACACCGATCAGTGCCACGCCGAACGCTCCATAATCCACATGCAGCACTTCCGCCGCGCAGCAGACTGCCAGTGCGCCAGCCAGACTCCATTCTGTACTTGTGCTTACGTCCCGCAGATACCAGATCAGCAATAATCCAAGAAACAATGTAAAAAATACATTCTGATGTCCCCAGTGAAATGGTGTTCCGAAAATTGCCAGATCAAAGGGTACTTCGCTGATCAGTGCAAAGATTCCCAGCCGCACTGCATAGTTTTTCACATTTCTGGTGTGGCAAAATCCTTCCACGATAAAGAAACAGAACACAGGAAATGCAGGCCGTCCGATCTTCCGGATCACACGATCTGCCATCAGCACCAGATCCCAGTAATCAGGATAGTCCCTGAGCAGGTCTCCCAGCGGGGACACATCCCATACATTTAACAGAAAGTTCTCCAGAATGGATGCCCCGAAATGATCGATCGCCATAAGAATAATGGCGATCCATTTGAGCACACATCCATTCAGCCCTCTCTTAGTCTTCATGTTTTGTCGCTACTTCACCCTGTTTTTTGTAGATAGAACGGGATGGAACCACGCCTCTGACGGAAGACAGCGGATAAATATTGCTCTCACGGCCGATCACTGTTCCCGGATTCAGCACGCTTCCACAGCCAACCTCCACATTATCTCCGATCATGGCACCAAATTTCTTGATGCCGGTCTCAATATCACCCTCTGGTGTATGTACTTTCACCAGCTTTTTATCAGATTTCACATTGGAAGTAATGGAACCTGCGCCCATATGCGCCTTGTATCCAAGAATAGAATCTCCTACATAATTGTAATGTGGAACCTGTACTTTATTAAATAACACCACATTTTTAAGTTCTGTGGAATTACCGACTACAACACCCTCACCTACAATAGCATTGCCGCGGATAAATGCACAGTGACGAACTTCTGCGTCTTTTCCAATGATCGCCGGTCCATGTACATATGCGGACGGAAATACGTTGGCGGATTTTGCGATCCACACATCCTCGCCCACTTTATCATATTCTTCCGGATCAAGGGTCTCTCCCAGTTTCTTGATAAACTCACCGATCTTCGGAAGTGCCTCCCACGGATAGGTCAGGCCGTCAAACAGTTCTGCTGCAATCGTCTCATTCATGTTGTAAAGGTCTTTGATCATAATCTCACTCATTGTTTTGTGTCTCCTTTTCCACGTCTCTGTGTCTGTTTTTCAGGTTTTTTATAATAAACTGCCGCCGCTTCAAAATATGGCCGCATGGCATAGTGCTGATTGCTGTGCAGAACCTGCTCCGTTCTGGACGTCACAAAATGTTCCAGCTTCTGCATATATTCATCCGGTGTGATCTGTCCTTCAGCCACATACGTCAGACCCTTCTCCCAGCTTGCTGTCAGCTCTGGATTCAGAAGTGACCGGATCGACACATTCACAACATCAAATATATTTTCCCCAAGAAGAGTCGGTGTGATGATCTGTGTCTTCTTATTTAATGCAATATATTTATTATTGACCAGTTTTTTCAGAATCTCCGCACGCGTCGCACTGGTGCCGATACCACTTCCTTTGATCTGTGAACGCAGATCCTCATCTTCGATCAACTGTCCCGCATTTTCCATGGCAAGAATCATAGAACCAGAATTGTATCGCTTAGGCGGAGAGGTCTCTCCTTCTTTGATCTTCATACCCTTTACCGGAAGCTTCATGCCCTTTCTAAGCTTCATCAGTGCTTCCAGCATGGCAGCATCTCCACTGTTTTCCTCTTCCTCGCCGTCATCCTTTTTCTTCTTTGACTCTGGCTGAGGCGTCACCTTCAGATAACCTTCTTCCATCAGGATACGGAAATTTGCAAAGAACTTTTCCTTTCCAAGAGAGGTGATCAACGATGCCTTCTGATAGATCGCAGGTGGATAAAAGATGCTCAAAAACCGGCGAACGATTACCTCATATACTTGCTGTCCAACCATTGATACACTGCGAAGAGCACCAAATCCCTGCCCGGTCGGAATGATTGCATAGTGATCGGTGATCTGCTTGTCATTGGTATAACGGCTCTTGCCGATCCCTTTCCAGGACTCTTTCTCCAGAATCTCTGCTGCAAATGCTGCCGCCGGCTGAAAATTACCAAGTCCTCGGATATTTTTATAGATCTCCTTTGCCACAGCTGTAGACAGCACGCGGGCATCTGTTCTTGGATAGGTGACCAGCTTTTTCTCATATAACTCCTGCGTGATCTTCAGCGTCTCATCAGGGCTGATCTTAAACCGTCTGGAGCATTCATTCTGAAGCTCTGCCAGGTTAAACAGCAGTGGCGCATAACGGGTCTCCTTCTTCCGTTCAATGGAACAAACCTCTGCTTCCGTCTGTTCCAGTGCTTTCATCTTCTGAATAAAGGCTTCCGCATCTTCCTTTTTCTTAAATCCATTTTCCTTATATAAAAGAGGAGACTGAAAATAATCGCTTCCCTCTACAGCACGCCATTCTCCCTCGAACTGCTCTGCTGCCAGTTCCTGTGTCAAAAGCACCCGATAAAATGGTGTCTTCACAAAGCTTCGGATCTCACGTTCTCTGCGCACCACCATGCCAAGCACACAAGTCATGACACGGCCTACGGAGATCACCGTATACTTGCTGTTCTGAAAATTTGAAACAGCTCTTCCATATTGCAAAGTCAGCAGTCTGGAAAAATTGATTCCCATCAGATAATCTTCCTTGGCCCGCAGATAGGCGGAATGGGACAGATTATCATAAGCAGACAGATCTTTTGCTTCCCGGATTCCTCTGAGGATTTCCTCTTCTGTCTGTGAATCGATCCACACACGACGGCGTTCCTTGTTCTTCACACCTGCCATCTGCTCTACCAGACGGTAAATATATTCTCCTTCCCGTCCCGAGTCAGTACAGACATAGATACAGGTCACATCCGGCCGGTTCAGAAGAGAACTTACGATCTGAAACTGCTTTTTCACACTGCTGATCACTTCGTACTTCCATTCCTTCGGCAAAAATGGCAAGGTAGCCAGGGACCATCGCTTGTATTTTTCATCATAGACTTCCGGGTAGCTCATAGTCACCAGATGACCCACACACCAGGTCACCACCGCTTCCGCGGCTTCCAGATAGCCGTCTTTTCTGCTGAAATCCAGATGCAACGCCTTGGCGAATTCCTGGGCAACACTTGGTTTTTCCGCAATATATAAAGATTTGCTCATGCACAACTTCCCTTTTTTCAATATATGCCCCACAGGACATCGTGTACAATTATAGCATGTTTGTGATATAATGTCCACGATAGCAAATCTTAGAGCAAGGAGAATTTCATGCGCGTTGTCGGTATCATTGCAGAATATAATCCCTTTCATCAGGGACATGCCTATCAGATCAAAAAAGTCCGGGAACTGACTCAGGCGGACTTCATCATCGTGGCCATGAGCGGTAATTTTGTACAGCGCGGTGCTCCTGCCATGTTTGATAAATACACCAGAGCCCATGCAGCCCTCCTGTCAGGCGCTGATCTGGTGTTGGAGCTTCCTGTCTCCATCGCCACCGGAAGCGCAGAAGCCTTTGCCAGAGGCGGCGTCAGACTGCTTCATGATACAGGTATTGTCACTGATCTGTGCTTTGGAAGCGAGTGTGGAGATCTGTCTTCTCTTGAGCGGCTGGCTGCATTTCTCGCTGAGGAACCAACAGACTATAAGCTGCATCTGCAAGATGGCTTAAAGCAGGGACTTTCTTTTCCAGCCGCCAGAGAACAGGCGGTGAGGTTCAGTGATCCATCTCTCCCTGCAGAACTTCTGGGAATGCCTAATAACCTGCTGGGACTGGAATATCTGAAAGCTCTTCACCTGTACGAAAGTTCTATCCGGCCGTTTACTATTCAGCGGGAAGGATCCGGATACCATGATACGGATGTATCTTCCGGACAGTACAGTTCTGCCAGCGCCATTCGTGCCGAACTGATCCGTTCCGGCGGACATTTTTCAGAAGAACTGCTGGCACAGCTTCCTCACCCGGAACTCTATATATCTTACGCAGATCATCCACCTGTGACAGAAGATGCCTTTTCTCTTCTTCTATTAGAAAAACTGCGAAGACTCTCTCTGACAGACGAGCCACTGTCTCAATACGAAGGGATCTCCGAGGATCTGGCAAACCGGATCTCTGGCGCACTGGATCAGTTTACCGGATTTTCTGCATTTACGGATCTTATGAAAACCCGCAATCAGACCAGAACTGCCATCAGCCGGGCACTGCTCCATATTCTACTGGATATACAAGCACCGCAGCCTGCCGGCATGTTCCGCGTTCTTGGATTCCGAAAGGACTCCCGTGCAGTACTGACAGCCCTGTCAGAACAAGGCACACTGCCTGTTGTTACTTCTCTGACCAGAAGCCCTTTGGATAGAACCAGCCTCTATCCCGACCAATTATATGAGTCTGTCCGCTCTATCTTGCAGCAGACTCCCTACCAGAATGAATTTCGCAGAAAAATGCTGGTCGTATGACCACAGGAGGAACGACTTTGAAAAATTTTATATGGAATCGATTTACCCGGTTTGTGGATGCGATCTCTCAGGCACATACCTTTCATGCCCATTTCAGCCTGTTGTTTACCATCGGTGCCATGACCTTCGCCACGGCACTGTCGCTGTTTTTTCACCAGATCACTCCCACTGGCTCAGCCAACATCGCGCTGATCTATATTTTGACTATCATTATGATCTCTTACCACACAGATAAATACCGCTATGGCATCATCTCCGGAATTATCAGTGTCTTTTTCATTAACTATATGTTTACCTATCCATTTGGACAGTTCAGTTTTTCCACAGCAGGTTATCCATTTACATTTGCTGTTATGTATTTTATCTCTATCCTAAGCAGTGCTACCGTCTTCCGCATGAAGGATCAGGCTCAGAAGATCAATGAGACAGAAAAGCTGCTGGCAGAAGCAGAAAAGGAAAAGCTCCGCGCCAATCTGCTGCGGGCTGTGTCCCACGATCTGCGCACACCGCTGACCAGTATGATCGGAGCCAGTTCCTCTTATCTGGAAAATGAAACCACCCTCTCTTCTCCGGAAAAGCGGGATCTGGTCTCCCACATCTACGAGGATGCCAACTGGCTGCTTCATATGGTTGAAAATCTTTTGTCTGTTACAAGGATCACAGATGGTATTTCCAACACGTTAAAAGAGACGCCGGAAGTCGCTGAAGAAGTGCTTTTCGATGCAGTCTCCACCATCCGCAAACGCTATCCGGATTATCAGATCCAGGTCTCTGTACCCGGTGATTTCTATGTGGTTCCCATGGATCCACTGCTGATCAAGCAGGTCATCATCAATCTTCTGGAAAATGCTTATTTCCATGCCAGAAGTGAACAGCCTGTTCAGTGTTATCTCACCGGAGACGATGCCCAGATCCAGGTTCATATCCGGGATCATGGAAATGGAATTGCACCGGACCGGCTGAAAAGTATCTTCGATGCTGCACCTTCTGCTCCATCCTCCGCCGCAGACACCAAACGCGGCATGGGCATCGGACTGTCTATCTGTAAAGCGATCATCACCGCCCACAATGGCGAAATCCATGCCATAAATCATGCGGATGGTGCAGAATTTTTCTTCAATTTACCAAAGGAGGCGATTTCACATGAGTCAGAACATTCGGATTCTGGTCATCGAAGATGAGAAAAATATTCAGAACTTTATTACATCTGTGCTGAATTCCCAGCACTATCAGGTCATCTCGTCCCTGACCGGGCGGGACGGGCTCAGTCAGGCAGCTTCCGCTTCTCCTGATCTGATCCTGTTGGATCTCGGCCTCCCTGATATGGACGGTATGGAGATTATCCGTAAGATCCGTGAGTGGTCTGACACGCCGATTCTTGTAATCTCTGCCCGGGTTCAGGAGGATGATAAAGTGCTGGCGCTGGATTCCGGTGCCGATGATTATATTACCAAACCCTTCGGCAATTCAGAACTGTTGGCCAGGATCCGTACTGCACTCCGCCATATAAACCGTCTGAAGACTGATACTGGACAAACTAACCATCCTTATCGGAGTCATGGACTTGTCATTGATTTTCAGAAGCGGCTCATCACCCGGGACGGTGCTGAGATTCACCTGACCCAGAATGAGTTCAAGATTGTCTCTCTTCTGGCTCAAAACTGCGGACAGGTGCTCACTTATGACCGGCTCATTGCCCATGTGTGGGGACCCTATTCCGAGAATGATACCACCAGTCTCCGTGTACATATGGCAAATATCCGACGAAAGCTGGAGCCTAATCCTTCAGAGCCGATGTATATCTTTACAGAAATCGGAGTTGGGTACCGGATGGTAGATGAAGATGAAACGTAAAACCCCTCCGGGAGGCAGGGTGTTCAGGAAACCTGCGCCCGGAGGGGTTTTACGTGAAGCTGTCAGATGCGCCATTCTCATGCAAATGTTTTATGGAGGCTATGCATGATCATCCGACAATATATGTTTGTGCATCACTGCTTAGAGATTCTCATCAAAAATGCCGCCTTAACCCACAAGTCGACGTTTCAAGTCGGGCACGCGCCATTCGTTCCCGGCTGTCGGATGTTAAGCTTTGCTCGGAAGCTCATCTCATATGCCAAGCAGGTTTCCTGACTTACGGATACAAACGTCTGTCCTCCCCTTCTCACATGTATCATGATTGGGTTATGCAATGGGATATTGAAAACAGACTCTCCGAACACAGTGACCGGATCGCTCAGGACTTACACCTGATTCCCTTTTCGTATCAAACTTGTCGATACGCACTTGACACAGCATTCTTTGCACATTTTTATTTTATATCATTCTGTGCATACTGTCAAGCATCATCCTCAATTTTTTGTGCACTTTTATGTACTTTAATTCTTAAAGCTATGGATCGGTGCTGGAATTCTTCCGCCACGATTTACAAATGCATCACATGCAAATTTGTTTACCGGCATAACCGGTGCATATCCGAGAAGTCCACCAAACTCTACCATCTCACCTACACCTTTTCCGATCACTGGAATCAGACGAACAGCTGTGGTCTTCTGATTCACCATACCGATGGCCATCTCATCCGCGATCACACCGGAAATTGTGGTTGCCGGAGTATCTCCCGGAATTGCGATCATATCCAGTCCTACGGAGCAAACACAAGTCATTGCTTCCAGTTTTTCAATTGTCAGTGCACCATCCTGAACTGCGTCGATCATACCCTGATCCTCGCTGACCGGAATAAATGCGCCACTCAAACCACCTACATAGGAAGATGCCATAACACCGCCCTTTTTCACCTGGTCATTGAGTAATGCAAGGGCTGCGGTAGTTCCCGGTGCACCTGCGCGCTCCAGTCCAATCTCCTGCAGGATTTCGGCCACACTGTCTCCAATAGCCGGAGTCGGTGCAAGAGAAAGGTCAATAATTCCAAATGGAATTCCCATTCTTCTGGATGCTTCCTGTGCAACCAGCTGACCTACACGGGTGATCTTAAAAGCTGTCTTCTTGATGGTCTCGCAAAGAACTTCAAAATTCTCCCCACGGACTTTGCTCAGTGCAGTCTTCACAACACCCGGTCCGCTGACACCTACGTTTATTACTGCATCCCCTTCAGTAACTCCGTGGAATGCACCTGCCATAAATGGATTGTCATCCGGCGCATTGCAGAAAACAACCAGCTTTGCACAGCCAAGAGAATCATTTTCTTTCGTAAGTTCTGCAGTCTCTTTAATGATCTCACCCATCAATTTAACTGCATCCATGTCGATACCCGTCTTAGTGGAACCCACATTAATAGAACTGCAGACTCTCTCCGTCTCTGCCAATGCCTTCGGGATTGCATGCATCAGAAGGTCGTCACTCTTCGTGATTCCTTTTGATACCAGTGCAGAAAATCCTCCAAGGAAGTTCACACCCACTTCCTTCGCTGCCTGATCCAATACCTTTGCAATCTCCACATAATCATCCGGAGTCTTGCAGGCAGATCCGCCGATCAATGCGATCGGAGTCACAGAGATTCGTTTATTTACGATGGGAATTCCATACTGTGCCTCGATCTCTTTACCGGTCTTCACCAGATCTTTTGCTACCGTTGTGATCTTATTATAAATATTTTTCTTCAGAGTCTCCAGATCTGTATCGATACAATCCATCAGACTGATACCCAGTGTGATGGTTCTCACGTCCAGATTCTCTTCCTCGATCATCTTATTGGTTTCCAGCACTTCATTAATATTTATCATGCTTTCCGCCTCCTAAATTCTATGCATCATATTGAAGATATCTTCATGCTGGCACCGGATCACCACACCGATCTCCTGTCCAAGTGCAGCCAGATCTCCGGACATCTCAGTTACGTCACCTGCATTTGCTGCATCGACGATCATCATCATGTTAAAGTACCCATCTACAATCGTCTGGGAAATATCCAGGATATTTACCTGGTGATCAGCCAGATAGGTGCAGACTTTTGCGATAATACCTACTGTATCGCGGCCTACTACTGTAATGACAAATTTGTTTTTCATAGGTTTCTCCTCCGTCTTAAAAGTTACATATACCGGATATACAATCCCTCTCTGCTACCTGAATATCAAAATCCTGAGGCATGTATTCCACCGGATCCAGCTGAATCTCCAGCTTCACCGTTTCATAAGCCAGCTGTGCATAATTATTCTCTTTACTCAGGTGGCCAAGGTATATCTTTTTCATATTGTCGTGCAGGATTCTGCATAAAAGCTGTCCCGCACTCTCATTGGACAGATGTCCCCGCTCTCCAAGGATCCGCTGCTTCAACGGATAAGGATAGGGTCCCACCTGAAGCATCTGGATATCGTGATTTGCCTCCAGCAACACTACATCCAGTCCTTTTAGATGCTCTACTATGTAATCGTTATAAATTCCCATGTCTGTGGCAACTGCGGCACTTTTTCCGTTGCTCTCAAACCGGTATGCCACCGGATCCGCCGCATCGTGAGAAATATGGAAGGGTTCTACCTCCACATCTCCTATGGAAAATGTCTCATCCGGTCTGATTGTATGATACAGCCCTTCATCAATTGCTCCCAGGCTGCTCATACCCTTCATCTGATCAATCGTTCCCTGTGTGGCATAGATGGGAAATCCATATCTTCTGGCAAGCACTCCCACACCTTTGATATGATCTGAATGCTCATGGGTGATCAGAAGCCCCTGGATATCATGGCCTTCCAGCTCCAAATCCTTCAGTCCTGCCTCTATCTTCTTCGCGCTGACTCCCGCATCTACCAGTAAATGGGTGTCATCGGTGCCTGTATAGATGCAGTTTCCACTGCTTCCACTGGCAATACTGCATAATCTCATGTATGTCTCATCCTTCTGTCGATCTGCCGGTGCGTCTCCTGGGCACTGCCATTGTTATCAATCACAAACTGACAACGTTCCAGAAATTCTTCATGACTTTTCTGTGCTGCAAACATCCGGTCGATCTTCTCATCGCTATAACCACGGCTCTCTTTCAATCGAAGCCTCCGGTTATCTTCGCTCGTATAAATATACCATGTTTCATTACAAAATGCATCATAATTTTCTTCCAGAAATAATGCGGCTTCTACCACTGTATATGACACATTCTCCAACTTTGCCTGTTCAATCCTCCTGAGAATCTCCTGTTTTACAGCCGGATGAACGATGGCGTTAAGCTTCTGGCGCATTTCTTCCTTATGAAATACAATATCTCCAAGCTTCTTTCGGTCAATAGTCTGATCCTCACTCAGAATCTCTCTGCCAAAGGTTTCTATAATCGCATCGTAAGCCGGAAGCCCCGGCTCCATGACTTCATGTCCCACCAGATCAGCCAGGATCAGGCAGGCATGATAGGTTTCCTTCAAATAATCAAGCACCGTGCTTTTCCCTGCTCCTACGCCTCCGGTCACTCCAATGATCTTCATTTATTTCGCCTCATACCAGTTATTTCCTCTATGCAGATCAATTTCCAACGGAACCTGAAGATCTGCCGCCTGCTGCATCTCTTCCCGTAAGATCTGCTCCACCTGATCTGCTTCCGACAATTTTGCTTCTATCAAAAGTTCATCGTGTACCTGAAGGATCAGACGGGACTCCAGCCCTTCTCTTAGCAGACGGTCATGAACCCGGTTCATGGCAATCTTGATAATATCTGCAGCCGTACCCTGGATCGGAGAGTTCATAGCTACACGTTCACCAAAAGAACGCTGCATAAAATTAGAAGATTTCAGTTCCGGCACCGGTCTGCGTCTTCCGAACATGGTAGTCACATATCCCTGCTCTTTTGCATCCTGTACCAGCTTATCAAGAAATACCTTGATTCCAGGATAAGTTTCAAAATACCGGTCAATATATTCCTTTGCTTCCTTCGTGGAAATGCTCAGATCCTGCGACAGGCCAAAGGAACTGATGCCATAAACGATTCCAAAATTTACGGCTTTTGCATTTCTTCTCTGAAGTGGTGTTACTTCATCAAACGGCACATGAAATACCTGCGAAGCTGTAATCCGGTGAATATCCTCTGCCTGTCTATAAGCTTCGATCAGCTTCTCATCACCTGACATATGTGCCAGCACACGCAGTTCGATCTGAGAATAATCTGCATCCACAAATACATAACCATCCGATGGAATAAATACCTTTCGGATCAGGCGTCCCAGTTCCATACGAACCGGAATATTCTGAAGATTCGGCTCTGTACTGCTGATCCGACCAGTTGCCGTAATCGTCTGATTGAAACTACTATGAATCCGACCGTCTGCCGCAATGCATCCTGCCAGGCCATCTGCATAGGTGGATTTTAATTTGGTAAGCTGTCGGTATTCCAGAATATCCCGAATTATCGGATGTTCCGGTGCCAGTTTATCAAGCACTTCCGCAGAAGTAGAATAACCGGTCTTGGTCTTCTTACCACCCTTCATGCCCAGCTTTTCAAACAGGATCACACCAAGCTGCTTTGGGGAATTGATATTGAATTCTTCTCCCGCTGCCTCATGAATGCTCTTTTCCAATGCACTGATCTTGTCCACCAGTGCTTCGCCGTATGCTTTCAGTTCTTCTGCATTGACTCGCATCCCTTCCTGCTCCATATCGAACAAGGTAAATGCCAATGGCATCTCAACCTCATCAAACAAAGAGCGCATTTCCATTTCATCAAGCTTATTCAATAATTCCGGCAGTTTTTTCAACGTGGTCAATGCCGCATGAGGTGTTCCCAGATCCTCATGTGCGTAGCTGCTGATCAGCGGATTGATCAGATATGCTGCAATTTCAATATCGAAGAAATGCTCTCTGTGTACCGGATGAACCATTTTCAACAGTTTTTTCACGTCCGAAGCCGCACACAAAGGCACCTGTTCCACCACTTGTGTCATATGATCTGTCAGGTATTCCTCGGTCAGAAATCCTTCTGCTGCCAAATAATAAACTTCCTGTTCGGACAATGCCAGAGAGATGCCAAATTCATCCTTGGACTGACAGATTTCAAACGCCAGGCGATCCTGGTCTGCTGCCTTTGCAAAAATGCTTTCCGCCTCGCCCAGCTCTGTTACCCGCTTCACTTCCGGCACTGAAGGAAGTTCCGTTCCTGTCAAATCAAATCTGGACAGAAGCTTTTTAAAATTCAGCTTTTTGAACCACTCATACACTTCTGGCGTATAAAGGTTGGTAAGCTTTGCATTTTCCCATGACAGTTCTAATGGAGCCTGCACACAGATGGTTGCAAGCTTTTTACTCATCTTAGCCATGTCATAATGGTTACGAAGAGCTTCTTTTGCACGATTTGGCTTGATCTCTTCCACATGTGCATAAGCATTTTCAATAGAACCATATGCTACGATCAGATTAGTTGCCGTTTTTTCACCGATTCCCGGCACACCCGGAATATTATCAGAAGCATCACCCATCAATGCCTTCAGTTCAATAATCTGAGGCGGATTCACCTGATAAGCTTCCTTCACGTCAGCCGCATAATAATTTTCAATCTCTGTGGTTCCTCTTTTGGTCTTTGGCATCCGGATCAACACATTGTCCGTTGCCAGCTGCAACAGATCCCTGTCACCAGATACAATAACAGCGTTGATTCCTTTTTCCTCACTGACTCTCGCCGCCGTTCCAAGGAGATCATCAGCCTCAAATCCTTCTTTCATCAAAAGCGGAATACCCATAGCCTGCAAAACTTCCTTTAATACCGGAACCTGCTCCCGCAATTCTTCCGGCATGGGTTTTCTCGTTCCTTTATAAGCATCATACATCTGATGGCGGAAGGTTGGAGCCTTCAGATCAAATGCAACTGCCAGATAATCCGGCTTCTCCTCATCCAGAATCCGAAACATAATATTCAAAAATCCATAGATTGCATTGGTATGGAGTCCATCAGAATTGGTCAGATCCGGCACTCCATAAAAAGCACGGTTAATAATACTATGACCATCAATTAAAACTATTTTTTCACTCATCCTAAAAAGCACCTCACGATCATGTAGAACAACAACACCGTAACCACAATGCGCAGCAAAAACACATAGGTAGACAGAAAATGTTCGTCTTTCGCATCTTCCTCTGACGTTTCCAGATAATCCTCCACCAATGTGCGGTAATCAATCTCTTCTTCTGCGCCGTCCAACTGCCGAATACCGGCAAAAACAGTGGAATAGACTTCCAGTTCTTCATAACACTCCGGGCAATGCCGGATATGCTTTACGAATTCTTCCTCTTCTTTTTCCTCCAGTTCACCGTTGATATAGGATACCAACTGCCGCTGTACCTGTTTACAGTTCATATCGATCGCTCCTGTCCTCATATGTGCTTATTATACCCAAACGTGGAATGCAATGCAACCAGGCGTTTTGTATTATGGGAAATTTTGTACTTGCTTTTTCCACATATCTATAATATAATTAGTTGCGTTATCGGGGTATGGCTCAGTTTGGCTAGAGCGCACGGCTGGGGGCCGTGAGGTCGCAGGTTCGAATCCTGTTACCCCGATTTCAAGAGGCTGCCGATCGTAGCTTCACTCCAAGGAGGGGGTCTACAAACAATGTAGGCTCCCTTTTCTGTTACTTGACAAAATCCTAACGATCCCCCATAAGTTAATCAAATAAATTTTGTCAGAATCATTTACCACGCATTTACGAGGAGCAAACACATATGAAAAAAGTACCTTTTGTAACCAAAGAACAGATTGAAGAAATCGTCAAAACCTACCCGACTCCTTTCCATCTGTATGATGAAAAAGGTCTCCGTGAAAATGCCAAGCGTCTGTATGAGGCATTTTCCTGGAATCCGGGATATAAAGAATATTTTGCAGTCAAAGCAACTCCAAACCCATTTCTGATGAGCATTTTGAAAGAATACGGTTGTGGAAGTGATTGTTCTTCAGAAGCAGAGCTGCTTCTGTCCGAGGCTGTTGGGATTACTGGACATGACATTATGTTTTCTTCCAATGACACACCGCTGAATGAATTCGCGCTGTGTGAAAAACTTGGAGGAATCATTAACCTGGATGATATTACTCATATTGAAGCCGTGGAAAAATCCGTAGGATATCTTCCTAAGACTATGAGCTGCCGTTTCAATCCAGGCGGATATTTTAAAATGAGCAACGGAATCATGGACAATCCTGGTGATTCTAAATACGGTATGACCGAAGAACAGATTACCGAGGCATTTCGTATCATGAAATCCAAAGGTGTGGAGAACTTCGGTATCCATGCATTTCTTGCCAGCAACACTGTAACGAACGAATACTATCCAATGCTTGCAAAGGTTCTTTTTGAACTGGCTGTCAGATTAAAAGAGAAAACCGGTGCACACATTACCTTCATCAACCTGTCCGGTGGAATCGGTATCCCGTATACCCCGGATCAGGAGCCGAATGATATTATGGTTATCGGTGAAGGAGTTCATAAAGTATATGACGAGGTTCTCGTTCCGGCTGGAATGGGGGATGTATCCCTGTGTACCGAGCTTGGTCGTTTTATGACTGGTCCATATGACGGACTGATCACCAAAGCCATCCATGAAAAACATACTTACAAGGAGTATATCGGGGTAGATGCCTGCGCAGCTAACCTGATGCGTCCGGCGATCTACGGTGCTTATCATCACATTACCGTCCTTGGCAAAGAAAATGAGCCTTGCGATCATACTTATGATGTAACCGGATCCCTCTGTGAGAACTGTGATAAATTCGCTGTTGACCGCAAACTTCCGAAGATCGACAAGGGCGATTACCTCTTCATCCATGATGCTGGTGCTCATGGACATTCTATGGGATATAACTACAACGGTAAATTACGCTCTGCTGAACTTCTGTTAAAAGAAGACGGCAGTGTACAGCTGATCCGCAGAGCTGAGACCCTGCATGACTACTTCGCAACCTTTGATTGCTTTGAGATCGGCGAAACCTTGAATAAACTGATTGCTGAAAAATAACTAAAAAATAATGCTTAGTTGGAAATAAGCACTTGAACTTTGAAGGAACCTGTGATAGAATATCAGAGTTAGATGCGCAGGAGTGGCGGAATGGCAGACGCATCAGACTCAAAATCTGACGAGGGTGACTTCGTGTGGGTTCAAGTCCCATCTCCTGCATACAAAAAACCCCGAAATCTCGGGGTTTTTTATTTTCATGTTGCATTTCGGGTGGCATTCTGTACTGATCTTAATCATAAAATGTTACTCTACTGCTTGTAGTCACAACAACGTATATCCAGGCCTGCACAACTTAATTCTTACAATTACCCTGGATTCCCGTATCAAATTCAGGATTCATAATATAGAAGTTCCTCGCATCCAGATGTTCC
>ERZ1035006.823-NODE-823-length-22958-cov-9.564948_pt1 | contig 22958 bp, 23 predicted proteins | sample MGYA00520694_ERZ1035006 | MGnify/ENA primary metagenome ERZ1035006 (study PRJEB33766, sample SAMN09781746) | gut metagenome | biome: gut microbiome | host: Homo sapiens | place: Madagascar | study: EMG produced TPA metagenomics assembly of the PRJNA485056 data set... | reverse complement strand
AAAAAAATTTAAAAAATTTGAAAAAAAGGCTTGCATTTTTCTAAAGGACGATGTATACTATGTCTTGCGTTGAGGGAAACGCAAAGACATGCGCCTCTAGCTCAGTTGGCAGAGCACCTGACTCTTAATCAGGGTGTCCAGGGTTCGAACCCCTGGAGGCGCACTTGAAAGGCTACAGAGAGTACTCTGTAGCCTTTTTCCATGTTATGGAAAATTGTTTTTGATGACAGGGAGAATTCCCCTTTCCATCATACTTTCAGATCACAGAGGTACACATGAATATCTTAACGTTAGAAAATATTGATAAAAATTATTCAGAGCGTAAGCTGTTTGACCATGCATCCTTTTATCTGCAGGAGGGCGAGAAGGTCGGTATTATCGGCATCAATGGTACCGGTAAATCAACACTGCTCCGTATGATGGCAGGTGAGGACGAACCGGATGACGGACATATTGTGACAGCAAATCATATCGTGATCCGTATGCTGCCGCAGCAGCCGGTATTTGCAGAGCATATGACAGTACTGGAGGCAGTACTGGATGGGCAGAATACACATATGAATACCGATCATTTTTCGTTGGAGGCACAGGCAAAGCAGATGCTGGCACAGTTGGGTATCGTGGATGCGGATCAGTGCGTGAATATATTGTCAGGTGGGTTGAAAAAGCGTGTAGCGATCGTAGCGACGCTGCTCAGTGAGGCGGATATACTGATCATGGATGAGCCTACGAACCACCTGGACAGCCGGACAGCACAGTGGCTGGAGGATTATCTGAAGAACTATAAGGGTGCGCTCGTATTAGTGACACATGACCGTTATTTTCTGGATAGTGTAGTACACCGCATCGTAGAGATCGATAAAGGCCAGATGTACAGTTATGACACCAATTATGCGGGATTTCTGGAGCTGAAAGAGGCGCGTGAACAGATGGAGGACGCAGGCGAGCGCAAGCGGCAGTCGATCCTGCGTGTGGAGCTCGAATGGGTCAGACGTGGTGCCAGGGCGCGCTCAACAAAGCAGAAAGCGAGACTGGAGCGTTATGAAGAACTGAAAAACAGACATGCACCGGTGCGTGATGGCAGTGTAGAGCTCTCGTCGATCTCCAGCCGCCTGGGGCGTACTACGGTAGAACTGCACCATGTGGGCAAAGCATATGAAAAACCGTTATTTAAGGACTTCAGCTACATCTTCTTAAAAGGAGACCGCATTGGCTTTATCGGGGAAAATGGGTGTGGAAAGACAACGATGATGAAGCTGATCGCGGGGCTGATACAGCCGGATCGTGGAGAAGTCGTTGTAGGACAGACCGTAAAAATCGGCTACTATTCACAGGAATGGGAAAATGATCCATCGGCGGGCATTGCATATATGGATCCACAGGCCCGTGTGATCGATTATATCCGCGATACGGCTGAATATGTGCGTACCGAAGATGGACTGATCTCTGCGTCTGCGATGCTGGATAAGTTTTTATTTCCTCCGCAGGAGCAGTATGCGCGGATCGAAAAACTCTCCGGTGGGGAGAAAAAGCGTCTGAATCTGCTGCGTGTATTGATGGAGGCGCCGAATGTACTGATTCTGGATGAACCGACAAATGATCTGGATATCCGCACGCTGACGATCTTAGAGGATTATCTGGACAGGTTTGACGGAATTGTGATTGTGGTATCACATGACCGTTATTTTCTCGATCGTGTGACGAAGCGCCTGTTTGCATTTGAGCCGGACGGAATCTGCCAGTTTGAGGGTAATTATAGCGAATATGCGCTGGTGCGTGAGATGGAGCAGACACAGTCTGTGGAGACATCCACAAAAAGAGGAAACGCAGCACAGGCAGAGGAACAAAGCGCAGAGACGCTGACCCGTGCACAGGAACGTGAGCGTCAGGGACGCACACATGCAGCGAAGGTGAAGTTTACCTATAAAGAACAACGTGAGTATGACACGATCGAGGATGACATCGCAGCGCTGGAACAGCGATTAGAGGATATTGATAACGATATGGCAGCGAATGCGACGAATGCGGCAAAGCTGCGGGAGCTGCTCGGAGAGAAAGAAACTACCGAACAGCTGCTCGAAGAGAAGCTGGAGCGGTGGGAGTATCTGGAAGAACTGGCTGCAAAGATTGCAGCACAGTAAGGATGCACAGTGGAACAGACTGCCTGCTGGCAGCAGGAGTGAGAGATTCTATTTTCGCGTTGCGATCAGTTTGCAGATCGGATTGCCCATGGACGAGAATTTTTCTTCGTATTCGGTCATGATATTACCCTCACACAATTCTGGTGTGTGATGCAGATCGAATGTGTGGGCAGCCAGCTTCCAGACAGCAGAGTGTTCGATCTCATCAAGTGAGAAATCGAATAATGCGCGGTTATCTGTCTTGAACTCGATGGAGCCATCGGCGGCAAGGATCTGATCATAGCGTGAGAGAAACTCAGATGATGTCAGACGTCGTCTGGCATGTCTGTCCTTGGGCCAGGGATCAGAAAAATTCAGATAGATGCGGGCGATCTCGTCCGGAGCAAATACTTCCGGCAATTCAGCTGCATCCATGCAGATAAACAGCATATTTTTCGGGGGTTCGTCCGGATTGATTTTCTGGATGGCGCGCAGCAGCACGCTCGTATAGCGCTCAATGCCAATATAATTAATCTCTGGATGGGCAGCAGCCTGTCCGAATAGAAACTGGCCTTTTCCCATACCGACTTCGATGTGGATCGGCTGCTTTGTCTCAAATCTGCCATCCCAATGGCCGCGCAGGTCTTGGGGATGTTCTATTACATAGGGGCACGCCGCTACTGCGGCATCTGCACCCGGAATATTTCGTAGTCGCATGTTTTCGATTTGTCTCCTAAAAAAGTCTTGCGCAACGTATGCACGGATATTATACTAAAATAGGAAAATACTAAAATCAAGATAAAAATGAGGAAATTATGAAAAAAGTTAGAAATACAGTGATCTGTATGCTGATGGCATTACTTCTGGTGATTCAGGCGGCGATACCCATATCTGCAAAGGAGACCTGGCCGAAGATGCCACAGGTAGAAGCGCCATCCATCTGCGTGATGGATATTGCGACCGGGACGGTTCTTTACGAGCGTAATATGGATGAGGTCAATTATCCGGCGAGTATCACAAAGATCATGACGGCATTGCTTGCCATAGAGAACTGTTCGCTGGATGAGACCGTTATCTTTTCTGAGAAAGCAGTATACGGTAATGAGGGAGATACATCTCATATTTCGCGTGACATCGACGAGGAGATGACGATGGAACAGTGTCTCTATGGTATGATGCTCGAATCTGCAAATGAATGTGCATGGGCGATCGGAGAACAGGTCGCTTCACAGGTCGCGGGCACGATGGAGCAGTTTGCCAAGATGATGAATGAGCGTGCCGCAGAACTGGGTTGTACGAATACGCATTTTAATAATCCAAACGGTCTGCCGGACGAGAATCACTGGACGAGCGCACATGACATGGCGCTGATCGCAGCAGAAGCATATAAGAATGAGACATTCCGTGTGATCGCAGGGACAAAGTCCTATACGATTCCACCGACCAACAAGCATGAAGCCGAAACACCGCTGCACAATCATCACAAGATGATCTATCCGTTCCATGGAGATTATGCATATCTGTATGATTATGCGACCGGAGGCAAGACCGGTTATACAAATGCAGCTGGAAATACACTGGTTACATTTGCACAGAAAGGTGATATGGCACTCGTGTGCGTGGTCATGAGAGAACAGACTCCGTATCATTATACCGATACGCGGACGATGTTTGATTATTGTTTTGATAACTTTAAATTACTGAAGGTGGCTGATTATGAGAAAAATGCACAGACTGGCAGAGATACGCAGCAGTTTGCATCCATTGACGAGAAGGCTGTAGTGATCGTTCCGGTATCTGCAGACTTTTCGGATCTGACATCGCAGACAGTCTATGACAGCAGTGATGACAACGTGCTCGGTACATTTGTTTACAGCTATGCAGGTCATGAAGTCGGCCGCGCAGATGTGCATATGAATGATCTGTCTGCCGATGGTTATGAGTTCACGGAGCGTGTATCCGCTGATACATCTGAGACAGATGATGAGGCAGAGTCAGATCAGCAGGAGGCAGTCAGCGAAGAACCTGTGACTGAGCAGCCGCAGCCGGAGGGCGATACGCCGAAACAACAAAACAACATCCACATAGAGATCAATGTGAAAACCATAGCGGTTGTGGCAGGACTGCTGTTAGCAGCAGTCGTATTGATTCTGCTCATGTACTGGCTGGCAACACATTCCTATCTGATCCGGCAAAAAATCGCCGGCATGAGAAGCCGGCGGTCTGAACGGAATCGTTATCAGACGATCCATGATACGAGAAAGAGCCGTAAGAGAAGACGGCAGGCCAAGAAAAGTAAACATTTGAGGTTTTAGTGGAACGGAATCCGATTTAACCTAACATCATAAGTCGCTGGAGCACCTGCTCCAGCTTCTTTTTATCTCTCGTATAGATCAGCAGACCATTATTTGTCTGTTGGATCGTGACGTATTTATCCCGCAGTGTATCCGATTGCGTAAAGCGGTAGGTGATGTATTCGCGGTAGGCAGGATCGAGAGACAGAAAGAGCGTCTCACACTCATCGAGAGAGGTGATCTGCATATGCGACTGCTCAAACAGCGTGTGCAGTTCACGATCCTGGGCAACCTGTTCGGGTGTCCGGTCAATAATGAAGAATCCATCCTCATCTTTTGGCATGTTCATGGCCTTGATTGCCCGCTGTACCTGCTTGGTCAGGCTGTCAGAAGCAGGATAGAGTGCCTCAAAGTAGGTGATGAAATCGGTTGCCATGCGGAAGTGCTTATTTTTCCCATTTTGTAATATCTCAGTGATGAGAATACGGCGGATGGTTTTTTCACATTCTGTGCGCGAGGGATTTTTCCTCAATGTGTGATCCATAGATTGCCTCCTATCTGTATCTGTTCTGTATTTTCCATATGGTGTGTGAATGTATGTTTGAGACAAAAATCAATGTCTTTTATTGATTATAGGACATATAAACGTGAAGTTCAAGTACAGATTTCGATAAAAAGAGACAATATTGACAAATATCTGCGTAAAATTTATAATATAAAAATAACCAATATAACATGTACTGAGCGGAAAAAATAGACATTAAAGAACTCCACTCGTTGATGGGAGGATAGGCGGTATATGACACGAGAAGAGAAATGGAAGCAGGATGAAGCGGCGATTGAACAACTGGTGAGGGCACATGATGGTGTGGTAAAGACCGCTGAGCTATATACACTGGGGATCGATTATCGCAGGATCCAGCAGTTTGTGGACTGGGGAGTCCTGGAGCGGATCAAAAGCGGCTATTATACATTGCGGGAGCATGAACTGACCGAGGATGAGATGATCGTCCGATTGTTCGGGGAAGATGGTGTGCTGACTATGGAGAGCGCGTTATATGAATATGGATATCTTTCGGTCAAACCGGCGGAGTATCAGATTGCAATCGATAAAAATACATCGAAGTCCCGGTTTCATCTGAGCTATCCGTTTGTACATCCTTATTACAGTGAGCCGAAGGTGCTGGCACTGGGTATCACGGAGATGGCATTTGGTGGCAGTACGATGAAGATCTATAATAAGGAACGGCTGATGTGTGACTGTCTGAAGTATGAGGACCGTATGGAGCATGATGACGTGAAAAAGGCGCTGCTTGCTTACATCGCAGAGCCGCAGAAGGATATTTCGAGACTGCTGCAGTATGCTAGGGAGCGCAAAGTGTTGAATAAAGTGCAGAATCGGATTGGAGCGTGGTTGTAATTGAGTCGTGCAAGGGGGACTACGGGAGCTGTGGTGAGAAGAAATCTGATAGGCATTGCTGCGATTCGTGAAAAAAGCGCAGAACTGGATCTGCCCATGGAGCGGCTGCTGGCAGTTTATATGATGGAACAGCTCGTTCTGTGTCTGTCGGTATCGGAGCGGGGTGAACGGCTGCTGATCAAAAATCCGGGGGCGTTGAGCCTGAATGGACGCAGTGGCAGCTATCAGCTCCGGTATGTATATGTCTGTGCAGATACGGAACGGCTGACAAAGGCAGATTTTGCAGCTTTTTTAAAGAAATCGGTCAAGTGGGAGACACAGACGAATATTAACTGGAGCTGGCGTTCCCATATGGAGAGTACAAGTCAGCGGCTTGAGGTTGAATTAAACGGGGAACTGGAGGGAGTCAGAATCCCGCTGTCCTTGGTGGTAGATGGAATACACAGGACCGATCTGGCGCATGAGGCGGGCACCTATGCCATGCGCCTGATTATGGAGACAAGTAAGGTACAGCAGGTTATGGTCTATCCGTTGGAAGAACAATTTCTGGATGATCTGGGAGAGGCATTGGGGAGTCTGGAGCTGATCCGTGATATGGGTGTCTACGAGCGCCTCTATGATGCTCTCGGGCTGCTGGGTTTTGAGGGCAGGCAGTTCCAGAAGAAACTGGATCAGTATTGCGGGGAGCGGCAGATCTCACTGGATGCGACACGGTATGCACAGATGGAGCATTACCTGAACTATCCATACATGAATAAGAAGTGGCAGGCTTACCGGAAACGGTGCCGCAGACAGCTGCCGGACTGGGAGACCGTCTATGGCCGCTTTTGGCAGTTCCTGCAGCCGTTGTGGAGTGCCCGATTGCAGGATATGATCTATCTGGGCAGTTGGATACCCGAACTGGGGAGGTATTTGGATTAATGTTGTTGGAACAATTGCAGGCATACGGACAGACGGATGTTTATCCGTTTCATATGCCGGGACATAAGAGAATGCTTCATTTGCCGATGGATGCATATCATCTGGATATTACAGAAATCGAAGGATTTGATAATTTGCATCATGCGCAGGGGATTCTAAAAGAAGAACAGCAAGAGTATGCGGATTTTGTCGGTGTCAGGCGTACCTTTTTCCTCGTAAACGGAAGCAGCTGTGGGATACTGGCAGCGATCTCGGCGGCAGTGCCGGGAGGCGGCAGACTGCTGCTGGCGCGCAATTCCCATAAAGCGGCCTATCATGCACTGGAGCTGCGTGGGCTGGAGGCACATTATTGTTATCCACAGATCAGCGATTATGATATACAGGGCGCGATCCGCCCGGAGGCGATCGCAGATGTATTGGAGCAGGACCGGTCGGTGCAGGCTGTGTATATCACGAGTCCGACCTACGATGGAGTGGTATCGGATGTTTTGCGCATTGCGGATATTGTACACGGGTATGGGCTGCCATTGATTGTAGATGAGGCGCACGGAGCCCATTTTGGGCTGCATGGGAGCTGCCCGCGTTCTGCGGCCACCTGTGGGGCTGATGTTGTGATACAAAGTGTGCATAAGACACTGCCTGCATTTACGCAGAGTGCCGTATTGCATGTGTGTACAGATCGGATTGCAGAGGATGCAGTGGAACGTTTCCTGGATATCTATGAGAGCAGCTCTCCGTCGTATCTGCTGATGGCTGGGATGAGCCGGCTCATACCTTTTTTACAGGAAAACGGTGCGCGCCTGTTTACGGCACTGGATGACAATCTGAGCTGGTTTTATGAGAAAAGCCGTCAGCTGCGATGTCTGCATGTGATACAGGAGACGGATTTTGACCGGGAGTGCGCGTATACACGCGACCGTTCGAAGATCCTGATCAGTACGGGAGATTGTAAGATGGATGGCAGACAGCTCTATGACATGCTGCTGTCACGCTATCATCTGCAAATGGAGATGTGTTCGGGTGAATATGTGACTGCACTCTGTTCTCTGATGGATACAAGGGAGGGTTTTGAACGCTTATGGGCGGCTTTGGAGGAGATCGATGCGCAGCTTGAGCCATTTGGACAGGCACAGTGCGGTTTTGTGGCACGTATATACAGGGAGAGGGAGCAGGTATGCCAGATAGCGGCAGCGATAGATGCCATGCAGTCGCGCCGCGAGGCGGTGAGCTGGCAGGAGGCAGCCGGACGGGTCAGTGGGGAATATGTCTATCTGTATCCGCCGGGGATACCGATGCTCGTTCCCGGTGAGCGGATCGATGCAGCACTTGTAGCAGATATCCACGAGCTGAAGGCACGTGGGCTGGATCTCGAGGGCATGCGGGATAAAGCTGCAGCACATATAGAGGTATTATAAAAAGGTGTAGGGCTGGAACGGAGTGAACCGTGACATATTAATTGCAATGAAGAAAAGATTAGGGTATACTGAATAAGGCAGAAAGGATCAGTCGGATAATGGGATATATATTTTGTCTTATGGGAAAGAGCTCTTCCGGAAAAGATACGATCTATCAGAAGCTATTACAGCAGAAGGATCTGGGGCTGCAGCGTCTGGTGACAGGCACGACACGCCCGATTCGCGAGGGCGAGCAGAACGGAGAGAACTATTATTTTTATACCGATCAGCAGTTTGAGCAGCTATGTGCTGCTGGTAAGATCATAGAGAGCCGTTCTTACCATACCATACATGGAATCTGGCATTATTTTACAGTGGCAGACGGGCAGCTTGATCCCGCGGATGGAGATTACCTGACGATCAACACGCTGGAAGCATATCTGAAGCTCAGGGACTATTTCGGAGCAGAGCGGCTGATACCGTTGTATCTGGAAGTCGATGACGGCCTGCGGCTGCAGCGGGCATTAGACCGTGAACGCAGACAGCCGGAGCCACAATATAAGGAGATGTGCCGACGTTTTCTGGCAGATGAGGAGGATTTTTCCGAAGAGAACTTAAAACGCGCACAGATACAGCCGATATTTGAAAATAGAGTATTAGAAGATACATTGAAGCAGCTAGGCGCATATATCAGAAGTATGAAAAACGGATTAGATTAAAAGATGGATAATTTCAGGGTAAATCAGACGACACCCTTGTCGTCCGTGAATCAGGCAAATCAGACACAGGCAGCCGATGACAGCTTTCGTTTTACATTGACCAGCGCGATCGAGGATGCGGATCTACAGGCAAAGGTCGAGCGTATGTTAAAGGATATCAATGTGCAGGGCAAATTGATCGCAAGACATATGGATATTCGTGAGATGAAGCGTTATCGTGGATTGATCAAGGATTTTTTGAACGAGATTGTCAACCGTTCACATAAGTTTTCGAGAGAGAATTTTCTCGATCACAGAGGCAGACACCGTGTATACGGTATTATCCGCCTGATCGATCAGAATCTGGACGAACTGGCACAGGATCTGGTCGAAGATGAGAAGAATCAGATTGATATTCTCAGCAGAATCGGAGAGATCGAAGGTCTGCTGTTGGATATCTTAACATAAGGAGGCACTTATGGCAGCTTTTTCGGACATATTGGGAAATGAACAGGTGATTGAGCATCTGCAGAATGCGATACGGATGGACAAGGTGAGTCATGCGTATATTCTGAATGCACCGCAGTCAGCGGGCAAGATGATGATCGCGGAGGCATTTGCGAGTGCACTGCAGTGCGAGAAAAAAGGTGTAGAACCGTGTGGCGAATGTCATTCCTGCAAGCAGGCAGCTTCACATAACCAGCCGGATATCATCTATGTACAGCATGAAAAGCCAAATACGATCGGTGTGGACGATATCCGCACACAGATCAATCAGGATATTGCGGTGAAGCCGTATAGCAGTCCCTACAAGATATATATTGTGGATGAAGCCGAGAAAATGAATGTACAGGCACAGAATGCACTGTTAAAGACGATCGAGGAGCCGCCTTCATACGGAGTGATTCTGCTGTTGACGACAAATGCAGATATATTTTTGCCGACGATCCTCTCACGGTGCATACGTCTGGACTTAAAGCCGGTTCCGGGTGAGCAGTTGAAGGATTATCTGATGAAATCATGCGGTGTCGTGGACTATCAGGCAGATGTATGTGTGGCATTCTCGCAGGGCGTTGTTGGAAAAGCGATCGCGCTGGCATCGTCTGCTCATTTTAATGAGATCAAGGATGCAGCCCTGCAGCTAGTCAGGCGGATCAAGGATATTGAGTTGTCAGAAATGATCGGTGCCGTGAAGCAGGTCAGTGAATACAAGCTGGAGATCAACGATTTCTTTGATATACTGATGATCTGGTATCGAGATGTATTGTTATATAAAGCAACGGCAGATGTCAATGGCCTGATCTTCAAAGATGAAGTGTATGAGGTCAAGAAGCAGGCCAATACGTCGTCTTATCATGGGATCGAGTGCAAGCTAAATGCATTGGACAAGGCTAAGGCACGTTTGAATGCAAATGTGAACTTCGATCTGGTGATTGAGCTGCTGCTCTTGACATTAAAGGAGAATTAACATGATAAAAGTAGTAGGAATTCGTTTCCGCAATGCCGGAAAAATATATTATTTCGATCCGAAAGATCTCGATATGCATATGGGTGACCATGCGATCGTCGAGACAGCCCGGGGCATCGAATATGGAACTGTGCTCATCGCGCCGCGCGAGGTGGAGGATGATGCGGTTGTACAGCCGTTGAAACCGGTCATCCGAGTCGCTACTGAGGAGGATGACAAGACGGTAGAACACAACAAAGAGCGTGAAAAGAGCGCATACAAGACTTGTCAGGAAAAGATCGCCAAGCATGGGCTGAACATGAAGCTCGTGCAGGCAGAATATACATTTGACAGTAACAAGCTATTGTTTTATTTTACAGCAGACGGCAGAATCGATTTCAGAGAGCTCGTCAAGGATCTCGCGGGTGTATTCCGTACACGTATCGAGCTGCGTCAGATCGGTGTCAGGGATGAGACAAAGATGCTCGGTGGAATCGGCATCTGTGGGCGCGAGCTGTGCTGCTGTTCGTATCTGTCTGATTTCGTGCCGGTATCCATCAAGATGGCAAAGGAACAGAATCTGTCACTCAACCCGACAAAGATCTCCGGTGTGTGCGGAAGGCTGATGTGCTGTCTGAAAAACGAGCAGGAGACTTACGAATATCTAAACAGCCGGCTTCCGGGTATCGGCGATCCCGTGACTGCAGTAGATGGTGCTGTCGGAGAGGTACAGAGTGTCAATGTGCTCCGCCAGAAGGTAAAGGTACTCGTTGAGGTAGATGATGAGAAGGAACTGCGTGAATATGATGTGGAAGAACTGAAGTTCCGTCCGCGTAAGAAAAATACGAAGGTTTCTTCAAAGGAGTTAAAGGAGCTGTCTTCTCTTGAAGATGAGAATCCGGAGACAACCGAACGCAGGCCTGAGGGCAGGGAGCGCGAAAAACGTGAGGGAAGAGAGCAAAAACCCAATCGTGACAACCGAGACCGAAATGATCGTAATGATCGTAATGACCGTAATAATCAAAACGATAAAGGTGATAAAGACGATAAAAGTGACCGGAACGACCGCAATAAAACCGGCGAGCAGAGTCAACAGCGGAATCATTACCGCAAGAACCGTAATAATCAAAAAGACCGTGGAAATGGAAAGGATCGCGTAGACCGTGGGGACAGAGCAAATCGTGGAGGAGAAAAACCCTCCCAGGAGGACAAATAATACGGATCTGCTAAAACCGGGCGAACGGCTGGATGACCTCGAACGAAATGGGTACCATATCATTCAGGATCCAAAACGCTTCTGTTTCGGTATGGATGCGGTGCTGCTATCCGGTTTTGCACAGGTGAAGCCGGGTGAGCGGGTGCTCGACCTTGGAACAGGAACAGGTATTATCCCGATCCTGCTGGAGGCAAAGACGGACGGATCGCATTTTACCGGGCTGGAGCTGCAGGCAGAGAGTGCTGACATGGCAAGGCGCAGCGTTGCTTATAATCGTCTGGAAGAAAAGATCGACATTGTGACCGGTGATATCAAGGATGCTTCGACATTGTTTGGAGCATCTTCTTTTGATGTGATCACGACGAATCCACCGTATATGATCGGCCAGCACGGTCTGCAGAATGCGAATGAGGCGAAAACGATCGCTAGACATGAGATCTGCTGCACGCTCGAGGACGTCGTCGCCCAGAGTGCGAAGCTGTTAAGGCCGAGAGGCCGGCTGTATATGGTACATCGTCCGTTTCGTCTTGTCGAGATCTGCTGTCTCATGCATCAGTATGGCATCGAACCAAAGCGGATGCGGTTTGTCCATCCTTTTGCGGATAAGGAACCCAATATGGTGCTCATCGAGGGGCTGCGCGGTGGCAATGCCAGACTGACCGTGGAGAAGCCACTCATTATTTTTGAAAGACCTGAAGTCTACACGAAGGAGATCACAGACGTCTATGGATACTAGAGGTACTTTATATTTATGTGCGACACCGATCGGAAATCTTGAGGATATCACCTACCGCGTGCTGCGTACATTAAAGGAAGTGGATCTGATCGCAGCAGAAGATACGAGAAATTCCCTGAAGCTGTTAAACCATTTTGAGATTCACACACCAATGACGAGTTATCATGAATATAATAAAATCGAAAAAGCTTATCAGCTCGTTGATCAGCTGCGGCAGGGAAAAAATATTGCACTGATCACAGACGCGGGGACACCCGGGATCTCTGATCCGGGAGAAGATCTCGTGCGGATCGCGCTTGAGGAAGGGCAGCATGTGACATCACTGCCCGGTGCGGCTGCCTGTATCACAGCGCTCACCATGTCCGGGCAGCAGACAAGACGGTTTGCGTTTGAGGCATTTTTGCCACGTGAGAAAAAGGAACGGGCGAAGGTACTCGAGGAATTAAAGGATGAGACGCGCACGATCATTCTCTATGAAGCACCGCATCATCTGGTCGCGACGCTGACGCAGTTGCGCGAGACGCTTGGAAACCGGTCGGTCTCGCTGTGCAGGGAGCTCACAAAGAAATATGAAGATATTCAAAAAACGACATTAGATGATGTCTTATTATACTATAAGGACAATGAGCCGCGGGGCGAATATGTCCTTGTGATTGCGGGCAGAGACCGACGCGAACTGGAAGCCGAGGCACAGCGCGCGTGGGAGCAGATGACGATTGGTGAACACATGGCAATCTACGAAGCGAAGGATATACCCAGAAAAGAGGCGATGAAGCTGGTCGCCAAAGACCGGGGCATATCCAAACGTGAAGTCTATCAGGCATTGCTGGATGCAGATGCCTGAGGATAATATAAGGGCAGATAATTTTTAATAATCGAGAAAGGTGCAGGACCGATTGCGAGCAGTGCCTGATGAAATGCTTTGTCATTATAATCAGGACCGAAGCGGGTCATTGCATCTTTTTTAAGTTCCAGAAATTCGAGATAACCGACATAATACTTTAAGTAGTTGGCGGGAGTCTCTACGATAAGTTCATACACATGATCCGCAGTCTCAACGGAAGTGATACCATAATCAGAGAGAAATTCGAGTACGACATCACGGTTCCATCCTTCATGGTGTATACCGATATCTATGGATGCATAGAGGCTGAGTGTAGCAGCGGCGTTGAGCTGCAGCGCATGTGCGAGTGACGGATCTAAGCCGGCATAGTCATAGGAGCACATCTCAACATAAGTTGCCCATCCTTCGGTATATCCGCCGAAGGACATGATGTGCCGCAGCGGAGAGAGATTCTGTTCATAGGAAAAGACTGTCTCGTATAGATGTCCGGGATAGCCTTCGTGAGCCAGCGTGGTAAACAATTCCAGGTCAGTCTTTTCATAAGCCGGGTTAATGTAGATGTTGTTCTCATCCGGATCATCCATTGGCGCAGTCAGATAGAATGCCGGGGATAGAAATGACTGCATGGCAGGCTCTACCGTCTTGATCTCATAGGAATGCTCAGGAGCCTGCGGAAAGTCATGGCTCATGCATACCTTTAAGTGTTCGACCATCTGCTGCGGGGTATTCCACATTAAGTTCACGCTAGACATAGAGGACAATATATCTGGGTTTGATCTGATTATTTTTGCTAATTGAGACAAATTAGATTGTCTTTTTAACGCAATCATCTCATTTAATTCATCCACAGTCCGGGAACTGGCAGTAGATTTTTTCACGAGATAGGCATAGTAGTCATCGCCGTGTGGGAGCTGGCACAGGCCGCCATTGTGTGTGGATGTGCTGCGTAGCCGGGAGAGACATTCGCGCAGTGATTCATAGGCGGGAACCATGCAGCCTTCGATCAATGCGTCGTGTTCACGCAGATAGTTCATGCGATCATCCGGTGAGAGTCCGGAGACAGTTTGCAGTTTGTCCGGAAAGGTCTCCCGCAGACAGTTGAATGCCGGTTCTGTGAGCAGGGAGGATATCTGCCGGGAGATCGCATCGGCAGCGAATGTGGGCATGAATAGTCCCTTTGCAGCTTTGCGTTCTTCAAAATCGATAATTTGTGAGAAATAGGCGGGTGCACTGTCGATCAATGCGAGGTAATCTTCGATATCGTTACGGCAGCGGAAGGTGTATTCTGCGAGCAGGATAGGCAGTTCGGCCTGTATACCGCTGATCGCGCCGAGTGGCTCCCCGTAATCATAATAGTCACAGCCTTCGAGATTGCGGTCGAGTGTATATGTAACAATATCATAGGTCAGCCGGTCATCTACGGACAGGGATGCATAATCATACCGGTCAAGGGCTGCACGGATATTCTCGCAGGACAGGCGCGTAGCAAAACGGTCCGCCTCAGATAAGGAACCGAGCGAGATATCATAGTCCTCAATGCCGTAATTTGACGGCTCTGCCAGTGTGTAATGCAGCGCGAGCGTATCCGATGCGAGCTGTTCCTGGAATAACCGCTGTGTGTAGGAGGAAAAGTCCGGCTGCTTTTTCGCTTGTATAGAGGAAAAAGTGGACATACCGCAGGTAAAGAGTATGGCAATGCACAGTCCCAGACTCAGCAGCCGGAGTTCCCATGAGATTTTTTTATCAACTTTTTTTTGAAATGAGATTTTATGAATGATCATTGCCCTTTCTGTGGGACTATGCTAAAATAGAACCCTAATTCTTATGTCTTTAGATTCTATGTGTCGAATCCCTATCCTATGAATAAAAGTAGAGGGAGGACATGCATATGAACAACTATCGCCCGGGATCAGGGCGAATGAGTATGATGGCGGGCAGCATACTGCTCGCGGTATGCCTGATGTTTTGCGAAGCACCGGCTGCAGCGGATTCACATCAGGATCTGTATCAGGAAAATCTGCAATTTGATTCCAAAGGCAATTTAAAAATGACAACACATGATAAAAAGGCCACTGGAGGTGTCAGGTACCGCACGATCGGATGGACGATCAAGCGCTGGCCGGGGAAAGTATCTGCTGTGCAGTGTGCCCGTGTCAGGTTAGCACAGGCGGGGGCATCTTATGCTGACCCTGCTGACCCTGCGTATGTATACACCCGGTTTGTGTGTGATAAGCAGGATATCTTTGCGCGCATCGGCGAAGCATCTGCAGATTGGCAGATCGAGCTATATCAAACAGGCGGCATGGTCTATCTGGATGCGGTCATGACGGTTGTCGAGGACGGAAAGGCACTTGGCTGGATGGATAAAGACAGTGCGTTGCATGGAGAAGTCTACACGACGGCAGAAGGTATCATGAATGCCAGAGACTGGGCAGATGTAGAAGGGCTGCGCACGCATTTCAATAAAACGGTATATTTTCCGGCGATTCCGGAGATGATTGAGCTGCCAAAGGAAATCATGCGGGAGGATGAACTCCGTCTGGTCTATGGCGAGGGTGCATGTGGGCAAAATGAGGCTGCGATTACGTCAGTACCGCTCGATACACCGGAATTCAACACGATACAGGGTATTCCGACTGGCGAACAGGTCGCGGTGCATGGTTCACTGCAAAAATATTTTTATGAATGCATGCTCAGACACTATCATGGTCTGGTAACGGTTCCGGTTACGCTGAATGTGACATACACATATACATATATGACAGAGGATGGACCTGCAAAAGGAAGCTATCAGACACAGATGACATTGTATGTCAGTCGGCCGTATTCCTATTACCGCATTCTGGAACTGAAGTTGTATGCATTGGAGCGTGTGCGTGTGGAAAATGAGGCGCTGCCAGCGGGTATGGTGGAATGTGACCGGTTGTATATGCCAAAGGTCGATCTGCTGCGGGATCAGGCTGGTTATCTGGAGATTCCGTATTTTTCAGGAAGTGTGTATGGCGGAGATCTCTCCGAGGGCGCATGTCTGACAATGGATCAGCTACAGCAGACAGCAGAAAATATCGCCGGAGATGTGCGTGTGCGAAACGACCGGTTTGTGATTGATGGTGAGACGGTTCTGTGCGATGGGTATGTCTATCGTGAGGCACCGGAGCCGGTGCGCCAGACAGGAACAAGGCGGCAGCGCTTCTGTTCGCAGGAGCTGATGATCCCACATACAAAACGCAATGACTGTTATCAGACACAGGCATGGGCAGTATACCGCAATCTATATGGAAAGGGCTATAAACGAAAGCCTGTGATGCAGGTGAACGATGTGACGGTGCATACACCGGTTGTCTGCAAGGGAGGTATGACCGATGACCGGGCACATAATCAGCAGATTGTGCCGACAAAGTATCTGTCATTGGTGCTGGGGCGGCCGTTTACTGTCGGAATATCGACGTATGGCACACATAGGGACCTGCCCGGTTACGGAGAGAGAGATTATGAGAAATATGTCAGCCGCCGCCAGATCCGTTTCCCATTCACCGTCTATATAGGCATGACAGCCTATCAGCCGGATACATGGATTGATCTGCCGGTTGGAAATCAGCAGTTTTACCTTCCACCCGGTGTCAGGGAAGGTGATTATCGCATCCGCTACCGGACATTGGCGCAGAACGTGGCTGCCGCGAGGGGCGGCATAGATCGAAATGGCGCGCTGGCGAATCTGGAATTATCAGAATATGGAGCGTATGATGAACTGACGGTCACGGTCATAGGGCGTATGTATGATCTGGCGATTACGGATATTGTCGACTATCCGCGTTGGCGCAGTGTCTTTTATCATGCAGATGGAACCGCAAATGGCACTGCATACTGGGTGGGGAGAAATGATCCGGATGGAATACCGGTCGCTGCACGTGCGCAGAGCGGTATTCTTCCGATATTATCCGGAGATCACCCATACAACCGGTCTGTGCATGCGGTCGGACTGGGATATCGGATAAAGCTGCAGTTAAAAACGATCGGCAATATGCGTGATACCGGATCGCAGGTGATTGGTCTGCCTGCCTATTATTATATCTCGCGCGATGGAACAGAGCGCAAACGGGTGCATCTCTATCAAAAGCAGGATCTGACGTCCGTGTATCAGAGAATTATTTTTACACCGGCGAACCGCCGGTTTATCGCCGTTCGTGAGCGGAATGTCGCTGACCCGCTGGCCTGTGCACAGTCGATACAGGTATGGAATGGGGAATATCAGTTACCGGCCGATCTGCAGATTGCGGATGCAGATCTGGATCTGGATGCTTATATCCGCAGCCATGGTGGCCGGATCAGTCAGGCTGAGCCGATTTTTTATAGAGATGGTTATCTGCTCGTGCAGTTTGAACTCCAATCCTATCCGGATCAGACTGGTGTGGCGCACCTGAGTTATGCGAATAGTGAAAATGCCAGCCGTGGATACTGTAATATGTGGCAGCTACAGGGCTTTTCACATACACGGAGTGATCAACAGGGACATACATATTCGTTTGAGGATGGCGATTGTCTGCTATTTGATATCAGATATAACCTGCACATGGACTATGAGAGCTGGGGCACGCATTGAGGGCGATGGAGCTAGAGCATCGTACCTGCCAGAAATACGCTCATACATATACCGGATAGCGTGGCGAGCAGGGCGCATGGCAATGTCCATCTGGTTTTTCGGATACGGACGGACATGAAATAGACGGACATAGTATAGAAAACTGCTTCTGTACAGCTTAGCATGATTGAGACGCCGAGTCCTGGCAGGGAATCAGTGCCGTATTCCTTGAATATATCGAGCGCGAGTCCGGTGGCAGCAGACGAAGAAAACAGTTTGACCAATGCCACGGACAGTAGCTCCGGGGGAAAAGAGAACTGTTCACAGACTGGAGTCAGCAACCCGGCAAACCACAGCAGAAAGCCACTGGCGCGGAGAATGCCGACGGCGATCATCAGACCGATCAGTGTCGGCAGAATCTGCACGACGATCTTCAATCCACGCACAGCACCGTGGATAAATGCATCATATACATTACAACCTGTGAGTAACCCATATCCGACAATGACAAAAATCAGCAGAGGGATCATGGCATCCGATAAAAACAGCAAAACAGACATAATAGCTCCTTATCCTATTAGCGTTACTTCGTATTAATATATGAAGCGCAGCAAAAAGGGTTCTTAAGGCTGCAGCGTGTGAACGATCATACAACAGATGCATATATATAAGATAATGGTGATGGAAGATCAGTCGGGGTAGGGTGTATATGAATTATTTATGGGGAGCTATGATTGCGATCGGTATCCTGTTTGGTGCATTTCACGGAGGATTCGGTCAGATCTCGTCTGCGGCAGTGGATGCAGCAAAGGAAGCAGTAGATCTGGCGATTACGATGGCAGGTGTGATTGCCATGTGGACAGGACTCATGGAGATCGCGCAGGAGACCGGTATGCTCGCGGCATGTACGAGACGGCTGCGGCCGGTACTGCGTTTCCTGTTTCCCAGGCTGTCACGGGATAGCCGTGCGAATGAGTTGATTGCGACCAATTTTATGGCAAATATCTTTGGACTGGGCTGGGCAGCGACTCCGGCGGGGCTTGAGGCGATGCAGCAGCTACAGCTGCTCTCCGGAGAGAAAAAAGATGTGGCAAGTGCCGAGATGTGTACCTTTCTTGTACTCAATATCTCATCCTTGCAGCTCATCCCGGTCAATATGATTGCGTACCGCAGTCAATATGGCAGTGTCAGTCCAACGGCGGTTGTCGGCCCCGGAATACTGGCGACGTGTGTGAGTACGCTGGTAGCGGTTGTTTTGTGCAGAATGATGTATTATTATGAATTAAAAATAAGGGCAAAGAGAACATTGTCAGATTAAAAAAAATAGGATAGTATAGTACTAAAGTATGATAAAAAATATAAAATCTGCCTGTGGGGGTGTTGGTGATGTCAGAAGCAGTTGAAACATTGAAACAGATGGTGAAGGAATCAAACAGAATCGTATTTTTTGGTGGCGCAGGAGTCAGCACGGAGAGCGGTATACCAGATTTCCGGAGTGTGGATGGACTCTATAACCAGTCCTATGATTATCCGCCGGAGACGATTCTCAGCCACAGCTTTTATATGCAAAAGCCGGAAGAATTTTATCGGTTTTACAGGGATAAGATGCTCTGCCTGGATGTCGAACCGAATGTGACGCACAAGGCGCTGGCACGGTTGGAGGAAGCCGGAAAGCTGACATCCGTTGTGACACAGAATATAGATGGGCTGCATCAGGCAGCAGGTTCTAAGCGCGTGTGGGAGCTGCATGGCAGTGTGCATCGCAATTATTGCCAGCATTGTGGGAAAGCGTTTGATGCGCGTTATATCCTTGAGTCACCTGATCCGGTGCCGGTCTGTGATGCATGTGGAGGCAGGGTGAAGCCGGATGTCGTACTCTATGAAGAGGGACTCGACGAATATACCATGCAGCAGGCGATCCATGATATCAGCCATGCGGACATGCTCATTGTCGGCGGTACATCGCTTGCGGTCTATCCGGCAGCGGGACTGATCGATTATTACCGGGGACATAAGCTTGTGCTGATCAACAAATCAGCGACACCAATGGACAGCCGTGCGGATCTGGTCATTCAGGATAGTCTGGGGGCAGTATTCAGACAGCTTGATGTATAATAAAAGGAAGTGCTATGGAATATAAGGTAGGAGATATCGTAACATTAAAAAAAGGACATCCTTGTGGAAGCCATGACTGGAAGATCCTGCGTGTTGGCGCAGATTTCCGGCTGGAGTGTCAGGGCTGTGGCCATCAGATCATGATCGCGCGCAAAATCGTGGAGAAAAATACGAGGGATCTGAAAAGTATGTAGGAAACAGCAAAAAGAGTGCGAAATATTATAAAAAACGTAACAGTTCAGCCCGCAATGTCATTTAGTTAAGTTACAGGGTTAGTCCTGAATTGTAGGTCTAACCCAAATTTTTTCAAAAAAGCTACCCAAAGGGTTGACATAGGGTGCAAAATGCAGAAATTGCGGTGTTCGTGTCGTATCGTAAGAGGTTAGCGAAAATAATCGTGTTGATTAGTGCAAAAATTCAAGAAAATTTCATTGGTTTTTACATGAATATCTGATATACTGTGGTCAGTACCTTTGAGGAGGACTGCTTATGTATAGAAAGATTATGGGCTTCTTGGAAGCTTGGAAAGAAAGCAAACACCGAAAGCCTCTTATTTTACAGGGCGCAAGACAGGTCGGAAAGACCTATTCCATTCTGGAGTTCGGGCGCACCCATTACGAAAATGTGGCATACTTCAACTTTGAAACCAATCCAAAGCTGAACGCAACCTTTGAGGAAAACATCAGCCCCGATTATCTGATACCGATTTTGTCCCATATCGCAGGTCAGACCATCGTAAAAGAAAAGACGCTGATAGTCTTTGACGAGGTGCAGCTCTGCGAAAGGGCGTTGACTTCGCTCAAATACTTTTGTGAGAACGCTCCAGATTATCACATCATCGTCGCAGGCAGCTTGCTCGGCGTTGCGGTCAACAGAGCAAAATTCTCTTTTCCCGTAGGAAAGGTCGATATGAAAACGCTTTATCCTATGGATATGGAGGAATTTATGTTGGCGCTCGGTGAGGACGATTTGGTAGAGCAGATTAAAAAGTGCTTTAATACCGATACGCCGCTGCCGTCTGCCTTGCACGATGCCGCAATGCAGCTTTACCGTCAGTATCTTGTAGTCGGCGGTATGCCAGAGTGCGTGATGCAATTCGCTGAAACAAAGGACTATATCCTTGTCCGTCATACGCAGGATACGATACTTGCAAGCTATCTCAACGATATGAGTAAGTATAACAACTTGAATGAAATCAAAAAAACCAGACTTGCTTATGATAACATTACCGTTCAGCTTTCCAAGAAGAATACCCGTTTCCAATATAAGCTGATTAAGAAAGGCGGACGGGCTTCCGAATTTGAAAATGCGATTGAATGGCTTTGCTTGTCTGGTATCGTGTCACAGGTGTACAAGGTCGAGCAAATCAAAAAACCGCTTGAAAACTACCGTGATATTGATGCGTTCAAGATTTATGTGTCTGACTTAGGACTGCTTTGCGCCAAGAAAGATTTAGCCGCCAATGACATTCTCTATATGGTCGAGGAAATCAACGACTTCAAGGGCGGTATGGCAGAAAACTATGTCGATGTACAGCTCTCCATTAACGGCTACCACACCTACTATTGGGAGTCCGAGCGTGGGGCTGAAATTGATTTTATCATTCAGCGCGACGGTCAGCTCATTCCCATTGAGGTCAAGTCTGCCGACAACACCAGAGCCAAGAGCTTAAAGGTCTATATGGACACCTACAAGCCCACTTATGCTATCAAGCTCTCCGCCAAAAACTTCGGCTTTGAGGATAACAAAAAAATTGTTCCTCTCTATGCTGCATTTTGTATCTGAAATCAATATTGCAACAGTAACGCTCACAGAAAATGTGGGCGTTATTTTTTGCCCCTAAAACAGAATAAGAAAGCCTTCTTATGACAATCTTTACATAAGAAGGCAAAGATCGAGCGGAGCCACAGAACCGAAAAAGACCGCTGGATGAACTGCACAGACTGGAACACGTTCCATTCCCTGGAGGATGTAAACGCAAGTTACCACCGTTTTTTGGACTCGGAGTACAACAATGGTTCCCACTCGTCTATCGGGATGACGCCGAAAGAACGCTACCTGAAGGATTTTGACAGCCTGCGTTTTCTGGAGAAGACAGCTGTAGAAGAAGGTTTCCTCCACCGCATTACCAGAAAAGTAACGCCTACGGCTACCGTATCCCTTTTTAACATTTCCTATGAGGTGCCGCAGCAGTATATCGGCTGCACCATCCATCTGCGTTACAGACCGGAGGAGGTGGCTGATTACACCCGAGACCGTATGAAGCTGTGCGGCGTATCAGAGGAAATATTTGAAGTGGCAGCACTGGGAGACCGGTTTTGGAACCGGAAACAATTGTAAAGCCATGCCTTTTCATATACAGTCAGCGGTTCTGCCAATCAGGAAAAAACGTAGATTAGATTTTGCAGACGGAGAAAACAACATGCGTTTTCCCCTAAATATCGGTGATTTCAATCTGCGAAAAAACGGCGACCATAATCTGCAAATCAATACATAAGGTATTGCGGTCAGCATACTCCGGCGGGGCATTTGCCGGGAGCAGGATTTCATTGTGGACGATACCACGCTTTTCCGGGTAGTGCTTCACTTGCTGGTCGTATTCACAGAACAGCTTTTCGCCGCTTTGGTAAGCAGCGGCGGCAACCGCAGACTGCTGTTGGCTTCGCTGCACAATAGAAATTTCGTTGTGTGGACAGGGCATTTCGTGTCACTCCTTTCTGTGATTGGCGGATGGGGTGGCGTTTTACCACCTCATTTTGGGCAGAAAAAAAGCAGGCAACCTTTTTCAGATTTCCTGCTCGGTGTGCCGCTGTGTGGGCGGCGGGTATTTAGTTGTAAAAGTTCGGGACAAGTTGACCCGATGTGAAGCTGATAAACTTGAATTTGATAAGCTCCTCTAAGAGATTATGTTTCAATTTTCTTCTATGTATTTCACTACTCTATCTATATTTCCGCTTTCATATTCATCATGTGTTAATTTGAAACACTCATCCTTACTAACACTGCTGTAGTCTATATACCTAGCAATATCTTCTGGAATTAAAAACAAGTTTACTCCTTCTCGTTTCAGCGATTGTAAATCTCCGTGATTGACATCAACAATTACTTCCGCTTCCCAATTTTTTGCTTTAATTACAGACTGTAAATTTTCTTTTAATACAGTACTTCTCTTTT
>ERZ1035006.822-NODE-822-length-23007-cov-10.377876_pt1 | contig 23007 bp, 14 predicted proteins | sample MGYA00520694_ERZ1035006 | MGnify/ENA primary metagenome ERZ1035006 (study PRJEB33766, sample SAMN09781746) | gut metagenome | biome: gut microbiome | host: Homo sapiens | place: Madagascar | study: EMG produced TPA metagenomics assembly of the PRJNA485056 data... | reverse complement strand
TGATCTTAGCCCAGTCGCCAGCCTTGATGACATCGCTCTTGCACATCCAGGTGCCGCCCACAGCGAAGATCTGGTCATAGCCCAGGTAGTCGTTCACGTTCTTGGCATTGACACCGCCGGTGCACATCCAGCGTGCGCCCTTGAGGGCAGCGCCGATGTTCTTGAGCATGTTCACGCCGCCGTTTGCCTCAGCGGGGAAGAACTTCAGAGCCTCGCAGCCCAGGTTCATAGCCTGCTGCATCTCGCCTGCAGAGCAGGTGCCGGGCATCATGATGCCGCCCTTGTCGATAACATGCTTGCAGACCTCGGGGTCAAAGCCGGGTGCAACGATAAAGGAAGCACCGGCTGCCATAGCACGGTCAGCCTGCTCGGTGGTCAGCACAGTGCCGGCACCCAGCAGCATCTCGGGCATCTCCTCGTGGATCTTGCGGATGCACTCTTCTGCACAGGCAGTGCGGAAGGTGACCTCAGCTGCGGGCAGACCGCCCTCAGCCAGAGCCTTGCACAGGGGCAGGGCCTCATCAACGCTGTTGAAAGCGATAACAGGGATAATGCCGATCTGATAGACCTTTTCTACGATGGGATTCATAACGCATTTCTCCTTTTTATTTGACACTCAGGGCGGGGCAGGGCCGGATGGGCACACTCTCCCCACCATACGTTCACAGTATTAGTATAAACGACCCGGCCGCTTTTGGTAATGCTCAACAAGCACAATGTTTTGCATAAGAGCTTGTATACATTGCACAAAAATGACGAATGCTCCCAAAAAGCGGGAGAAAAGTTCGTTAAACTGTGCACGATTTCCTGCAAAAACCGGCTTATACACCAAGTTTTTCCAGTATTTCCGCTACGCCGTCGTGGTCGCAGTCTGCCGTGCTCACAAGGTCGGCCAAGGCCTTTACAGCCGGGATGCCGTTGGCCATTACGGCGGCCACACCGGCTTTTTCCAGCATGGCGCGGTCGTTTTCGCTATCGCCCACGGCCAGGGTGGCAGCATGGTCGATCCCCAGCAGATCCGCCAGGGCGCGCAGTGCCTCGCCCTTGTCCACCCCGGCAGCGGTCACCTCCACGTTTTTCGGCGAGCCTTGCACGATCTCCACCGCCGGGACTGCCCGGAAGCGGGGCAGCGCAGCCGAAGCCTGCTCTGCCGTTTCAAAAAAGACGCACAGCTTTTCGACCTCGGCGGCGTGGCGGCTCATCCACTCCGCCGCGTCCCGCAGGATGGTAAAGCGGCCATCATTGGGCTGGCGGGCTTCGGTGCTGTCTTTCTGGGCCGCACGCGCGGCTGCCAGGCGGATGCTGCGCGCATCCGTGCAGGCATATCCATCGGAAAAGAGCCGCAGGTCGGCATGGCAGCTCTCGCATACCGCAAAGGCCTCGCGGGCGATCTCCACCGGCATCAGGCGGTGCACCAGGCAGACCGGCTGGCTGGTCTGGTGTTCCTTTGCGTTGGCATAGCGGCTGTACACCGCGCCCAGCGGGTCGCCGCCCAGGTCCCATACCGCCGCACCGTTGGAGGTGATGGCGTAGCGGATGCCGGGCAGCTGCGCCACCTCCGGCGGCAGGCTGGCCAGCGGGCGGCCGGTAGCGGGCACAACAAACACGCCCCGGTCAACAGCGGCCTGCAAAGCGGCGCGGGTACGGGGCGTTACGTGGCCTTCGTGGTTCAGCAGGGTGCCGTCCAGATCCAGTGCGACCAGACGGATGGCGGGAAAATGGTGTGGCATGGGCTGCTCCTTTTTTACTGTGCTGCGCCTGCAGCGGCGCAGCGGGTAGTGGTTTATTTTATTGTATCGCACCGCAGATATTTGCGCAAGAGGACGGAATGTGCTATAATAATGCGTCATTTCATTATAAAATATAGGAGACTTGCTATGAATCTGTCCCAATTGCGCAGCTGCTGCAAACCACACCTGTGGTATCAGCTTTACTGGGTACTGTACCTGATCTGGTTTTTCTGGCTGGATCTGACTATCACCAACCCCAAATACATCCTGCACAGCCCGTTGGACGACCTGATCCCCTTCAACGAGTGGTTCGTGCTCCCCTACTGCAGCTGGTTTTTGCTGCTGGCTGGGGTAACGGCAGCGCTGTGGTGGTGCGATACCTCCAGCTATGATAGGCTCTGCCTGACCATGTTTTCGGGCATGACCTTCTGCCTGATCCTCTACATGATCCTGCCCAACGGGCTGGAACTGCGCCCCGCCGTGGAGACCCTTGGCCGGGATAATCCGGCTCTACGGCTCATGCAGCTACTGTGGAAAGCGGATGCTGCGGTAAATGTGTGCCCCTCCATCCACTGCCAAAGCTCTGCCTGCATGGCACTGGCTTTCAGCCACAGCAAGCTGGCGGAGGGCAAGCCCCTGCGCAAGGTACTGGCCTGGGTATGGGCAGCCCTCATCTGCCTGTCCACCGTGTTTACCAAGCAGCACTCGGTCATTGATGTGTTCTGCGGTTTGGCCGTGGCATTTTTATGGGTTCCGGTGGTGTACCGCCCCGCACGGACACTTCATTGAACAAAATAGCAAAAATTTGGCCGCAATTTTCGGTTGCTCCTGCTATTGACAGCCGCCCGGTGGTTGGGTAATATGGTCATATAACTAATATATCACCAATCACACCTCAAAAGACCCCGAAGGGAGAACACTGCAATGGCATCTTTGAGTGCGCGGGAACTGGCGTATCAGACCATCCGCAGCCGGATCATCACCATGGAGCTGAAACCCGGCGACCCCCTGAACGACCGGGAACTGGCCGAGCAGCTGGGCATCAGCCGCACCCCCATGCGGGAGGCGCTGATCATGCTCAACATCGCCCACATGGTGGACATCAAACCCCAGAGCGGCACCCATGTGGCCCCCATCGACCTGCGGCGGATGGAACTGGAGCAGTTTGCCCGTTTTACCCTGGAAAAAGAGATCCTAAACCGCGCCCGCGGCCATCTGACCGACCTGCAGGAGCAGGACTACCGCCAGATCATCGAGCGTTACCGCCTGCTGGAAGCCGACCCCACCGTACCGGACCGGGAGACCCGGCTGCTGGACCTGGATAACCAGTTCCACCGCAAGGCGTTTGAGATCACCGGCATGGAGGCACATTTTGACCATATGCTGGGCGAGCTGCAGCATGTGGAGCGGATCCGCAAGTTCAGCCTGCAGACCAACGAGAACAAGTCCGTCTGCGCCGCCCATACCCGGATCCTGGAGGCTCTGGTGCATGGCACCGCCGAGGAGCTGGGCGAAGCGCTGGAAAGCCACCTGAACCGCTACAAACTCTCGGTAGAGCAGGCGCGCAGCGTGCACCCGGAATACTTTACCGAAAACTGAGCAGCCGCACCTAAAAAAAAAACACACAAGCAAAAAGCCCGCTGACAGAGCAGTGCATCACTGCCTGTCAACGGGCTTTTTGTGTTGCAGCGCAAACGGGATGTTGCGCAGGATGCCCCAGGCCAGCGGGGTGTGGTTGGTCAGCCACTGGTTCTGGGGCATCATGCACAGCACAACACGCACAGCAGCCAGGGCGTACACGGCGGTGGTCATGCGCGGCAGCTTCCCACGGGCCTGAGAGAGCGTGCGTTCCCCTGAAAAAAAATATCTGCAGCAAGTGCCGCCGGTCTTTTGAAACAGCTCCAGCAGCAGATGTTGCAGATACTTTTATCGTTTTACAGGATCCTGCGTTCTATAAGCGGTTCCCCTGCCCTTTTATTGCAGCGCCTCCGCCAGCACCTGCAGCAGATGCTGGATGTCCAGCGGCTTTGCGATGTGGCCGTTCATACCGGCTTTCAGGGCGTTCTGCCGGTCTTCCTCAAAGGCGTTGGCTGTCATGGCAAAGATGGGGATGTTCGCCTTCTGCGCATCCGCCATGGCGCGGATCTTCCGGGTCGCTTCGTAGCCGTCCATCCGGGGCATCTGGATGTCCATCAGGATCAGGTCGTACTGCCCGGGCGCGGCCTGCTCCATCTTCCGGACCGCTGCCACACCATCCTCGGCAGAATCTACCAGCAGGCCGTTTTCCTGCAGGATCTCCTGGGCGATCTCGCGGTTCAGCACATTATCTTCTACCAGCAGGATCCGCTTGCCCCAGAGGCCTGCCTCGGTCGGCAGGGTGGGCTTATGCGCCGTTTCCACACGGAAGGGTTCTGCCAGCACCCTGCGCAGCTCCGAGAGGAACAGCGGCTTTTCACAAAAGGCGGTCACACCGGCGGCGCGGGCTTCGTCCTCGATATCCGCCCAGTCGTAGGCGGTCAGGATGATGATGGGGCAGTTGTCCCCGATCACCCTGCGGATCTGCCGCACGATCTCGATGCCGTTCATGTCCGGGATCAGCCAGTCGATGATGTACACGCTGAAAGCATCCCCCTGCTCCACCGCATACCGGGTGCGGATGACTGCCTCCTTGCCGGAGATGGTCCACTCCGGCCGCATCCCGATCTTGGAAAGCATGGTGCTCACGCTCAGGCAGGTGTCGGTATCATCGTCCGCCACCAATGCCCGCAGCCCTTCCAGCTGCGGGATCTGCCGCAGCTCTATCTTCTGCCCGCTGAGGGCAAAGCAGAGGCCCACGATAAACTCGCTGCCCTTGCCCGGCTCGCTCTCGATGGAGATGGTGCCGCCCATCAGGTCCACGATGTTCTTGGTGATGGACAGGCCCAGCCCCGTGCCCTGGATGCCGCTGACGGTGGAGCTTTCCTCCCGGCTGAACTCCTCAAAGATATGCTTCTGGAACTCCTTGTCTATGCCGATGCCGTTGTCCTTGATGTGGAACTCGTAGCTTGCATAGCCCTTGGGCGCACCGTTTTTCTGGGCGATGCGGATGCTTATCATGCCGCCCGTGGGGGTAAATTTGATGGCGTTGGACAGGATGTTCAGCAGTACCTGGTTCAGCCGCAGCGGGTCGGTGATGATATCCTCGTCCACCACATCCATCGTATCGATGAACAGCGCCAGACGCTTGGCTGTGATGTTGGGCTGGATGATGGAGCGCACATCGTGGATAAGGTCGGGCAGATGCACCGCCTTTTCGTCCAGCTTTACCTTACCGCTCTCGATACGGCTCATATCCAGCACATCGTTGATGAGGGAGAGCAGGTGCTGGCTGGAGATGGAGATCTTTTTGAGGTAATCCAGCACCTGCTCCCGGTTATCGATATGGGTCGCCGCCAGCGAGGTAAAGCCGATGATGGCGTTCATGGGGGTGCGGATATCGTGGCTCATGTTGAACAAAAACTCCCGCTTGGCGCGGTTTGCCGCACCCTCGTGCTGGAGCGCGATCTCCAGCTTGCGGTTCTGCTCTTCCAGCTGGGTCTGATACTTTTTCTCCTGCGCCTGCTTCTGCTGTTCCATCACCTTGATGGAGCGGCGGCGCAGCATCTGCAGCACCGCCACGCAGCCCAGATACAGGATCAGCGCGGCCAGGATAGCCGTGTGGGAATTGCGGAAGACCGATTTTTCGCCCACGTAGGCATACAGATCAAAATTCCGCCCGTTGCTGTACATGCCAAAGTAGCAGCCGGAGCCATTCCATCCGCGGGTATGGGTCAGGGTCTCTGCGGTTCCATTCTTGCGGACATCCTGCACCAGCGGGCTGTCTGTGGCATTCTGCCCGATCAGGGCGGGGTCGTTAGCGGCGACCACCCGGTTATCCTGCACGATGCACAGGGTGCCGCTGACCTTTTGGGGATAGCCGTCCAGCACGCTCTGGATGGACAGCGCGGTGCCGTTTACAAAGGAGGCGGAGGTCACCCGGTAAGCCAGGAGCACCACCTGCGCTGCCTGTGCCCGGCGGGCGGCAATATCCACCGCCGTGCCATCCTCCAGTAGAATGCGCTTGAGGTAGGTCTTTTGCGGATAATGAACCACATCCTGCGCCATGTCCTGTTTCAGCTGCCCGGCAAACTGTGCATAGCCGATGCCGTCCGCCGTGTACTCACATAGCAGCTCCCCTGCCGGGTCCAGCACGGCAATGCCGCTGAGCCAGAGCTTTTCGGCCTGTGTTTTCAGGCTTTCCGGATCGTACAGGTCGATGGCAGCATCCTCTGCCAGCTGATCCACCGAGACCGCCGCACGCCGGAGTGCCTTTGCCGTAATGGTATCGTTATATTTTTCAAAGCTGGTGGACTGGGTCTTGATAAAATCGATGGTCTGCACAAAGTATTGTTCGGTGTCTTTCAGGGCGCGCTGTCCGGAAAAGACCGTTGCAGCCAGCAGCACCAATACGCCAACGAGCAGATAGACTGCCGCAAGGCGCAGGTTCGCGGGGGCCATGCCTTTTTTATGTTCCAATGCCGCCCACCTCCAGATACTGCGCTGCGTTTTCCAGATATGCGCCGACGATCTGCTCCAGCGTGCCGTCCGCGTACATCTGCGCAAACACCTCGTTCAGCCGGGTATCCAGCCCTCTTTTATCGTTTTGGGCAAAGGCTACGCCCAGACCGGTGATCAGCAGCGGCTCTTCCAGAATGCGGAAATCGGCATTGCAGTCCTGCATATACTGCAGGATCGCGGTCTCATGGGCGGCAATGGCATCCACATAGCCGCAGTTGAGCATGGCATACTGCACGCTGCGGATCTCGGTGCTGAGCACCTCTGCCAGCTGCGGGATGCGCGGGTCGGTGCCGCTGAGCAGGATCTCCTCGGGCTTGCTGGTGGTCTGCACCATAACGGTCTTTCCGGCAAGATCGGCCAGCGTATTGATATCGCTGGCCGCATCCACCGCGACCACCTGACGGCTTACCATATAAGGCCCCGCCCAGCGGTACTGCCCCTCCCGGCCTTCCATGGAAAAACAGCCCCAGATACAGTCGATGGCGCCGCTTTCCACCAGGGTCTTTTTCTGCTCCCAGGCAATGGCTTCAAATCGGGCAGTGTAGCCCATGCGGCGGAACGCCTCGGTGGCGATGTCCACATCGATCCCGGTGGGCACGCCATCGTTGCTCAGATAGATATAGGGCGGGTAGGTGTCGCTTCCCACCGTGATCTGCGGCAGTTTTTCCCCTGCAGCTTTCGTTTTGCTGCAGGCGGTCAGCCCGCCGGCGGCTGCCAGCACCGCACATGCTTTTAAAAATGCGCGGCGGGCGATCTTTTTATTTGTCTGCTTATGTATCACGCCAGCTTCCCTCACATTACCATCGTAAAAGTTCCCGCTTCAGATCCGCCTGCACATCGGTCAGGCACTGGAGCAGTAATGGGTTGAACGCACCGCACGCACCATCCAGGATCATCTGGATCGCGGTCTCGTGGGAGTATGCCTTTTTATAGCACCGCTCGCTGGTCAGGGCATCGTACACATCCGCGATGGAGACCAGCTGCGCACTGATGGGGATGGCATCCCCTTTCAGCCCATCCGGGTAGCCCCGGCCATCCCAGCGCTCATGGTGCCAGCGGGCGATCTCGTAGGAGGTCTGCAGCAGCAGTTCCTCGGCAAAATTATCCATCTTCTGCAGCATCTCGGCCCCCAGCATACTGTGGGTCTTCATCACCGCAAATTCCTCCGGGGTCAGCCTGCCGGGCTTGTTGAGGATCTTTTCGTCAATGCCGATCTTGCCAATATCATGCAGGGCCGAAGCCAGCGGGATATCATCCTGCTTTTCCGGGCTGATGGCATAGCGGCTGCTGATCTCCATCAGGCGGTGGAGCAGTGTTTCGGTAATGATGCGCATATGCCGCACATGGGAGCCGGACTCCCCGTTGCGGAACTCCACGATCTGGCTCAGCACGCCCACCAGCATATCGGTATTCTTTTCCCGCGCACGGATCTGGTCCGATACCATCTGCACCAGCCGCCGCTGTTTGGCATACAGCTTGATGGTGTTGGCCACCCGGCGGTACACGATCCTTGCATCAAAGGGGCGGCTGACGTAGTCGCTGGCACCCAGCTCGTATGCGCGGCGGATAGCTTCTTCCGAGTCCTCGCTGGAGATCATGATGACCGGCACATCCTCGATGGAGTGGTTGGCGTTCATGGTTTTCAGCACCTCAAAGCCATCCATGACCGGCATGTTGATATCCAGCAGCACCAGTGCGATGCTGCCGGCTTCTGCCCGCAGCAGCTCCAGGCACACCTGCCCGTTTTCCGCTTCCAGGATGCGGTAGTCCTGGCCCAGGATCTCGGCCAGCATCATGCGGTTCATCGGGGAGTCGTCCACCAGCAGGATCTGCGGCTTTTCCTGCAGATCTTCTGCCTGTGCAGCCAGGCGGCTGCCCTGCACATCCACCACCACGGCATCCTTGCGGGCCTTGGCCTGGTACATCAGCAGATCCGCACGGTGCACCACCGCTTCCATCGGGTCGGCAAGGGTCTGCATGGCCCCGCCGATGCTCAGCGAGAGACGGAAGTGGGAATAGCCCGGCACCACCGCCTTTTGCACGGCATCGCGGATCTGCTCCAGCTTCTGGCGCAGAAAATCGCTGGGGATGCCGGGCATCACCAGCAAAAACTCATCTCCGCCATAACGGATCAGCAGATCCGTTTCCCGGATGCAGGAGCGGATGGCTTTTGCCGCAGTTGCCAGCGCCGTATCACCGGCCTGATGCCCATAGGTATCGTTGCAGATCTTGAAATCATCCACATCCATCAGTGCGATGCCTGCCGGGCCGATGCAGTTGCGGGCCACCTCTTCATAATAGCGGCGGTTATAGGCGTTGGTCAGGGCATCCCTGTTCAGCTCTTTCTGGTAGAGCTGCTCTTTTTCGATATTCTGCGCATTGGTCAGATCGAGCTGGTTCTTCTGGGCCTGCATCTGCTGCATCATCCGCATCAGGTTCTGGTTGGCGGCTTCCAGCGCTTCTTTCTGGGTATGGATCTGCTGTTTCAGCTGCGTCTTGCGCTCCATAAACCGCGTGATATCCGAGATGGTGCTTACGATGTAGCTGCGTCCCTCCTGCAATATCTCCCGGGCAGCGCTTGTCACCCAGCGGTAGCCGTCTTTACCCAGCAGGCGGAACACGCTGTCGCCCTGGCTGCTGTACGCCCCGGCATTTTCCTGCGCACAGTAGCGCAGCCCGCTCTCGTGATCTTCCGGGTGCACCAGCGGCAGATACTGGTCGTGGAATTTTTCCCGGAACTCCGCTCTGCTCCAGCCCAGGATCTCCAGGAACCGGTCGCTGACATAAACGAACGGATAGCCGCGCTCCGGCGCATTTTCGCAGCAATGAAGCCCGCCCGGCAGATTGCGGATCCCCAGCTCTGCCAGGAATTTTTCTGCATCAAAATTCTGTTCTTCTTCCATTTTATTCCCTCTGTTTTTGCACTTCCTGCACCGGTCCGGGCGGATACGTTTTTCCTGCACTGTTCCATCCCGCCGGGCAGAGCTTCCCCTACTATCTCTTCCTTCCGCTTTTGCACAAACCCTCTATGTGCTGCGGGCTGCTTTCTGCTTTTCCTCTTATTTTTTCGCATACTACAGCAGTATGATTTTAGCACCAATACAGGAATGTTTCAAGTATTTTTCGCTTTCCCACGTAAATGCTGCTGCCAGAGCATCTTCCCTGATCCGCAGCAAAAAACCGCCCCGGCTTCCTGCTGTGGAAACCGGGGCGGTACATTTGCTTTATAGATAGGATCAGCCGATGAAATAGATGCACCATGCGCCGTCCAGCATCCCGGCGCCGATCGTCTTGTAGCCGGGGTTCAGAACGATATCCGGATACCAGTCGTCCCTTGCCATTTTGCTCGCTTCGCCGAATGCGAACCGTCCTATACACAACTGTACCTTAGACCAGAAGACCTTCTTCTCGTTTAACAGCTGCCAGGGATCCAGATCCGGGTTTCGTGTGTACTGCTGTGCTGCCTCGTTTAGCGCTTTGACGTTCATCCTAAGCGGTTTCAGGCCCGCTTTGGCACGGCGGACATTCAAGGTCCTCAACACATCCTGCCGGAAGGTGTAAAGCAGTTCGTCCGCGTTCGGGTCGCCCAGATCATCCTCCGGTTCCTGCGGCTCCTGCGGTGTCGTATTGATATCTGCCGGTTTCTGCTTATACAGGATCACAGTCGCACTGCTTATGCTTCCATCTGTGATATTGATCTTTGCCCAATCCTCCTGGGTTCCGCCATAATAGATATAATCCACACTGGTATTCCCGGTAAACGGATAGTAGATCGTTTTCAGCGTCTTGGGGAAATAGACCTTTTTCAGCTTGGGACAATATTCAAAGGCGCAATGCTGGACCTTCGTTTCCTTCCCTTCGGAATTTTCCGGGATAACGATCTGTTCCAGATTCGCGCAGCCGCCGAACGCCAGATTTTCAATGTAATTCAGCGTCGAGGGGAGTTTTACTTCCGTAAGGTTCGTGCAGCCTGCAAAGGTATAGTAGTCGATCTTCCACACACCCTCCTGCAGGGTGATCTTTTTCAGGTTGGTACAGCCCCGGAACGCATACTGCCCGACAATTTTCACCGTGCCGGGAATGGTAACAGAGGTGATACCGGTATTGCTTTCAAACGCTCTGCTTTCGATCGAAACAACGGTCATCCCATGGATCTTGTCCGGGATCACCACATCGCCGCTCAATCCGCTGCCGTCCGCATTCCTGTAACCCGTCAGACAAAGCTCATCGCCCAATTCTCTGTACTGCCACGGCGATGTTTCCTCCGGCTTGGAGCTGGCAGCAGTCGAGCTGGACGATGTGCTTGCGCCGTCGTTCTTGCTGCTTGCACTGCTGGAGCTGCCGGCGTTTCTGGAACTGCTGGAACTGCCGGTGTTGCCGGTGCTGCCGCCGGTCGCAGAGCTTGACGATGAAGTCCCGCCGTTGGGGCGCGAGGACGGCTGAGAAGAGGAAGGCGGATAGTCTATCCCACTACAACCGGCCAGCATCCCCAGCGCCAGCACCGCAGCCGCCGCGGTCATCCAGATACGTTTCATACCAAAGCCTCCTGTTTTTTCTTTATGTTCCGCTTCTATGTCTTAAAGATACGCCGCTGTCTTTCCGCTGTCAACCACTCCGCGCAAATTCGCCAAAGTCACAAAAAACTGCTTTTCTTTTTGTGCAAAAAACCGCCCCGGCTTCCTGCTGCGGAAACCGGGGCGGTTCGTTTGCTTTATTTGTGCTTTTTCAAGCGCTCACGCAATCACTTGCGGGGATTTTTGATAGCAGCCTGAGCGGGTGCCAAAATTCAGGGCATTTGGGAAGAATGATAGTACGTTCTTATCTTCGCATGAATTCTACTCCAGAAATGTTTCTTGTTCGATTGTGACCCCATATTGCAAAATCTTATCAATTGCATCAACAAACAGCGTATGTCTTCCCGCATTCCGCTCTTCCATCAGCTTCTTCAGATACTGCTCCGGCCGCTTCAGGCCATTTTTGTGGTACTGTTCCACAAAGCGCCCTTCCATACGCATGGGTTCAAGCTGTGGGAACACCGTTTGCAGGTTTTCAAACATACAAAAACCGCCCAGATCAATATCTGCCCAGAATCGAATTTGCATGGTTTCCCCTGCCGCAGCAGCCAGTTTTTCAAAAAGTTTTTTCTTCCGCGGGCTCAGAAAGCCGCCGTGATAAACAACAAGTTCTTCCGGCTGTTTTTCCGCCAGCAAATATTCATCATAGTTCGTTTTATTTTCGATAAAGGTAATGCAGCAGATGTTTTTCAGTTCAATGTCCACAATCTCTGACACAAGTGTACTGGGCAAAGCCAATCCATAAGGTTCTGCTGCGCTGAGCTGTAGTTCTCCCTTCTTCAAGCAGATTGCGCAATCGCCCGAGAGTTCGTAAAGCTCCGGGCGGGCATAGATTCCCAGAAATGCAAGCTGATCCCGCTCACCAAGTTCCGCTTCTGTACAGGCCGCCGCCAGTTGGGTATTGTACTTTCGTGCAATGGTAAGAAACAGCTCCCGTACATTTCGCTCAAAATACTTGGTATCGTGAAAACACTGGCTGCTGAATGCACGCATCGTCACACTGCCGGACAGCTCCGCATACCGTTGAAACGTGAGCAAAAGCTCCTGCAGCAGACCGTCGTTTTCCCTGCAATACGTTGGCACTTTCATGCTGTTCCGCACCTGAGCACATACAGCATTCCTCCATGCCGCGATCCATGGAACGGGATTGTCTGCCAGCTTCTGCATGATGATGTTTGCAACCTCTTCTGCCTTTTTTCGCGGATGCACTCTGTCGGCGCATTCATAGCACTGTGCGACCCGTTCCAGATCCAGCACAATGCAGGAGAGAACGCTCTGCTTTCTCGCCCATTCCAGACGCACCAAAGCCTGCTGCTCCAGCTCCCGCGCTGCAATATTGTAAGCATCCCGAACCACCGCATCTTCGTATTGATACTCCGGCAACTCCCTTTTATCAATGCGCAGCATTACCCGACGTCTGGATGTGTTGGGTTCAGAAAGATGCTTACTGTTTTCAAACTTATCCAGCAGACGATTCAGGATCACCTGTGCTTCCTTCATTCTGCATCTCCTTTCCAAATGGAATGATATGCATCCGGTATCCGGACTTGTCCACTAATAATGTACGGTCTGCAATGGGCATAATGTCCGAGACCTTATCCGGCGGCGTACAGATGATCGCCTGCAGCCCCATCTTTCGGAGAAGGAGTACACTCTCCGTGATCCGGTCACTATCCATTTTATTGAAAGCTTCATCGAACACCACCAGACGCACCGTATTACCAAAACGGGTAGCATCGTTGACGCGGTACAGCTGGGCAAACGAGGCCAGCACCGCAATATAGAATGGCGTTTGTGTTTCGCCACCGGACTTCATATTCAGTGTTTGAGAAAGCAGCTGCTTGGAACCGTTCTGATCGGTCGTTTCCAAATCAAACTTCAGATACGTCCGGAAGTCTGTATAACGGACGATATTCTCCTGCAGTTCGCTCTGTTTGCGGGCATTGAGCTGCGTATCGTCTGCCATTGTGATCTGGCTGAACAGTTTTTCGATCAATGGGCCGTATTTTTGCTGAAAGGGCAGTGCGAATAGACCGGATTCGCCTTCCATCAGTTCATCTGCCGTGATCATGTTATAGTAATCCAGATAATCCGGGTTTGGCCCTACACGGAATTGGTACTTGTCTGTGCCAAATTGTGCCTGGCGCAGGGCCTTGTTCAGATTGTGCACCTGTTCTTGCACCTGGTCGATGCTGGATTTCAGTTTGGCAAGGAAATCGTTCTGGAATTGCTCCATTGCGCTTTCCCGTGCCGCCCGAATTTTTTCTTTGTATCGGGGCAGCTCGCTTTCCTGCAGAGTACGCCGTTCTTCCTCGTATTCGGTGTTATCCATCACCTCAATCTGGAATGCACAGGGTTTGAACCGTTCTGCATATTCTCTGCGTGCTGCAAACAGTTTCTTCTGAGCCCCGTCCATCGCCTTTGTGCTCTGCGCCAAACTGTCGCCAAAGTTCTTGCGGATGACATCTGCCTTTTTCAAGCGGACAAGCTCCTGCCGATAGCGGGGAACGCCGATGGTTTCTCGGTATTCCTTCGTGAACTCCTCGTTCAAAACATCTTCGATGGCCTCATACCGTTGGTATTTTTCCGGCAAGATCTCATATTCCAGCTGATGGATGCGGTCTTCCAACTTCCCTTTTTGCACATTTTTCGCATCTTTTTCCTTATTGAATGCAAGGATCTCTTCTTTCAACTGTTCAATGATGCGTCGCTGCTCATCCAACCAGAACAGATTCAACTGGGAAAGCTGATTTTTGACTTCTGCGATTTCCTTGATGATCGTCTGGACGCGCTGGTAGTCCTCCTGCTTTTGCGCCACATCGATTCGGACGAATCTTTGGGTAAAAAGCGGCTCCTGCAGGCCGGTCAGCTGCTTCTGGAGCGGCTGCCAATGCCGCAGCTCTTCCTGCAGACAGGCCAGTTCCTTTTCCAGATGGTCGATGCGGAGCTGCACCGCACGCCGCCCGATGAAGGCGTCTTCCATCCAGCCCTTCCGAAGTGCGCGGGCCACATAGCCCTGATACAGCATTCCCTCTGCCGTAATTGCCGTCTTATAGCAGCGCAACTGTTCTGCCGTGTCGCAGCATATCACCCGACCCAGAAGATAGTCCACATAGCTGCGTGCCAGCTTGTTTTCTGTCTCCACCTTTTCTGCCAGACTGCCGGGCAGCGGTCGAAGTGTTTCTTTTTCCCGCAGTTTTCCGATATCTACCAGACCAAACGCACGGTACTCTGCTTCCTGCTTCAGCCGGTCGTAAATGTTAAGTGCATCCTGATAACGTCCCGGCTCCACCAGCAGATAATATTTCTGGTTATTTAGGTAGCCTTCTACCGCTCCACGCCAGCGCTCATCTGCCATTTCCAGCACATCAGCCAGAATATAAACGGGAACCGCATGCCCCGTTTTATCCGCCAGATCCTTTTCCAGCCGGTCTTTGAACAGCAGAAGTCCATGGGGATAATCTTTTATGTTCCTGCGCAGATTTGCAAGCACCGCACTTTTCTGGTCGGCTTGCTTCTTCAGCTCTGCAATACGATCCTCTGTTTTATGAGCCGCACTGCGGACAGCATCCGACAATTCGGCCACTGCCTGCTGCCCCGTTTCAAACAATTCCACAGGCCGGGCAAACAATCCCTTCTCGTCACCAGTAAATACAGCATATGCTTTCTGCGCCGTGTTCGCCGCTTCCTGCACCGGTATGAGAAGTTCTTCCGGTTCCAGTTCTTGTATCTCCCCACAGAATCTCTGCAAATGCCGTGCTTCCCGCTTAATCTCCACTTCAAGATTTTGCAGACCCTGTTCCAGCTTTTTCTGCTCATCTCTCAGAGCCTTTTCCGTGTTGAGCAGACGCTCTTCCTCCTGGAAAACGTTGCTCTGCCTGTAGGCCAGCTCCAGCTCACTGCGGCGCGTTTCTTTCTGTTCGATCTGCCGCTCAAGCTCCTCCCGTTGCTCATTCACATTTGCAAGGTTCTCCTTGCATTCAGTTCGTTCCAATTCCCTCTGGTCGATCTCTGTCTGCGCAGCTTCTTTTTCGGCCCACCGTACCAGAAACTTCTGGATCTGGCAGCGGTCTATGGCTTGGTTCATCTCCTGATACAGCCTGCTGATTTGCTGCAGCGCATCCAGCTTTTCCTGCTGACGCTGCGCCAGCAATTCGTGCCGTTTATAATCCCGGATGTTTTGCTGCATCAGCTCAATATTGGGTTTATCCGGAATATCGCAGATGTTCTCCGTAATAAATTTTTGGATATCCACAATTGGCCGGAACGAAACAGCCTTCTTCATCATCCGTAAGACCTGCTCGTTGTGGACGTTCCACTTTGCAAGCATGTTGTGGCGATACTCTTTTTGAGTATCGTAAAATTCTGCCCGTGCATAGTTCTGCTTCAAAAAACGGCGAAGTGCAGAAATCTCCATTGCCTCGCCCTGCTCAATAAAGCAATTTTCCGGCAGTGTCCCCGTGTAAATAAAGAATGTATCACGGTAACTTCCATCGCTGCGGCAGTCAAAGGTAACGCCCGTCACAAAGCTGCTGCCCTCCATCTCATCCTGAAATTCGCAGACAATATAGGTAGAAAAGTCCTTACCACGGCGGGAATACGGGCTGTTATCATCCATGTCGGCGCGCAGATAGCCTTCCAATGTGCGCTGCGACTTTTCGTTGGCTGCCTGATTAAAATTGCGGGAATTTGTCTCGCCCAGCAGCACGATCTGCAGTGCATCGATAACCGTTGACTTTCCGGCGCCGTTCTTTCCGGTCAGGAAATTGATATCGCCCACTTCAATCAGTTCCTTACTGAAATAGAGCCAGTTGATCAGCAGGATCTTCTTCAGCTTCTTCATCTGTTTCCTCCTTTTTCAAAACAGACACCACCAAGTTCAGCTTTTCGCTGGAGACCGCAGAGAGAATGGTGGGCAATATTGCGATCCTGCAGCTGCCCTGGTTGAATTTTCCTTCCAGTCTTTGAATCACAGAATGGTTTTCCAGTACCGTAAACGCGCGTTTGACCTCTTCCATATTCGGCTTAGCCGGAAAAACGGGATAGTCGGTCACCACTTTTTCCAGCACATCCCGCACAGTACACACGGCATCCTGCTCCAAACCCAAACGCTCCATATTTTCTTCGTAGATCATCCGCAACGCCAGCAAAATCGCCGTTTCTTTTTTATTGAGGTTGCAACGATTAGCCTCGTCTGTGTTCAACACATAAAAATATCCGTTCAGTTCATCCCTGCGCAAATCCCAGTCCAGCAGGCTCAGGTACTCCTGTACAGCCTCATAGTGCCGTGATAGAAAAAGATAGTCTGGGTTATCCACCCTGCCTTTTCCCGGCTGGTAGATGGTTCGCACAATGTATGTGCGGCTGAGCAGCTGATTGCAGACAGATTTGAATTGTTCCAGTTCTTTTGCCGTTGCATTGGTAACAAAATCAAAATTCACGGCTTCTTCTCCTTCCTCCGGATCTGCATTTGCGGGATCGAATAGCCATTTTTGCAAAAAATGCCATCGAGTTCCTGGACCACATAACCGGCAGATGCATCCTTGCTTCCAAGGATTGCCAGCAAACTCATGATATAATCCTTGTCCTCTTCAAGCGAGAGCTCCTCCGAGCAACGAATGTCAGCGTCTCCCAGCCATCCCTGCACGTAAGCATTTACTGCTGCCCGGCCATATTTCGATTGCAGTAACTGTGCCGCTCTGACCTGTTCTTCCGTATTCGGTGCCTGATCATCTTGTATCAGCACCGACGCGGTTTTTGTCCGTTTTTGGGGGCGCTTACGGTACCACAGACTTTTTTCTGACAAAAAAGACTGCTCATACAATTGAAATGCCGGTTGTATCTGGTCCACCAGCTCAGCCGCCCTGCGGTTTCTGGACAGTGCCGTCAGCAAAACATTCAAATTGCCGCGCACGCTTTGATCTCGGTTCGTCAGGTTCTCGATTTTCTGTGTTGCTGCCCTGGTATAGCGCCGGACCTGCGTATCAATTTCTTCAAGATAGTCCTTCTCTAAATTGTCATAGCGTTCTTCGATCCAGAAAATTTTCCTCAGCAGATCGGCACGGCAGTCTTCCAATGTCTTGCCCCGCTTATCACGCAATGCTTCATTTGCCATCGTCATCAGCAGCGCGTCATCTTCTTCCCACCGTCTCAGTATAGATTGAATTGGGACACGATACTTCGGCACTGAGTCTTTGATTTTCAGCGGACGGATGTATGCCTCCACAACTTTTTGTCCGAAGTCATTGAAGTGTGCAGCCAGCACCTGGTTGACATCCTGCATATCGATCTGCATCTGAAAGTAATGCTTTACGTTATGATAGACCATTTGCAACAAACTAATCAGTGCCGTTGTGTTATCGTAGGCACTGTAAAGCGCCGTCATTTTTTCGTAAGCATTGTTGCTGTCGTCGGCGGTCTTTAAGACTGAGAAAGTTCCGAACACATAGGAATATCCACGAGCCGGGCTATCATCGCGGAGTTGGTGGAATAATTCCAGCAAGCGGCTGCTGTAATTAGGAATCGTGATATACTCTTCAAAATCATCCCCACGTTCCTTCTCAAACCACCCCTTACTACACAGCTTGCGGATCAAAAAACGAGCGCGGCCAGAGATATCCCTCAGTTCCTCTTCGTCAATGTCTTCATCTTCAAACGTAGCATCCGCCAGTTCCTGCTCCAGCCTGCCGCGCAGCATTGAATACAAGACATCTTCCCGTATTTTCAAGTTTTCTTGGTATGCTGCGTACAGTACGTCCAGTGCATCCGCATATAAAATACGGTTGGGCGAAGCCAACGGCGAGAAAAGTTCACTGGGAACCACTTCGAAAAACTTCATAGGCCTACCACCTTATTCGACTGATATACGCTTTCTTTTCTATTATTGTACCCTCTTTCCTCTCACAAAACAAGATGCAAAACCGCCCCAGCTTCCTGCTACGGAAACCGGGGCGGCTTGTTGCGTTTTATGCGTTTTTCTGCTTTTTCAGACTCTCACACAATTACGCACGGGAGTAATCCAGGCGAGGAATCACAGATTATTCGAAATAGCAGTGGCCTATCATTTTACTTTCCTATCTCTTTGAGCGATACGATATACTGCTGCACGAGTGTTGCCTTCTCGTACAATTTCCCCTTCTTCCAGCATTTTCTGTAGAATACGGTACGCCTGTGGTGGTGATACTCGCAAAAGTTCGACTACATCTTTTCTCGTGATAACTCCCCCGACTTTTAGCTAGTTTCCTAATCAGTTCTGGCAACTTGTCTATATCAGTCTGACGAACATATTTTGCAGGGTCCTTATATACTTTTACACTTAAATATAGGCTCGTCCTCAACCATTTCCTACCGCTTCAACCATGCCAGATTCCGTAAGACGTTCCAAGTTCGAACGCATTCTCACCTTCATCATCGACTTTGAAACCGCCAAGCGTTACCGGGAAGCCAACAAGATGCCCCACCAGTTCCGCCGTGCAGCGTGGACCGACCTGACTGTAGAGGTGTATCTGTGATGCTTCTGGGAAGCAGCCATATGTTAAACACAATTCATCTCATACATGAGCAAACAAATAAGGCTCAATTTTTAACGATAATTCGCTATAAAACTCTTATACTCTCGGGTTTTTGATCGTAGCCTGAGCGGGTGCCAAAATTACAGAGCGTCGGGAATCAATATAAAATTCTAAGACTTAAACAGTCCCAACGAGCAAGTCTTCCGTGAATTTCGTTACTAGAAATCGCCTATCAACATTTCATTCGTATTTTTTCTTTGCGTCCTGTTTCAACAGTTTGATTTCTTCATTGATATCATGAGTCAGCCGCCCTAAGGGTGTGTGGATGTAATTTTCCGGGACGATACTCCTTAGATACCGAATACCATCCAGTTCCTCTTCTGTAAACATCGTCCTCACATCTTCGTCCAATGATTCCAGATACGGCGCACCCCAAATAGCATTCTGCCGGAACATCATCAGTACATATTCCTTTTGTTGCTGGTAAAGTTCTTCCAAATCGAAAACCGTCCCAAATGTATTTTCAATCTTTTCCTGATATGACTCTCGCTCTTGCTGTGACATTCCGCTCTTCTCGGTCTGCTTCAGTGTGAGTTTAAATTCTCCGCAACTTCCCGCCTCTCCCAGCAGATACCGAAATCCGCCAATTGGCTCCGTTCTGAACTGATCTTCTGGGAGAATTTCTTCCATGTATGGATAGAAAATCTCCTTGCTCTGCTTGGATTTTTTATGATTACAGACCGTGCAGGAGGGCACAAGATTCCTCAAAGACACTGCAAACTGCGGATAATTCACCTTATCTCGAAAGTGATCCAACTGCCCCGTCCGCTGATTCCTCGTCGGACGGATTAGAAAGCGGTTGCAGTAGGGACAAACATCCACGCCCATGTGTTCAATCAGTCGGTCAAGATTTCGGTGACTTGAAAGCCGTTCGTAGGAAAAAACAAAAGACAGTACTTTTCTGCATTCGTCCTTATTGATTGTCCCCTCCTCTACTAGAAGATTGTCTGCAGAACAGTCCAGTTCGGGAATTGTGCTAATTGGTTGCAAAAGCAGAATTTTTAGTTTTTCTTCCTGTAAGTTATCCTGCACATACAGGAACACGTACAGCTTTCTGACATACTTTTTTAGAAAAAGCCGTATCAGATCCGCATCGCTCTTCTCATCTTTTTTTGCACTGCACAGTGTGCAAATGGTCTTATAAATCACGCTATCTCTGTCAATCTTCGAGTCCTGCGGCATCCGATATTCTTGTTTTCCGCCAAAAATTTTCTTCCACTGAATCACATTTCCATTTTTGTCTTTTGGGAGAATTTCATTCTTCCAGAATGGAAGTGCACTTGCCACAAAATACAGATACTCCTGTTCCACCCATTCTGGATAAGGCGGTATCCGTATCACGTTTGCTCCCTCCGTTTCAATTCCTGTTGCATTCGTTCAATTTCTCTGTAAAGTCCCTCGTTCGATAGGTTTTTATAGTCATTTCTGCTTATCTTTTGAAGATATTTCTCACAGCTTTCAATTTCCTCTCGAAGCTTACTTTCGATTAAGCCGGGTGCTAATAAATCTAGCGTACCCTTTCGAATTCTTTGCAGCTGTTCCCAGCAATCACCAATCTCCACATCTTTATTCCGTTCTGTTAGTGCTTTTGCTTTTTGAATTTCATTAATGGCCTCCTTCAATTTTTTCCGAGCAATCTCACCCATAGCCCCATTTTCCAGATAAAAGCTATCTTTCAACATCAAATAGAGGTTCTGCGCAAAGGTCGGCCGTTTCAAGTCAGCATCAACCTCATTCATTCCATTTTTTCTTTTTAAGTAGATAACATTCTGACTCGGCACATCTCCTAACATCAATGGAGAGTGTGTTGTCAAAATAATCTGAATACTATTACAGACACTTCGAGGATAAAGTCTCGTAATAAATGCTGTTAGCCCTGCAAGAAATTTACGTTGCCACTCCGGATGATATAACATATCTGCTTCATCCATAAAGAGCAAAAGTGAGTCGCATTTATTTTTTCCACTATAGACTGCATAGTCCTGTTTTTCATGGTTTGCATAGTCTTCTTTATAAAGATAATACAAGTCCGAAAACATACTAAGCATCGCATTTTCTCCACTGCTCAGTCCCCAGCTAAAATCAAGAAAATAGCAAACATCGCATGCATATCTATATCTTCTTAAAAATTCGACAAATGGATGTTCCTCGTCTTCTTTTGTTCCCGTTGAAATGCTAAACAACTGAACTTCCGGCAAAGTTTCCTGGTCAAAGTCCTGTCGAAAGACAACTCTTTTCGGATGAATATATCTCTCCAGAGAATAGTGCACATTTTCTCCTTGCTGTACACTATCAAAAACAAGTTCAATAAAACTTTTCGAAGCTTCTTTTTCTAGTTCTGCCTCTTTGCATTCCTCAATTTGCATTTTCGACTTCTCCGATTCAAATGCCGCCTCAAGGACTTCAAAAAATTCTTTTGATGTTAGTTTTACCTCTTGCGAACTGTTAGATGTTTTAAAAGAACAGCTCAATAGATTTTGATACGTCTGATATCTTCTCTGTGGATTTGACAGTAAAATACTGAGTGTGTTTAAATAGTTTAACACCATTTGGCAGCTTAACTGCCAAACCAAAATTTCAATTTCATGTCCAGTTTTTTCTTTTACGCTTTTAATGTAGCCGCTTGATTCTGGAAACAATTCGCACAAACTTTTTTCTTCTTTTTCCGAAAAGTGCTGAATTCGAACCATCAACTGACTTGCATAAGGAACTGAAATATCGTTTTCTTTAAGACTTTTTAGTATTTGGTTTTGCTTACGATCAAAGACAAACTTAACTTGCCGATACTGTATCTCTGTAAAGTACTGCGTTAACAGTTCACCTGGTGAAAATCTTGCTGTATTGCGATTTTCTCCTGCATGATGTTGCCGCATCAGCCACGCTACAGCAGATATGTTATACAGACTTTGTTCACGACATCCAGAACGATCATTTTTATTATCTTCATAACGACTTATTCGTTTCTCAAATTCTAAATCGGCCAGTGTTAATGTGTTAGATTGGTAGATAAGTTTCACTGTGGCAAGTCTGCTCTTAATGAAATCCCATGAAATATGTTTCTTAGTTTTCCAATCCAAAGCCTCTAGCTGGCCTATCCGGACCAGACCATTACACCACTCAAAATTGATTTGACAAATTCTTTTTCCTTCTTCATCCCACAGCAAAATCTTATTTTCGCTACGCAGCAGTGTTCTTTCAAGATCTATATCTATAGATGTTGTACCAGCCAAAGATGCAAGGACACATGCAACATACTGTAGAATCGTTGTTTTTCCGGCTGCATTTTCGCCAACCAATGCTGTTACATTGTAAATCTGCCCCTTCCAAAAGTATTCCGGAACTTCTGTTTGGCGCTTTTCTCCATAGACAGCGCCATTTTCAACTCTAAAGAGCATCTCTCTCGAAAAATTCAATGAAAATTCTTCAAATCCATGATATTGCGCACTCTTTCCATTTTCATGGAATGATGCATAAAAAAACAACAGCTGCATATTTACATCATCCGCCTTTGCACAAACTTACCCAGAGCACAAACTCTCTACAAAGACAATATAGCAGGCAAAATCGCCGCAACACTTATCGTTTATTTTCAGCACCTCTTCGATTTTTTCGACTGATTGCCCACATTTTTTCAGATTAGAAGCCAATCCTTTGATATAGACATTAACCCTATCGTGACAACTCGCTCTCTCATTGGCCTTTCCTCGTTCATATGACGTTGAAAGCCTCGCCTGCATATATTGCTCGCTATACTCCAGAAAGATTTTATACTCTTGCTCTGTTTTTTTCTTTTCATCCTTATCCTGAATATTCTTTATTCCATCTTTCAATTCTTGATGTGCGCGACCCATCTGTTCAATTGTGAGCACCCCTCTATATTTTTGGTATCCTCTATAATCATTAAAGGTGTGAATATTTACAGTCTTGTTATCTCTTTTATCCATTTTCTATCTTCTCCTTACCAATGCCCATTGTCTCTCAATTGAGACTTGCACGGTCAATTCAACTTCACATTTTTCATCTGTCCCAGAATCGCGTTCTTCACACCATCTTTCAAGTAGGCCTCGTTCAGCATTTTCTTAGTATAATTCAGATATGTTCCCGCCGTTTTCTCCGTCAGAAGCGCCGTAAAGTAACGCTCCCAGCTAAAATAGTCCTTGCCATCGATGTAGTCAGACGGCGTCTGCAAAATCTGTACGACCTCCGCATTTTTCAGAATCCCAGAAGATAATATCAGCCACTCAAAAGATTCTGGCAAATAGAGTGTCAGATTTTCTCTTGTCTGCACCAACTGCAACACTCTATCCATTTCCGGGCCAAAGGCAGCGCCATCTGCAATTACCAAGATTTTTTCATCCCTATGAGCTTTCAAATAGGAAAACACATTTGACTTTCCGTTTGCAGTGTCACACTGCATTTGATGCTCTGCGCAGACCGCATCAAAGAATTGATAACCCGAATTGCTGTCCTCAGTCAAGATCTTCTCCGGCTTAATATTCTCAGTCGTACTATCCGGGTAAATTCGATAGAACGAAT
>ERZ1035006.821-NODE-821-length-23030-cov-3.800087_pt1 | contig 23030 bp, 20 predicted proteins | sample MGYA00520694_ERZ1035006 | MGnify/ENA primary metagenome ERZ1035006 (study PRJEB33766, sample SAMN09781746) | gut metagenome | biome: gut microbiome | host: Homo sapiens | place: Madagascar | study: EMG produced TPA metagenomics assembly of the PRJNA485056 data set... | reverse complement strand
CGTAGAGCGGTTGCGTTTTAAATGTTCCTGTGGTGCAGGGGACGCCCGGGCAGACGAGGCCTTAAAACCTTTGCCTGTTGCGGGAAAGCCTGCAACGAGTCAGGAAACCCCGCGCCTTAGACGCGGGTTGTTTAGTGCCGCGGTAAACTAAGCGGACTCAAGCTCACAATCAAACCATGGCTCTTACCCGCGAACAAAGCTTACTGTGGCAGGCAATGGATATCGGACCGCAGTGGCTGCTGCGCTCGTCCGAGGATCCGCTGCTCGCTTCTGAAGCGCCTCAAACCGGCGTAAAGGCACAGGCGGCAGTGCCGGTCGCGCGCGCTCAGCCGAGGACAGCGCCTACGGCAACACTGAAACCGGCTGCGAAACCCGCGCCCTTTGCGCGGCGTGTGCCGGCCGCTTCCGACGTTTCCACTGAGCCCAAGAAAGTGATTGCGGTGCAGGATGCCGCGCTTGCTGCGGCCGCCAAGACCGCGGGCTGGGACGAATTAAAGGGGCTGATTGCCCGGTGTCACGCCTGCGCCATGGCCGCGCACCGTATGCAGACCGTGCCCTCTGACGGAGCGCCCGGCTGTCCTTTGGTCATTATCGGTGAAGCCCCGGGGCGCGATGAGGATTTGGAAGGCATTCCCTTTGTCGGTAAAAGCGGACAGCTTTTAACGGCCATTCTCAAGGCGAGCGGCATTGAGCGCGGCAAAGATGCCGCGGTCATCAATGTGCTTAAATGTCGGCCGCCCGGAAACCGTGATCCGCTGCCGGAAGAAGCCGCAGCCTGCCGTGTGTTTTTAGACAGGCAGCTTGAGCTTTTGCAGCCCAAGGCGCTGCTTTTGATGGGAAAAACCGCGGTGGCGGCGATGATGCCCGAGGCTGCTCAGACTTCAATCAGCCGCTTACGGGGCTCGGTGCATGAAGTGATGTGCGCCGGCCGCACTGTGAAGGCTGTTGTGTCTTATCACCCGTCGTACCTTTTGAGAAACCCGGCAGCCAAAGAAGTGAGCTGGCACGATATTCTCACAGCGAAGAGCCTCTTGGCTAAGGATTGAGCACGAATTAACCTGGAAGATTATTCTGATGGACTTTGAACTTTGGTATCTCGCGGCCGTGCCGCTTTTGTTCGGTGCGGGCTGGTGGCTCAGAGGCGTAGACGGCCGGCAGCGCAAGGAAGAAACGCACGGCCTGGACGACAACTACTTTAAGGGCCTGTCGCTTCTGTTGTCCGACAAACCCGATAAGGCGATCGACCACTTTATGGAAGTGGTGCGCCTTGACCCCGAAACCGTGGATCTGCACCATGCTTTGGGTAACCTCTTTCGCTTCCGCGGACAGTTTGATCAGGCAATCCGCATTCACGAAAACCTCGTTAAGCGCGGGGAACTCTCCGAAAGCGAAAGGATGCTTGCCTTGTCTGAACTTGCCCAGGACTTTCTCAAGGCCGGGATGTACGACCGCGCCCAGGCTGCCTACGAGATGCTTGCGCAGAGTAAGGACCGCAAACTCGAAGCGCTTGACGCGCTGATGCACATCTTCTGCACGGAGCGCGATTGGGTCAAGGCCGCGGAAACGGCTGAGACGCTTGAGAAAGACTTCGGGCGTGACCTTTCGCACGAAATCTCACACTACTGGTGTGAGCGCGCGGAACTCGCGCGTAAATCCGGAGACATTGCCCGCGCCCGCGAGTTTCTCAAGAATGCCCTTACGGTTAAGGCCGACAACGTCCGTGCGCTGGCGCTTACCGCGGACGTAGCGCTTTCTGAAGGAAAAACCGACGAAGCGCTTGCCGCGTGGAAGCGGATCGAAGACGACAATCCCCGCTACCTCTCGCTTATTGCCGCCAAAAAAGCCGATGTTCTGGCGGTCCGAAACCGCGGGGAGGCCCTCGCGTTTCTGAAGAAAGCGTTTGCCGAAACCGGAAGCGTTGATATTCTCGCCGCAACCGTGAACCGCCTGGATAACTGGGAGGGCCCCGCGGCCGCCGGCGCCTTTGCAGTGGCTGCCTTAAAGCAAAAGCCTTCGCTTTCGGCGTTCAGTGTCCTTTGCGCCATGCGACGCAAGGAAAATCCGGAAAGCGAGGAGGCCGCGCTTTTAGCCGACATCACCGCCAAACAAGCCAAAAAGCTCGGGCGCTATCAGTGCCGCCACTGCGGCTTTTTGGCGCATACCTTCCTGTGGCAGTGCCCGGGGTGCGAAACCTGGGACGCGTTCCCGCCGCAGCGTATTGAAGAGTCTTAAGAAAACGGCCCGTCAGAGAAAACTTCCGGCGGGCCGAACTGTCAGCGCTTTGAAAGAACCTTACTTTTTCCAGAAGCCCTTTCTCAGTACAACGCGGTAGCCGTCGGGGTCCTCGTAGCAGGCCGAAGCCCCGTCGTTATAGAGTTCCGGAACCGGAACCTGGGTAAAGCCCGCATCAAAGAGGGCCTTAAGACGCCGCTCCCAGTGCTCGGCCTCAGGGAGCGAAAAAACGAGGAAGTGGTTGACGGTGGCGTTTCTCGGTACCGGATCGGTCCCTCTCTTTTGCGAGATCTCAATCTGATAAGGCCAGTCTCTGTGGCCGAAGATCACGCCGTCCCATCCCTGCTGCTCGGTGTAGCGGTCCAGAATTTCAAACCCGAGACCGTCACGGTAAAAGAAAATGCTGCGCTCCAGATTGTCGGTGGGATGCGCAAATCTGAGCTTCGGGATGTTTTCCATAGTGTTCCTCTTTTGGCGAAAAACCGAATCGGCCGGGGGAGACTGGTTCAATACAGATCTCACATCAGCCATTCATGGATTATGGCACTGCGGGCGGCAAATTCAAGATGCCGCAGACAGCCGGGACGGGCGGCAAAGTGCAATGGTTGGCAACAAAGCCGGTTTTTCGCTCGCCGCGGGCTCTAAAATGCCCGGCAACAAACATCGGGCCGCTTTCCCAGTCGGTCCCGGCAAAAAGGGAATTAAAAAATGAAGACGGAAGTTCAGACAACGGCAGCCTCAAAAGTTAAAGGCGCCGCACTCATCCTGGGTGTGTACGAAGGCAAAACCGCAAAGACCGTCACCTGGACGGCCGCAGGCGAAAACGCCGCTGCAAAACTCACGAATGCCGCAGCGCTTATTAAGGCGGGCGACATCAGCACCAAGCCCGGTAAAACAACGGTCCTGCTGCAGCCCGCGGGCCTTGGCGTCAGCCGCCTTGTGATTGTCGGGCTCGGCAAAGCGGGCGCGATGACGCAGGATGACTATGTTGCTGCCGTTAAGGCTGCCGTCAAAGCCGCGGGCACCAGCGAAGTAATTCTTGCTGCCGAGGACTGGACCGTCACCGACAGAGATGAAGCCTGGAAGGCGCTTACCGCAGCCCGCACGGCGTTTTGTACACTCGCACCCAAAATTACCCTGAAGACCGCGCACACCGAAGGCGCTGTGCTTGAAAAGCTCGTGTGGCTTTCCGATAAAAAGACCAAGGCCGTGGCCGACGCGCTTGAAGCCGGCCGCATTGAAGCCGAAAACATTCACTGGGCGCGGCACCTCGCGGAACTCCCGCCCAATATCTGCACGCCGCACTATATTGCGCAGACCGTAAAGGAAATCACCCGCAAGCGCGGTACGGGCCTCAGCGTCAAGATCCTGGACCGTAAGGCGATTGAAAAAGCAAAGATGGGCGGCGTCCTGGGCGTTTCCAAAGGCTCTGCCGTTGAACCCGCCTTTATCGAATTTTCGTATAACGGCGCCGGCAAAGCCGCACCCGTGGTGCTCGTGGGCAAGGGGATCACGTTTGACGCAGGCGGTATTTCTCTGAAGCCCGCGCGCGGCATGGATGAGATGAAGTTTGACATGTGCGGCGCAGCCGTGATGCTCGCGGCAGTCAAAGCCGCGGCTGAACTTAAGCTCCCCGTGAACGTCACGGCCCTTGTCGCTGCCTGCGAAAACATGCCTTCGGGGACGGCACTGAAACCCTCTGACGTCATCACGATGTCCGATGGCAAGACCGTGGAGATTTTAAATACCGATGCCGAAGGGCGCCTCATTCTTGCCGACGCCCTCGTGCGTGCCGCAGCCTTTAAGCCAGCGGCAGTCGTGGACGCCGCTACGCTCACGGGCCACATCATTGTGGCGCTCGGAAGCGCACACTCCGGCCTTTTTGCCAATGATTCGCGTCTGGCGGCAGAGCTTAAGGCTGCGGGCGACACCGCCTGCGACAGCGTCTGGCGCATGCCGCTCGGAAAAGACTACACGGAGGCCCTGAAGTCCGATGTGGCCGACATGGCCAATATCGGCGCAGCCGCAGGCCCGGGCGCAAGCATCGCGGCGGCTTTTCTGGAAGCGTTTGCTCCGAAGTGCCCCTGGGCGCACCTGGATGTCGCAGGTACCGCCAACACCCACAGCGGCCAGAAAAAAGCGACGGGCCGGCCGCTGCCGCTTCTTTTGGCCTGGCTCAGAAGCCGTGCCGCAGGGGAATTTAAGGATGCGGTCCCCGCTGAGAAAGCTCAAAAAACTTCTGCCCGCAAAGGCAAAAAGGCAGCCAAATGAGCGCCTTAAAGCTTGGGGTGGTCACCGCTGCCGCAGCGCTCATGCTGGCGGGCTGCGACAAAGGTGACGTGGCGGACGTCTCGCTCGGGATCTTTACCTTCAAGGACATCGCCGTGAACGCCTTCGTCGATCCCGAAGTGCCGGGCGTCACCTGCCACGTCGCTTCCATTGAGTCTCCGTTAAGCCTCACGGACCCTTCCGAAAGCGCGGTTTCCTGCCGGCAGACCGGGGAGATCACACCCGCGATGATTGAGCGCATCAAAACCTCAGGCAGCGACGGCGACGTGATTTTCTCCAAGAGTAAAAGCGTCTTTTTAAAGCGCCTCAAGATCCGCCGGATCTTTGATGCCAAAAATCAGACGCTTATTTACATCTCGTACGCCACGAAGGAAACCACCGGAAGCTTTGAGCACAGCATCTCCACGATTCCTCTCTGGGGAACGGCGGTGTACGTAAAGCCTGTTTCTGCCGCAGGGGAAAGCGGGGGAGCTCAAAGCCGCTTTTAGTTTTCAGGCCGAGTCGTTAAGATGACGGGATCATGGAACAGATCGACTTTCACTTCGGCGTTGCCAACCGCTCGCTTTATGCCTGCCGCCTTATTAAAAAGGTGCAGGGCATGGGGCTTTCTGTTGCCGTATGGAGCCGCGATCCCGTTCTTTTAAAGCGTGTCTACGATGATCTCTGGCGTTTTGAGGATCTCACCTTTATCCCGCACAGCTGGGCCAAGGACGCCTATGCCTCAGAATGCAGCGTGCATTTCAGTTCGGTCTTTTCCGACCTGCCGCACGACAAGGTGCTGATTCTTTTAGACGAAGCGGTGCCTGAAAACTGGCAGGACGCGTTAAAACCGTTTGAGCGTGTGGTTGACATCGTCACAAGCAACGCGGCGGAACTCACCGCCGCCCGTGCACGCTACCGTATTTACCGGGCTGCGGGCGTTGTGCTCAAAGCCTATGACAGGAGCAAATCCAAGTGAACCCGACTTTTTCTTCGCCTGTGCTGCAGGAACGTGTGACGTACACCTGGGAAGACCTTCAGAAGGCAGCGGCCGGCGTTTTCACGGATACGCTCACAAACGAGAAGGCACGGCTTGAGTCGCTCGCGCAAAAAGGGATTCCGCTGCAGGATATGCCGCCCGCAGAGCCCGCTGCCCCCGTGACGCCAACCGATCAGCCGCGGACACCGGTTTTTGAAGAGCCTGAGGCAGCCCGGCCTGCAGGCGAGCCCCAGGTGCAGGCCGCTAGTGCGGTGCCCGCTGCCGCTGCGCCCCGGACACAGGCCCCTGCTGCGCCTGCGTCCGCCTGCATGCATGCGGGTTTTCGTATGGCTAAAAATGCGCAGGCCGTGGAGTCCGCCCCGCGCGCGAAGGCCTCTGAAACACCGGCAGCCGCAATGCAGGGGGCATCACCCGCAAAGACCGTTGACGAGCACATGATTGAAGAAATGACCCATGAGGTCACCGCACAGCTTTGTGAGCGCCTTGCAGGCAACATCGACATCATCGTGGAAATGGCGCTGCAGACCGCCGCGGGCCGCATCCGAAAGGACCTCGGAAAGGCCGTGGAAGTCGCTGTGGAGCAGACCGTGCGCCAGACGCTCGGCAAACTCTGAGAGCAAAGAAAAGCCGCCCGCAGGACGTTTCCCGGGCGGCCTTGACGTAAAAATCCGTCTGCTTTTAAGCCGTCGCCCCGCTGACGGCTTTTTTCATGCTCGCAATTGCTTCGGCGTAACCGGCTTTGGTTTTCTTGCCGTAGACGGCGCTTCCCGCGACAAAAACGTCGGCACCGGCGAGGGCACACTGAGCGATGTTTTCGGTCTTGATGCCGCCGTCCATCTCAATGAGAATCCTCCGACCGCTTTCTTTTTCGTACTGATCAAGCATCGTGCGCGCGGCGCGGATCTTTGTAAGAGCCGAGGCAATGAACTTTTGGCCGCCGAAACCGGGATTGACGCTCATCAGAAGAATCACGTCCACCTTGTCCATGACATAGGTGAGGTAATCGAGGGGCGTTGCCGGATTAAAGACAAGGCCCGCGAGACACCCGTTGTCGTGAATAAGGCTTAACGTGCGGTCAATGTGCCGGCTTGCCTCACAGTGAAAGGTGATGATGTCGGCACCGGCCTTGGCAAACATCGGTACGAGCGCATCAACGGGCTCGACCATCAGATGCACGTCAATCGGAACCGAGCTGTGAGGGCGCACGGCTGAACACACCAGGGGCCCCACCGTGAGGTTGGGCGCGTAATGGTTGTCCATCACGTCAAAGTGAATCCAGTCGGCTCCGGCATCGATGACGTCACGGATTTCTTCGCCGAGACGGGCAAAGTCCGCGGAAAGAATAGAGGGGGCGATGAAACACGCGCCTTTTTCAGGAAATTGTGTGACCGGCATAGCGGGTGGGGTTCTGTCAGGAATTGATGGTGATGAGCACGGTGAAAACGACTTCCGGGCTCGTTGTCGGTCATTGTAATGAGATTGGGCTCAGCCTTCGATGAATTCGCGCACAACGCGGTCTTTAACCGAGAGACGTTCGGCAAAAGCGGGCGGGAAAAAGCCGCACCGCAGTTTGCCCCGTGAGCTCACAAGCGTGATGTTGCCGCGGTGAGCCAGCTGGGCGTTCGTGGAAAACTGATGGTAGGCGTCCGTGGCGTTTAAGACGCGGCACGTCTTTTTTTCCGGTTCATTCAGAAGCGACACGGGGCCAATGAGGCACCAGGGCTGTGAATGAAACGTCACGAGCACGGCATTGCCTTTGGCCGCAGCGTTCGCATACATCGAAAAATTGTGCAGGACAACGGTAGCGGTTGCACGGATCATGGCTTAAAACTTCCTCCTAACGGGCGGGCTGAAACGCCTCGATTTCTTCCTGTTTCAGGGCATATGTCCGGGACAGCTCAGCACCACCGAGACAAGGCATTGTAGTCAAAAGTTACTCAGTAAAAACCCTAGATTGCCCCAAAACGTAAAGATTTCTAATGGGAGTTCTAAAAAGACTTTACCTATCCGACGTATTGCCTAAGTTTTTTCTCTCCTGCTGCTTGTCAGTTGTCAAGATACCGAGAGGTTTACGGGCAAAAACGTGTCTCACGGGTCCGAAACGGGCCCCTTTCTGACAAAATCAGAAACGATTTCACAGACCGCGGCAGCGCTGAAGCTATCAGCTCTGCCGCACCGACAAACTCACTCAGAATTAGGCCGAGCTATATGGCAATAATCGTTCACAAGTACGGCGGAACGTCCATGGGCAGCGTGGAGCGCATTAAAAATGTCGCGCGGCGCGTCGCCAAATGGCACAAAGCCGGATATCAGATGGTGGTTGTGGTTTCGGCCATGAGCGGAGAAACGAACCGCTTGATCGGGCTTGCCAAGGAAATCATGCCCAATCCCGATCCCCGGGAACTCGATGTGATCGCCAGCACCGGCGAGCAGGTCTCCATCGGGCTGCTTGCGATGGCGCTTAAATCAATCGGCGTGGATGCCGTGAGCTTTAACGGTTCGCAGGTGGCGGTTCACACCGACAGCGCCTTTACCAAGGCGCGTATCGAAAGCATTGACTGCGAACCGGTAAAGCGTGAGCTTGACGCCGGCAAAGTCGTGATCGTTGCGGGCTTTCAGGGCAGAGACGCCGCGGGCAACGTCACCACGCTCGGCCGCGGCGGGTCCGATACCTCGGGCGTCGCGATGGCCGTTGCCTTAAAGGCGCAGGAATGCCTTATCTTTACGGACGTGGACGGCGTCTATACGACGGACCCCCGTATTGAGCGCAAGGCCCGCAGGCTTGACGCGATCAGCTTTGAGGAAATGCTCGAGCTTGCGAGCCTCGGATCCAAGGTTCTGCAGATCCGCAGCGTCGAATTTGCCGGAAAATACAAGGTTCCCCTGCGTGTTTTGTCGAGCCTGACTGATCCGGATATCCCGGTTGAAAAAGAAGCCGTAAGCGGCACATTGATTTCGTTTGAGGAAGATCCCAAGATGGAAAAAGCCCTTGTCACCGGTATTGCCTGCACCCGCGATGAATCGCAGGTCACCCTTTCTCATGTGCCCAATACCCCGGGCATCGCTTATAAGATCCTGGGACCGGTTGCGAGCAACAATATTGATGTTGACATGATCGTGCAGAACACCGGTAAGGACACGACGGACTTTACGTTCACGGTCCCCAAGGGCGACCTTGAAAAGACAGTGAAGGTATTAAAGAGCGGAGTGCTGCCCGTCACAGGCCCCTGCGACATCACGACGTCCTCGAACATCGCCAAGGTGAGCGTTGTGGGCGTTGGCATGCGCACCCACGCCGGTGTTGCCTGCAAGATGTTTGAAACGCTTGCCAAAGAGGGCATCAACATTCTCATGATCGGCACCTCGGAAATTAAGGTGAGCCTTGTGATCGAAGAGAAGTACATGGAGCTTGCCGTTCGGGCGCTGCACGACGCCTTCGGCCTGGATAAGGCACCTGCGACGGAACTTTAAAAAACCGTCAGACACAAAAAGCGGCCCGGAAAAAATCCGACGGCCGCTTTTTTTGTGTCCATAAAACCTCAGGCTTTGATTTCGCCGTAGACCGCGTCGATTGCGTCTGCAAAGCGCGCCTTGATGGGGCCGCGCTTTAATTTAAGCGTGGGGGTTAAAAGCCCGTTATCAATCGTCCAGGGCTCAAGCATAAGTTTGACGGAGCGGGGCACGGCGTAGTTGGGAAAGCGCGCAGCCGCAGCCTTCACGCGCTTTAAGACGGCCTGGCGTGCAGCACGTTCGTTAAGTGAAGCGGGATCGTCGGCATTGAGCTTAAGCTCAGTTGCAAGTTCCTTCCAGCGCTCGGGGTTTAAGACCACAAGCGCCCCGATAAAGGGCTTATTTTCGCCGAAAACCATCGCCTGACTGATGAGATGGTCATTTTCAAGCGCCTGCTCAAGGTCCGCGGGCGGCACCTTCTCTCCGGTACTCGTCACAATGATTTCCTTGATGCGGCCCTTGATCCGGACGTGACCGTCGGCGTAGATGTCGGCCTGATCGCCCGTCTTAAGCCAGCCGTCATCTGTAAAGACGGCCTTGGTGTCGGCGGGGCGGTTCCAGTAGCCGAGCATCACGGAGGGGCCGCGCACCTGCAGCTCATCGTTTTCGCCCAGACGGATTTCAACGTTGGGAAGCGCCACGCCAACCGTTGCCGGGTGATTGAAGCCCTCTTTGTTGACGGCAATGATGGGGCTTGTTTCCGTCATACCGTAGCCCTGCATGATGTTCACGCCGAGCCCCAAAAACGTTTTACTCACCTGGGGGTTAAAGGCTGCGCCCCCGGCAATAAAAATATGCGGACGGCCGCCGAAGACGGAGCGGATACCGGCGCCGACCTTTTTATCCAGGAATCCCGCAAAGAGGGGATCAAGGAGCGCGAGAAGGCCGCCCGACTCAACGGGCAGCCCGTTTTCACGGCAAAAGCGCCGGTAGCCGCAGTCCACGGCCCACTGAAACAGAAACTGAATGAATTTCGATTTTTTGGCGAGCTGATCCTGGATTTTCTCGTAAATCTTTTCGTAAATCCGCGGCACGCTCATCATCACGGTCGGACGGATCTGCTTTAAATCGTCCTGAATGAGACTGATGTTGCGGTTAAAGGCAACGCGGTTGCCGCAGCCCAGGGCCGTGTAGTACGTGGTCGTGCGCTCAAAGGTGTGCGAAAGCGGCAGGAACGAAAACCAGACGTCTTCGGGTTCCGGGCAGACGTTTTGCAGCACTCCGGTCACGTTGGCAAGAATCGCGCGGTGCGTGAGCATCACGCCCTTGGGTTTGCCGGTCGTTCCCGAGGTGTAGACAAGAGCCGCAAGATCAGTGGGTTCGGGTCCGGCGGGAAGCTCTGCCCCTGCGCCGCCCGCAAGCCACGCTTCAACCCCCACGACGCGGATTCCGTCTTCCTTGTGATCTTGCACTTCATCGTCCGTGATCACCACGGTCTTTAAGAAGGAATGGGGTTCGGTATCGCGGATCGCTTCCCACTTCGCCTTTTTGGCGGTCACCAGGACGCGCGCCTGGCTGTCGTTCATGATGTAGGAGGAAGACCCCGCCGTATCCACGGCGTGAAGCGGCACAGGCGTCAAAGCACAGGCAAGCGCAGCCTGGTCAAAGACGACGGCCGTGAAACAGTTGGGCAGCAGCATTGCCACGCGCTCGCCCCGGTTTAAGCCTTCGGCGGCAAGCGCATGACGCCAGACATTGACCCGATCAACGGTCTCTTTGACCGAATAGGTTTTCCAGGTCTTTTCTTTGGCCGACCACTGGGTGTAAATCGGCATGTCGGCACGCTTTTCGAGGTGATGCGTGAGCAGTTCGGGCAGCGTTCTTAAAAGATCAAGCTCACGGCGGCGTTCCAGAGCGGCTGCTGATAGCGGTTTATTCATCGTTTTTTTCGTATTCGTCAGCGCAGTCTCTCATCCGTTTGAGTGACTGCAGTGCCCGTCGGGCAGGTGATTCCGTAACTCTAACGCATAAGGGCTTTTTCGAGGGCGTCAAGGGGTAAAAACTCATCCGTACGGATGATGAGGGTGCGCCGCTGCCCTATCGGATAATGTTAGGCCTCCGCGGGAAACGTGTCCCGCGGAGGCCGAAAGAACGCACCGGCCGGCAGTTACGCCAGGGCGTTTAAGCGCGAGAGGGCGATCTGCGCAATGAGTGTGGCCGCAGCGGGCAACACCTCATCGTTAAAGTCAAAGGCCTGGCTGTGCAGCGTTGCCGTATGGTTGGTGTCACGCACGCCCACACGCATGATGGCGCCCGGAATTCTGGCCTGGTATTCGGAGAAGTCTTCCGAACTCATAAAGGGCGTCATTTCCGGCACGACGTGCTCGGGGCCGTAGAGTTTTGTGGCGGCGTCAATGCCGGCACGCGTCTGCTCTTCGGCATTAATAACGGCCGAGCACTGATGCACGTAGTTGATGTCAGCCGTACAGTCATTGGCCTGCGCGGTAAGCGTCACGATTTTCTTGAGTTTTTCCTCAAACATTGCGCGGACTTCCGGCAGGAATGTTCGCACCGTACCGCTTAAGGTGAGCTGGTGGGGAATGACGTTGGCGGTCTCAAAGCGCCCGGCGTTCACTGAGCAGATCGAGACAACACCGGTTTCCACGGGGTTAAGCCTGCGGCTCACAAGCGTCTGCAGCTGCGAGATGATGGCTGCGCCCACCGGAATCGGGTCCACACCCAGATGCGGACGGCCGCCGTGGGTACCGACGCCGTGAACGGTCACCCAGAAGCTGTCGGAAGAGGCCTGCAGCGGCCCCACGCGGAACCCGAACACGCCCTTATCGAGCATCGGTTCGGTGTGCGCGCCGTAGATTTCAGCAATGCCGTACTTTTCAAGCACACCCGCTTTAATCACGGCCAAAGCGCCCTGGGCAAGCTCTTCGGCGGGCTGGAAAATACCGATCACGCGGCCCGGGAAGTCGCGCTTGAGGTTGAGGTAACGCAGCGCTGCCATCAGCCACGTCTGATGACCGTCATGGCCGCAGGCGTGAGCGCGGGCTTCAATCGTGCTCTTCCAGCTATTATCGGAGCAGTCATTCATCGGGAGCGCATCAATGTCGGCACGCAAAGCCACGGTCTTACCCGGACGGTTGCCGTCGATTTCAACAATGACGCCGCCCTTGACAATGTCGGTATCAATCTTTTCGATGCCCCATTTTTTGAGAAGCGTCACGATGCGGCTGACGGTCACCGCCGTATCAAAACCGAGTTCCGGATGACTGTGAATCTCACGGCGGATTGCGGTGAGTTCATCACCCCAGGCGGCGATTTCAGGAAAAACCTTATCGGCTAAAACGATGGACATGATGTCTCCATGCTTTGAGAATTTCTGTGCTTCGAGATTCTATGCCTTTCGCAAAGAAGGTCTCAGCCGAACCGCTAAAATGAGGCCGCATTCAACCAACCGTCAACCCGAGCACGCACTTTCATGCAGACCGTTGCCATTACTTCGGCGGCCAACGACCGCTACCGCCGCTGGAAAAAGATCATGGAAAGCCCCCGCGCAGCGCGCAAAACGGGCTTTACGCTCGCCGAAGGCGCGCACCTCGCGGGCGTCATCCTCGAGCGGGACTTTCCGGTGGAAAGCATCCTTCTGAGAGACGGGGGTGTTTCGGCCGAAGCCATGGGCTACGCTCAGGCGATTGCCAAGCGGGGGAGCGTGCGCACGTTTGTGGTTGCGCCCGCGCTTTACGACGCGGTTTCGCCTGTGGAGCACGGCTCGGGCCTTACGCTTGAAATCCCGGTTCCGGCGTTTGACCGGCCGCATAAACCGCTTGCCGCGGACGCGCTGTACCTTGACGGCGTGCAGGATGCGGGAAACGCCGGGACACTCATTCGTACGGCGCTTGCAAGCGGCGTCACCCATATCGTGAGTTCTCCGGGTACGGCGGGGCTTTGGTCTCCGAAAGTCCTCCGGGCCGGCATGGGCGCCCACTTCAGTGCGGTGATTTACGAAAACGTGCCGTCTGAAGAACTCCCCGGCCTTTTTGCGGCAAGTCGGCTTGCGGCCGATGCCCGCGGAGGCGCGGATCTTTTCCGCAGTCAAGGGTGGGAGCAGGGGCACACCGTCTGGATGATGGGTGCTGAAGGCCCGGGGCTCTCCGACGCAGCTTTAAGCGTTGCGGACGCCCGTTACCTCATTCCGATTGAAGACAAGTGTGAGTCCCTTAACGTCGGCGCAGCCGCCGCAGTCTGCCTTTTTGAGCAGAGACGGCGCCGGCTTATAAACCGCGCCTGAACAAAAAACGGTCTGACGCGCAATCAGACCGTTTGTTTTTACGCCCGGTTTTCTTACAGACCGGTAACGAGCACAATGAGAATGAGAACCGGGGCTCCGATCGCGAGAAGTCCCCGGAAGGCGGCAAGTTCCCAGGCCGGACGCACACGTCCGACGTTGAGTTCCTCGCGCACGGACTTCCAGGCCACAAGCCCCGCTAAAGCACAGACAACGAGCCCGCCCACGGGAAGGCTCAGGTTACTCGTGAAGTAATCGAAGTTATCGAAAATCGTGCGGCCCGCGATTTTAAAGTCCGCCAGGGGGCCGAAGGAAAGCCCGCAGAAGCTTCCCACAACAAGCATCACGAAGGTCACAAGCGTCACCGCCCAGAAGCGCTTCATGCCGAGTTCGTCAATAAAGTAGGCTGCGACAAGCTCCAGCAGCGACACGGAACTGGTGATCGCCGCAAGCACCAGGCACGCGTAAAAGACAACCGCAAAGAACTGTCCAAAGGGAAGCTGCGCAAAAACGACGGGCATCGTGAGAAACGTGAGCCCGGGGCCGGCCGTGGGATCAAGCCCGAAGGCAAACACCGAGGGCATGATCATCAGGCCCCCGAGAACGGAAGCGGCCGTCGCAAGAAACGTAATCCACGCGCAACCCGACACAAGGTCCGTGTCTTTGGCGAGGTAGGAGCCGTAGGTGAGCATGCAGCCGCAGCCCACGCAGAGGCTGAAAAACGTAAAGCCCATCGCCGCGAGAAGGCTCTTCCAGGTAAAAGCATCGCTGTTCCAGCTGAAAAGGTAGGACAGGCCCGCTGAAGCCCCGGGCAGCGTCACACCGCGGATGATGACGATGAGAACGAGCACCAGCAGAAGCGGCATCAGAATTTTGGAAAGCCGCTCAATCCCCTTGGCAACGTCAAAGACAACGACCCAGGCGGTAAACATCAGAAACGCCGCCTGAAAGCCGATCGAAACCATGGGGTTTGCCACGAGCGCTCCAAAGTGCGCTTCAAGCGCGCTTTTATCGGCCACGATGCTGTTACCCAACAGGGCATCGACGAGATAGGAAATCGTCCAGCCGCCGATCACGGAATAAAAACACAGCACACAAAAGCCCGTGAGAATGCCGAGGTAGCCGAAAACGGCCCACTTTTTGCCGCCGATCGCGCGGTAGGCGGTGACGATGCCGCCTTTACCGAGCCGCCCCAGCGCAATTTCGGCCAACAGCAGAACAAGCCCGATCGTGAAGGAGAGAATCACGTAGGGAAAGAGAAAGGCGCTGCCGCCGTTACTGCCCGCGAGATACGGAAACTTCCAGATGGCCCCGAGGCCCACGGCCGCTCCGGCGCTCGCGAGAATAAAGCCCAGGCGGCTTGTCCAGTTGATGCGTTCAGACATAATGTTGTCGCAATAAAAGAATTCGTGGTGCGCCCGAGTGTACCGAGGATTCGGGCCGGTAGGAAAGACGGTGTCCCGAAAAATAGTCCGGAACACCGTTTGCGTCAGACGGTTTAGAGACTTTCGCTCAGAGACCGGTGGCAACCACAACGATCACCAGCAGCGGTGCCAAAAACCGCAGGGAAAACTTCAGAAATGTGTTGAGCGCCGCCGGATACTGATGCACGGAATTGATCTGCGCCTTAAAGACGGGCCAGGCCTTCCAGCCAGCCAAAAGCGCGATCGAGAGGCCCCCCAGGGGCATCATGACGTTGGAGCAGACGTAGTCCAGAAGCTCAAAGACGTTTTTGCCGCCCACCGTAAAGCCCGAAAGCGGTCCGAAACTTAAGGCTGAAACGCAGCCGAGCACCGCAAGGGCAACGTAGCAGAGTGTCACCGCGCGGCGGCGGGTCATATGCCATTCGCTTGTGAGGTAAGCGGTGCAGACTTCCAGAAGAGACACCGAGGAGGTGAGCGCCGCCACTAAAAGGCACACGTAAAAGAGAAGGGCAAAGATGCCTCCCATCGGAAGCTGCGAGAAAACGAGCGGCATCGTCACAAAGACAAGGCCCGGACCGGCGTTGGGATCCTGGTCGAGCGCAAAGACGGCCGGCATGATCATCAACCCCGCCAGAATTGCCGTCTGCACCGAAAGCCAGGCAATCCAAAGGGATGAGTTGGGCAGGTCCGTGCTTTCCTTGACGTAGCAGCCGTAGGTCACAAGGATGCCGCAGCCGAGCGAAAGCGAAAAGAACGTAAAGCCCATGGCGTTTAAAAGCCCTTCAAGCGTCACGGCAGAGGGATCAAACTTAAAGAGAAAGGCAACGCCTTCCATCGAGCCGGGCAGCGTGAGCGACCGGGCAATGAGAAAAATCATCAGCACGAAAAGGGTGGGTAGAAGGTACTTTGAAAGCCTTTCAATGCCCTGCATGACCCCAGCGGCAATCACGCCGCAGGTCAGCGTCAGAAAGAGAATATGCCAGGCGCAGTTCTCCGGGCCGTTACCGACGAGTGACCGGAAGTTGTCGGTCAGAAGCCGGGCGTTGTCGGTCACAAGGTGCCCGGTGAGAGCGTCAAAAAGGTACTTCACGCACCAGCCGCCCACAACCGAGTAGTAGGACAGAATCACAAAGCTCGTTAAAACCGCGATGCCCCCTAAAACCGTAAAGACGGGGCCGCCGGTTTTTCTGAGGGCATTTAAGGCGCTGCCGCGGCCGGCGCGGCCGATTGCGAGTTCCCCCAGAAGCAGCGCAATACCGATCGTGAAGGTAAAGAGAATGAAGGGGATGATGAAGTTGGCGCCGCCGTAGGTGCCCGCCCAGTAAGGGAACTTCCAGATCGCCCCGAGGCCGATCGCAGAACCGGCGCTTGCGAGAATAAAACCGAAACGGGACCCCCACTGGGTCCCGGAATGCTGCTGCGACATAAATCAAAAACTGAAGCAAATACAAAAAACGCATCCCCGCGGCGGCACCGGTGAGGAGGGCTGTGCGTTGTCCTTAAGACACACGGGCGGGGAATTATTAGGCTGTGTATTTTAAGGGAATAATCGTAGGAGATTGGCTAAAACGCAAAAGGCATCACTGAGAGAGAGGTGAAGCTTGGTTTTGGGCTGAATCAGAAGCGCCTTTCGTGTAATGTGTCCCAAGACTGTCGCCCGGCGTCTGACCTCAGAGGCCTTCACGTCAACCACGGCGTGCGGCAGACCGACAGAGGGGCTTCTTGCCGGAGGCGCTCTCCGAAGAGTCGGAGATCGAAAACAAGAAGCGGACCGGCGGCTGTTGACCGCGGCCGTCCGGACCGAACGGGTTTACGTGAGGGGATTCCTCCGTAAGGCTGTTATCCCGATCGTCTCCCGCGGGAAATGATTAAGGATCACGCATACCACTATGCAGACAACTGTGACAGCGGCGGATGAATCCGCCAAAGTTATGTCAGGCGCCGAAATCGTCATCGAGGCGCTTCATGCCGAAGGTGTAAAACACGTCTTCGGTTATCCGGGCGGGGCAGTGCTTCCCGTCTATGACGAAATCTACAAGCAGAAGTATTTCCGCCACATTCTCGTGCGCCACGAGCAGGCGGCGCTGCATGCCGCAGACGCCTATGCCCGCTCAACCGGCGAAGTGGGCGTTGCGCTTCTCACATCGGGCCCCGGCGCGACAAACGGCGTCACCGGTATCGCCACGGCCTACGCCGACTCAGTTCCCCTCGTTGTCTTCACGGGTCAGGTTGCCACAAGCCTCATCGGCACCGATGCTTTCCAGGAATGCGACACCGTGGGCATTACGCGCCCCTGCGTCAAACACAATTACCTTGTCAAAGACGTCCGGGACCTCGCGCGCACCATTAAAGAAGCCTTTTACATTGCCAGAAGCGGCCGTCCCGGCCCCGTGCTGATTGACCTTCCGAAGGACGTGCAGGTCAATAAGTGCCCGTTTGTGTGGCCTTTGAAGATTGATATTCCGAGCTACCGCCCGGTCTTAAAGGGCCACCCCGGCCAGATCCGCAGGGCACTGCAGGTACTGCTCACAGCCAAGCGTCCGCTCATTTACGCGGGCGGCGGCGTTGTGATTTCCGGCGCCTCGGCGCTTTTAAACCGCATCGCCTCGCTTTTGGGCTACCCCGTTGTGACAACCCTGATGGGCATCGGCGGGTTTGACGCCAAAGACAGCAAGTGTCTCGGCATGGTCGGCATGCACGGTACCTACGAAGCCAACATGGCGATGCAGGGCTGTGACGTTGTCTTTGCCGTGGGGGCGCGCTTTGATGACCGTGTGATCGGAAATCCCGCCGACTGGCAGAAAAATGAGCGCACCGTCATTCAGGTTGACGTTGATCCGAGTTCGATTGCCAAAAACGTCAGAACCGACATTCCGATCGTGGGCGACGTGCGCGAGGTTCTCGCAGAGCTTCTCTCGCAGCTTGAAGCCACGCAGACACGCACGGACGCCGAGGCGCTCGCCGCCTGGATGAACCGCATTGACACGTGGAAGGCCAAGAAGTGTCTGCACTATAAGGTTGACGCCGCCAAGCCCATCCTGCCGCAGGCCGTTATTGAGCGCGTCGCGGCCGCGGCGGGCGAAAACGCCTATTTTTCGACAGACGTGGGCGAACATCAGATGTGGGCCGCGCAGTATCTGAAATTCAGAAAGCCGCGCCACTGGCTCACATCGGGCGGCCTCGGCACGATGGGCTACGGACTGCCGGCCGCCCTGGGCGTGCAGGTTGCGCACCCCGATGCGGTAAGCGTCCTTTTCACCGGTGACGGCTCGATTCAGATGAACATTCAGGAATTGGGAACGGCCAAGCAGTATGGCCTTCACCCCAAGATTTTCCTTTTAAATAACGGCTACCTCGGGATGGTCGCGCTCTGGCAGCGAGCCTACTATCAGGGCCACTGCTCGGAGTCCGTGATGGACGTGCAGCCGGACTTTGTAAAGCTTGCCGAGTGCTACGGCCACATTGGTCTGAGAGCCACGACCTACGCGGAACTCGATAAGGCGATTGACCTTGCCTTCAATAAGTACAAGGACGAACTTGTCTTTATTGACGTGCACATCGCCCCCGAAGAGCCGGTTTTACCGATGGTGGGTCCGGGACAGGGCCTCACGGACATGGTTTTGCCCGAGGAGAATTAAACAATGAAAGAACGGCATATTTTGTCTGTGCTCATTGAAAACGCAGCCGGCGCCGTCTCCCGCGTGGTGGGCCTTTTTGCCGCCCGCGGCTACAACATTGAGTCTCTGACGGCGGCCCCCACCGAAGTTCCGACGATTTCGCGCCTGACGATCGTCAGCCGCGGCGACTCGGCAACCATTGAACGGATCACAAAGCACTTAAACCGCCTCATTGAGGTGATTAAGGTCGTGGATCTGATGGAAAACGAGTATGTCGAGCGTGAACTGATGCTCGTCAAGGTTCGTGCCGTGGGCCGTGACCGCGACGAGCTCATGCGCATGGTGGAAATTTTCCGTGCCCGCGTGATTGACGTCACCGACAAGACATTCACTATCGAAATCACCGGTAACGTTGATAAGAGCGACGCCTTTTTAAAGGCGATCGACAAGTCAATCATTCTCGAAACCGTCCGCACGGGCGCAAGCGGCATCGCGCGCGGTGAACGGGTTTTAAGAGCTTAAGTTTTTTCTGTTTGTTTTGACCGGGAGTCAAGCCCCATGGCTCCCAACACTAAAAAGGGAAGTAAAAAAATGAAGGTTTACTACGATAAGGACGCTGATCTCTCGCTCATCAAGGCTAAGAAAGTGGCGATCATCGGCTACGGCAGTCAGGGCCATGCGCATGCCCTCAACCTGCACGATTCCGGTGTTGACGTCACGGTCGGCGTCCGTAAGGACGGCGCAAGCTGGAAGAAGGCTTCCGCAGCCGGTCTTAAGGTCGCAACCGTTGAAGATGCGGTGCGCGCGGCCGACGTCGTCATGATGCTCATTCCTGACGAAAACATCGCTCAGGTCTACCGCGACCAGGTGCTCCCCAACATCAAGCAGGGTGCGACGCTCGCGTTTGCCCACGGCTTTAACGTGCACTACGGTCAGGTTGAGCCGCGCGCCGACCTTGACGTCATCATGATTGCTCCGAAGGCCCCGGGCCACACGGTGCGCTCCACCTATGTTGCAGGCCAGGGCGTTCCGCAGCTCATTGCCGTCTACCAGGACGTCTCCGGCACCGCCCACGACGTGGCGCTTTCTTACGCCGCCGCCAACGGCGCAGGCAAAGCCGGTATCATCGAAACGACCTTCCGCGCGGAAACCGAAACCGACCTCTTCGGCGAACAGGCCGTGCTCTGCGGCGGTTTGGTGCAGCTCATCAAGACCGGTTTTGAAACCCTCGTTGAAGCCGGTTACGCCCCCGAAATGGCTTACTTTGAGTGCTGCCACGAAATGAAGCTCATCGTGGACCTCATCTACGAAGGCGGCATCGCCACGATGGATTACTCCATCTCCAACAATGCCGAATACGGCCAGTACTACACGGGCCCGAAGGTTGTGAACGAGGAAAGCCGCAAGGCGATGCGCGAATGCCTGCGCCAGATTCAAAACGGTGAGTACGCCAAGAGTTTCCTCGCCGAATGCCAGTTGGGCTACCCGCAGCTTCGCAGCGAACGGCGCCTCACCGCTGAGCATCCGCTTGAAGTGACCGGCCAGAAACTGCGTCAGATGATGCCCTTTATCACCGCCAACCGCCTGGTTGACAAGAGCAAGAACTAACTGACACATCCCGGCTTTATGCCGGAATAACAGTCACTTAGCCCGCCTGTTGGTTTTGCCTCGGGCGGGTTTGTTTTTACCTTTAAACGGGAAGCGTACCGTGGCGGATAAGCCAGGTGTAAAGAAAGGGAAGGACCTTACGGTCGTTGGGCATATTAAGTATTGCGCTGAGACCGGACAAAGGCACGAGGCTCACGGCCTGACTTTCCCAGCCGGCGTCTCGGGGTGTACCGGCTGTGCGGCGCGCAATGTAGTAGCGGGTGATGCTTTTGGTGCGGCGGATGTCTGCGAGCCACGCCACGGGTTCAACCCAAAGGCCCGATTCTTCAAAAGTTTCCTTGACGGCGTTAACGGCCAACGTGAGCCCCGGCTCAAGCCGCCCCTTGGGAAATGTGGTTTTGATTCCTGCGAAGGCGTTACTCGGATGCACGAGCCAGACACGATCATCGGGCTCAAGAATGACGCAGCCTGAGGTAAGAAAAAGCCCGTGGGTTTCGGGATAGTCCGGTTCCTCACATTGAATGCGGTCGTTGAGTTTTTTCCAGTCAGCAACCGATGCCGGCGTCTGAGGACGTCGGGAAAAAGCAACGTTATAAAGCGAGGCGGGCAGCTCTCCCGCGTCCGTGACGGAGAGCGTTGCGTCCGAGGAGGGCGTCAGCCACGTGGAAAGCTCGGTTGAAACCGAAGGCGAGGCGAGTGTGAGAGGCTGCCCGTTTTCATCGGGCAGCGGATGGAAAAAATGTGCCTGCGCCATGGTGTCTCCCGGGACGATAGCCATATGCCCGAAAGAACCGCTTCCTTCGGGCTTTGGTTTAAGCCTAGGAGCGCTTTATGGCAGATTCGTGACAGACGGCATCAGCCGTAAGCGTCAGAGGCCTTCGGTCAGAAGGTGTACTTCCCGTCAAGTGTGACCGCATGATTGCGGCGGTCGTTTTCCCCGAGGTCAAGCCGGTAGGTAAGGCCGAGACTCCCTTTTTCGCCCTGAGCAGCCACACCGAAGGCCATTCTCCAGCAGCGGGTGTCGGCAAAACGCATGCTGTGGGTCACACCCTGAAGGTGCGTCACGGTCGCTCTGTCGCCCGCGGTGGACACAAAGGAGATGTCGGCAAGAGGTTTTACCGTAAAGCCCGCCGCATCAAATTCTGAGGCAACCGTCACGCCCACCGGGAATTCCCAGTAAAGGGCGTTGTCGGGCTGCACGGAAACCGCCGCGTCACTGAAATTGTCGGGATTGATCTTCGTGGCTTTTGCGTCCGCATGCGCAAGGACTTTTACAACGCCTTCGGTGATGAGAAAGTCGCCGCCCGCCTCAGCCGTGAAAATATCCGCGTCCGTGTTGTGTGATTCGCCCGTGGCCGTATCGGTGCCGCCCTTAGCCTTCAGCCAGCTTAAAGCCCCTCGCACGCCGAGAGGCCCCCAGGTCTTTTCGCCGTAAATCCGCACGCCGAAAAATTCCGTCTCACCGTCGAGATTCTTTGTAAGCCCCGTCGTGTCAATGTCGCCTCTGCCGTAAGAGTAGGCAACGCCGAAGAGGGCTGTTCCGGTTTTGATATCCGCGCCGAGATGGAGGGCACCGAGGCGGCTCGTATAGCCTGCGTCATCCCCCATGGCCTTACTTTCAGAGCTCGCCCCGTTTAAATCGAGCCAGACGCTTCCCCCGTCATGACGCGTAGAGAGGCGCGTTTCCCGCACGCGTGCGTCGGTTGCGTCACGCGTGAGGTCAACGGCGTCTTTTTGCGCTGCGGTCACCGCCGCAAAGGCGTGGTGCGTGTCGGCAAAGGACGGGACCGGAGCCAAAGCGCAACAAAGAGATGCGGAGCAAGCGAGAACGGATTTCACGGGAAAAGTCATTTAAAAGGCGTTAACAGCAACTGCAACTGACAAATTTTAGCGGCACCGCGACGATAACGCGGGCCGCTGATTATGACGCCATTGGCTTAGAAAATTCTGAAATCCGTCCTTACGCAGCCTCAGAGTGTCTTAAGTGACAATGTAAACGTACCGCTCGGATCGATTTCCGGGAGCCGTTCGCGGTAGGTTTTGAGAATCGCGCTTTCCGGATCGGTATCGGTAAAAGCCTCCGGATAGAAGACCTTCGCAAGAAACTGCGTCATGCGCCAGTCCGTGATGGACCGGAGGCTGCCGTGATCCACCCCGTAAAAGTCGTTGGTTTTCACCGCCCTGAGGTTCTCCCACAAGGGACGCCGTTTAAAGCCCTCAAGGCGCCTCACGGCATCTTCGCGCGCCACGGTAAAGCCCATCCGCATCTGATCGGCATGGTCGTTACCCCAGATGCTTCCCCCGATAATGACGATTTCCGGGTTTTTACTGAGCACAAATTCGCGGGTCAGGGCCCCGTAGGGTTCAGGCATCGTTTCGGCAATCCCTGCGGCATTGAGCCGCTTGATGATCGCCCCCCAGAGAATGGTGCTGTTGTAGGAATTGCCGTACTGACCGGGCCCGAGGTTGCCGAGTTCCATATAAACCGTCCGGTGCTTGCGCCCGTCCGGCAGAAGCGCAATACGGCGGGTGATTTCGCTGAGACCCGTGATGCATTCGTCAATGAGGCTATCGGCCACGGCATCCCGCTCAAGAAGTCGCCCGAGAATACGGGTGGAAAGGACGTGGTTTTCCAGTTTCATTGCGTGATAGTCGATGACGATCACGGCAACACCCACGCGCTCTAAAAGGGCAATACGCTGATTGTTGGCCGCAAACTGCGAGCGGCCGATCAGAATCACATCGGGCTTTAACGCGAGAATCCGCTCGGTATTCAAAATGTCATCGTGGTAGCCGCCGATACTCGGAATCGCAGTGATGGCGGGAAAGGCCTTCGTAAACACCCGGTATTCACCCATGCGCGTACTTTCCCAGTGATCCTGCGTGAGGCCCACGACCTTTGTGAGAGCCCCTGCGCCGCCCACCAGAAGATAGTTGGCGATGTAGTTGGCCACAACGATGCGTTGCGGTGCCTTTTTCACAGTGATGCTGCGGCCGGCCACGTCCTTGAAGGTAAGCGGCCAGGTCCCCGCGGGCGGGAGGCTGTCGGTTTGCGCAAAGAGAGCCCCGGCGGGCAAAAGCCCCAGAAAAGCTGCGGCAGAAGAAAATGCAAGCAGTGAACGGCGGTTTGTCAT
>ERZ1035006.819-NODE-819-length-23061-cov-29.335565_pt1 | contig 23061 bp, 24 predicted proteins | sample MGYA00520694_ERZ1035006 | MGnify/ENA primary metagenome ERZ1035006 (study PRJEB33766, sample SAMN09781746) | gut metagenome | biome: gut microbiome | host: Homo sapiens | place: Madagascar | study: EMG produced TPA metagenomics assembly of the PRJNA485056 data... | reverse complement strand
TGCTTCCGGAGGATCAGGCAAAGAAGCTGTATGACATCTGGCTGGAGTTCGAGGCGAAGGAGACCCCGGAAGCGAAGTTCGCACGCGCGATGGACAACCTGCAGCCGATGATGCTTACCGCGAGTACGGGTGGTTTTGACTGGAAAGACCGGGGCGTGCGTGCGGAGCAGGTAATGAAACGAAACGAGATTACACCGCAAGGCTCAAAGACGTTGTGGGACTATGCGTACGAGAATTTTATCAAGCCAAATGTCGAGAACGGGAATCTGCAATCATGACAGCCTGAGAACCAAAATATGCATGACATATGACTATCAGAGAATAATGAATCAGAAAAGAAAAATAGCGAATTATCAGATATAATGGAGGCGAAACATCGTGTCCGAGGAGACAAGAAAGAACGATAGAACAAAGTAAAAAATAAGAAAAAATATGAGATTGATATGTGTAACGGTGCCATCCTGCCGAAGCTGCTGGCGTTTACATTGCCGTTGATGTGTTCGAGCGTATTACAGCTTTTGTTCAATGCGGCAGATATCATCGTTGTCGGAAGTTTTGCCGGAGATACGGCGCTTGCGGCGGTTGGAAGCAACACTGCACTCATCAATCTGCTGACGAACTTTTTCCTGGGACTGTCCATTGGCGCAAATGTACTGGTGGCGCGGTTCTATGGTGCAAAGGCGGAGGAAGATGTGAGCGATACCGTACATACAGCGATGCTGCTTAGCATCTTCAGCGGCATTATTCTGACGGTGGTCGGATGCCTCGGTGCCAGACAGATCCTGATCTGGATGCAGACTCCGGAAGATGTGTTGCCGCTTGCGACAACCTATCTGCGTATCTATTTTGTTGGAATGACATCCATGATGATCTACAACTTCGGCAGTGCAATCCTGCGTGCGGTCGGAGATACGAAACGGCCACTCTATTATCTGTCGGCAGCAGGTGTTATCAATATTGGACTGAACCTGCTTTTTGTGATCGTGTTCCGGATGAGTGTGGCAGGCGTGGCACTGGCGACGGTTATCTCCGAGACAATCTCCGCCGGCCTTGTACTCCGTTGCATGATGCGTGAGAAAGGATGTATCCGGCTGACATTATCGAATTTGAAGATTCATCCGGGGAGATTCGCGGAGATATTGCGGATTGGTTTTCCTGCAAGTCTGCAAGGCGTGATCTTTGCTATATCAAATGTAATTATCCAGTCGTCCGTCAATTCGTTTGGCTCGACCATCGTAGCAGGTAATTCTGCGGCAAGTAATATCGAAGGCTTTGTATATGTGTCCATGAATTCCTTTTATCAGGGTACAATCAGCTTCACGAGCCAGAATGTCGGCGCGGGCAAATATGAGCGTGTAAATAAGATTTTATTTACCGCACAGGCATGTGTCATTGTGACCGGATTGGTGCTTGGTAATCTGGCAGTGCTTTTTGGACATGACCTGCTCGGATTTTATACGAAGAGCGCGGCTGTGAAAGCGGCAGGTATGAATCGTTTGAAGATTATATGTACAGTTTATGCGCTGTGTGGTATTATGGATGTCATGGTCGGATCCTTGCGAGGGCTTGGATATTCGGTGATGCCGACAATCGTATCGCTTGTTGGTGCCTGCGGACTCCGGTTATTGTGGATATTTACATTTTTCCGTATGTACGGGCAGTTTCATACGCCGCAGTCGCTGTATCTGACGTATCCGGCAAGCTGGTTGATCACGATATGTGCGCATGTAATCTGCTTTGTGATTGTGCGGCGGAAAATCGGCAGAAGGCTTGCAGCACAGAGTTCTGTACAATAAAATGCAGATATATTCTGTATGCATGAGGAATCCGGTGAAACAGGCAATATCAATGGTTGGAGTGTATGTGGGAACTATTTCGGGGAATAAATAAGATATAAATATCTATAAAGGAGACTTACGATGAAACAGGGTATCATATTTGACATGGATGGCACATTGTGGGATTCTGCGGATGGAGTCGCAAAATCATGGACGCAGGTGATTCAAAACGAGTATAAGAAAGACATGACCGTGACAGAGCAGGATATCAAGCGGGTGATGGGCAAAACAATGGACGTGATAGGAGATATTTTTTTCCCGGAGCTTACTCCGGAGGAACGGAAATCTCTGGTTGGAAAATGCGGTGACTGGGAGAATGAGTATCTCCGCAGAAACGGAGGAAAACTTTACCCGGAGTTGGAGAATACACTGAAAAAACTCAAGGAACAATATCATCTCTATATCGTAAGCAACTGTCAGAGTGGTTATATCGAGGCGTTTTTGGACTACTATAATTTCGGGCAGTATTTTGAAGATATTGAATGTTATGGAAATAACGAGAAGAGCAAGGGGGATAATATCCGTCTTGTGATGGAACGAAACAGTTTGGAACAGACGATTTATGTGGGCGATATTCAGGGAGATTACGATGCAACGATGCAGGCTGGTGCAACCTTCATCCATGCAAAGTATGGGTTTGGAACGATCAATACAGAGGTTGCGGAAATTGAGAAGTTCAGTGATCTTCCGGAAGTGGCGACCGGAGTTTTTCGGGAGATGGAAGCATAATCGACATATGGCAGGATGATTGCGGTGTGCATGACGAAAGAAGAGGGAGACCGGTAGATTGGAACAGCTTATTCAGGCAGAAAAAACAGAAGATACACGCAAAGGTATCACGGGCAGTACGCTGAAGATCATTGCGATGATTACAATGCTGATCGATCATATTGGAGCTACCGTTGTGATGCAGCTTGTCACAAAAAATCCGGCCAATTTTGATGCGTTCGGAAATGTGCGTATGACAGGTATGGTATTGTTGTATTATATCCTGCGCGGAATCGGAAGATTGTCTTTTCCGATTTTTATCTTTCTATTATTAGAGGGCTTTGCGTATACACACAATCGGTTTTTATATATTGGACGGTTACTGCTTTTTGCAATCATTTCGGAGATTCCGTATGATCTGGCGTTCAATATAACATCCATGTGGGTCCGGAAGGGACATTTTCTGGAGTTCACAAATCAGAATGTGTTTTTTACTTTGGCAATCAGTCTGATTGTGCTGACCGGATTGGAAGGCTTGCGCAGTCTGCATATGGATACAATCTTAAAAACAATTCTGATTGTTGGCGTAGTGGCATTTGGTGCGGCACTTGCATATGCGCTGCATGCGGATTATGGGGCGTATGGTGTATTGGCAATCTGTGTGGCATATGGATTCCGGGATCAAAAAAAGGAACTGCGGATGGCAGCTCCCTGTGTGATATTGTGTGTAATGGATATGTCTGAATTATATGCACTTGTGGATGCGGGTATCATATATTTCTATAATGGAAAACGGGGCTTGAAACTAAAATGGGCGTTCTACATATTTTATCCGCTGCATTTACTGATTCTTGCCGGCATCTGTTTGCTGCTTTTTAAATAAGAAATACTATGCATAATTATTATACATCAGACCGCTGTAAACAGACTGCGTGTACGTTGCGGTCTGTTTTTCTTTTGCATTTGGATAAGTCACAATTAGTCGGTCAATATAGGCAAGCGGGTCTAAAGTCAGTCGATTCACGGCTTTGGAGATATCCTGCCGTAATAAAGAATCAGCTCCGAATAATGTATTCAGTGAATCGTAGGAAATGCCGACAGCCTGATCTATGTTCAGTGTCAGACGACGGTCTTCACCGACTGTGATGCCGATGGAAGCAAGCTGATCCTCATGTCTGGATACGATTCCGGAAATATCATGATAGAGATTCCGGCTTCCGATGGTCGTCGGTTCTCCCGCTTCGGAGAGCGTAACTAACTGATTGTAAGCATCAGTGAAGCTGGTGAGCTGATCGACAAGCAGATGTCTGTCCGGTGTAAAACGTACATTGACCGGAGTATCTGTTATCTTGTGAAAATCAAACTCTGCCATCTGATTAATGGATATATGATTGGAGGCAGACGAATGAACCAGATCATTGATATAAAATCTTGCGTTTTCAGGATAAGTCTTCACCTGATTTAAGCCAAATGTATTAATCACATCTGTATCTTGTTTCTGATTGAAGGAGAAATATAAGGATGTGTCAGTTGATGGCGTACCCGTATCGTTGGAGGTGAGCATCAGCGCACTTGTAATTCCTTCCTTTATAATAGAAGCGCGGATATCAATATGTCTGCGGTTGATCTGGTCTGCAAGCTGTTGCTGGAGAGACAGATTTGTATCGCTGTCAGATACGGACAGGGTGAATGGCAGACTGCCATGTTCGGTCTGCATGGAAAAATTATAATTGCCGGGAGCTAATGCGATGTCGTCAGATACAAGGTAATTACCGATGTTTACCTGCTCGCGGGCAAGCTGGTCAATCTGTAAAGTCATCTGATCCGGAAGCTCGCCTGTCGCATGTGCACGGAAGGAACCGGATATGGCGTCCGGGTTATCCGTAAATATCTGCTTTTTTGTATAAAGCTCGCTTTCCGGATTGGCAAGCTGGTCTGTGATATCACGCAGCGTCAGAGCCTGCTCTTTGATATCAATCATATGGGTCTGTCTGGATTCTGAAAGTGACACCAGATAGAGCGGGGAAGACTGATTGTATTTGGAAATATTGTTATAAACAGCCTTGAGTTCGGAAGCCTTATGTGTCCGTGTACGTTTTTTCGGCACGAGATCATGGTTTAAATAATTGTAAACTTGTGATATATTCATAAGAAGGCCTCCTTTCCCGATATAATGAAGTAAACTGTCATATTATGTATTATATGTTGTATAGATTAAATATAGTATAAATATCGTAAAAATTCAACTTTTTCCTTGACTTTACAGGTAGGTTTTGTTATTCTAAAGCTTGCGATGGAAGAGGTCCTTTTTTTTTGCACGAAAAAAGAGGATTCTATTATGTCATCTGTGAAAAAATAAATATGGAGGTGGATAGTTGTGCGTGTAAAAATTACATTGGCATGTCAGGATTGTAAACAGCGTAATTACAATATGACAAAGGATAAGAAGACGCATCCAGACAGAATGGAAACAAAGAAGTATTGTAAGTTCTGTAAGAAGCACACGATGCACAAGGAAACAAAGTAATCGGAGGAGTAGTCTATGTCAAAAAAAGAAGAGACTTCTTCACCTTCCTTGAAAAGAAGCTGGTTTCAGGAGCTTAAGGGCGAGTTCGCAAAGATCACTTGGCCTGCAAAGGATAAGCTTGTGAAACAGTCTGCGGCTGTAATTGTGATTTCCGTAATTGTCGGATTTATCATTGCAGGTGTGGATTACCTGTTACAGATCGGTTTAACTTATATTGTTGGTTAGGTAGGTGAATGTATGTCAGAACTATTCGAAAACGAAGCTACAGCATCTGGAACACCAGAGAGCGGGATTCCGACTGATGGTGAGGCAAGATGGTATGTGGCTCATACCTACTCAGGTTATGAGAACAAGGTGAAAAATGATATCGAGAAGACTGTTGAAAACAGAAAGCTTCAAGAGCAAATCCTTGAGGTAACCGTACCGGTTCAGGAGGTAATCGAGACAACAAAGACAGGCGCGAAGAAGACAGTTCAGAGAAAGTTGTTTCCGGGTTATGTTCTGGTTCATATGTACATGAACGATGTTACATGGTATGTAGTTCGTAACACAAGGGGTGTTACAGGATTTGTAGGTCCGGAATCCAAGCCGGTTCCGCTCACTGAGCGCGAGATGCGTGCGATGGGTATCGTGACTGAGGCACCGGTTGTACACATTGATGTGGAGATTGGTGATCAGATTAAGGTTATTACCGGAGCTTGGGAAGGCAATGTTGCAGTTGTTAAGGCAATTAATGAAGGCAAGAGAACCGTAACCATTGACGTTGACATTTTCGGACGTGCTACATCTGTTGAAATTGGATTTGGAGATATCCAGAAGATGTAAGAGGTTTAGGAGGTAGCTATAATGGCTAAGAAAGTAGAAGGATATATTAAATTACAGATTCCTGCAGGAAAGGCAACACCTGCACCACCTGTTGGTCCTGCACTTGGACAGCACGGTGTAAACATTGTACAGTTCACAAAGGAGTTTAACGCAAGAACTGCTGATCAGGGCGATATGATTATCCCTGTTGTTATCACAGTTTATGCAGATAAGAGTTTCAGCTTTGTAACTAAGACTCCACCGGCAGCAGTACTGCTTAAGAAGGCGTGCGGCCTTAAGTCAGCATCTGCAGCACCGAACAAGACAAAGGTTGCAAAGATTTCTAAGGCTAAGGTTCAGGAGATTGCTGAGCTGAAGATGCCGGATCTGAACGCAGCAAGCCTTGAGGCTGCTATGAGCATGATCGCTGGTACAGCTCGTTCTATGGGAATCGAAGTTGAGGATTAATAAGAAATAATCGTAGGAGGGTCGCTCCCGCAAAACTACAGGAGGTTTATTTGAATGAAAACAGGTAAGAGATATTCAGAAGCTGCAAAGCTTGTTGAAAAGACAAAAACATATGACTTAGAAGAGGCTGTTGCACTCGTTAAGAAGACAGCTAGTGCAAAGTTTGATGAGACGATCGAAGCTCACTTCCGTTTGGGTGTTGATGGTCGTCATGCAGACCAGCAGGTTCGTGGTGCGGTTGTTCTTCCACACGGAACAGGTAAGACTGTAAAGGTTCTCGTATTTGCTAAGGGTAACAAGGTAGACGAGGCTCTTGCAGCAGGCGCTGATTACGCAGGTGGAGATGAGCTTGTACCAAAGATCCAGAACGAAGGTTGGTTGGATTTTGATGTTGTTGTTGCTACACCGGATATGATGGGTGTTGTTGGACGTCTTGGCCGTGTCCTTGGACCAAAGGGCTTGATGCCAAATCCAAAGGCTGGTACAGTTACGATGGACGTAACAAAGGCAATCAACGATATTAAGGCTGGTAAGATCGAGTACAGACTTGATAAGTCAAACATTATCCATGTGCCAATTGGAAAGGCTTCTTTCACAGAGGAGCAGTTAACAGACAACTTCCAGACTTTAATAGATGCAGTTGTTAAGGCTAAGCCGGCAGCAGCAAAGGGACAGTACATTAAGAGCTTGGTAGTAGCTTCTACAATGGGTCCTGGCGTAAAGCTGAATGTTACAAAGTACTAGGATTTAGCCATAACGAAGAAAAGAGTGTGAATGGATTCCGATGCGGAGTGCAGACGCACTCTTTTTTTCTTGCTTTTCAAGCGTAATAATAGTAAAATTAAAGTACTTGATACATCGAGAAAGTAATTTATTACCAAGGGGGTACAAACAATGGAAAAGGAACAGATTGTAACAAAACTTACGGAAGTGATTCATGATGTTTTGCCAGAATTGGATGATGTAGATATGCATGCAAACATGGTAAATGAATATGGTGTGAATTCCGTATCTTTAATTCGCCTGCTCGTAGCAGCAGAGAGCAAGTTTGATATTTCGTTTGATGATTATGAGCTTGCACTTAGTGATTACGATTCGTTCAGTGATATTGCAGCTTTGATAGCGGAAAAATTAGCATAAATGGGAGGAACAGTAAAATGGCAGACATGAAAAAATTACCGGTAACATATCCTATGATTACATCTTGGCAGTGGCACGCGACACTGTTTTCCATTCTTTCGGATGATGAGAATGCGAAGAAATGGATTTTTAGTAACTATATTCAGCTCCGTTGCTATAACATTCAGGAGATTTTTACAGGGGACGATATGCTTCTTGCGGATATGATGCCGGGAAGCAGTGCGTTGAAGCAGTGTCCATATCTGATGTTCTCCCTTCTTACGAAAGAGCAGATTCAGAGTTATTGTGGAAATATTATTGATTTTGTTATCAAGACGATTGATCTGAATGGTTATGTATATGGCGTATTTGATGAGGCGAAGATTCTGTGTGATGCAGATGTGGATTACAAATTCCCTCACGAGCTGTTTATCTATGGATACAACCGTGATGAAGAAGTATTCTATGTAGGAGATTTCACATTCCAGGATCATTATTCTTATAATACAGTCAGCTTCAAGGATCTGGAGCGTGGGTATGAGGTTATCACAGAACAGGATGACCATGTATTTAAGGATGATCATAAGGGTGGTCGTGGCCTGTATGTTGTTATGAAGAATACAGAGCATCCAATCTATGAGCTTGATATCGAATTAATTAAACAGACAATCAGTGAGTATTTGAATTCACAGGATACGAAGGATCATTTCCGTATGCTTCGTAATCGTTTTGATGATACAACATTTGGTATTAAAGTGTATGATAAGGTGCTTGCACAGATTGATAAGCAGCTTCATGCGCAAGAACCTGATTTCGATGTCCGTGCATTGCATGTGATGTATGATCATAAAGTATTGATGTTAGAGCGAATCAAGTATCTGATGAATCATGGATACTTAAAGTACAATGAGGATACGATTAAAGAGTATGAGACAGTTGTACGTAATATGCTGACAGCCAGAAATCTGCTTGTTCGTATTTCTATCACAGGTGAGATTGAATCATCTGTAAGATTCAAGAAGTATTTGGATGCAGCGAAGGAAAAGGAAATCAGTATTCTGTTCCGTATCCTTGCAGAACTGGAAGATAAATAATATGGCGAAGATTCATGTGATTGTTCAAAAAGTGAATTGTGTATTGATAGAACAACATTTTGATGAATTGGTCGAACGCTTATACCCGGAACGAAAGTCCCGGGTATTGGCTTTTCGTAGAAAGGAACCGGCATATACATCGATTGTTGCAGGTTTGATGTTGCAGGCCCTGATAGAACAAAAACTGGGGATAGCTCCGCGTGCACTGGTACTCGAAAAAAAAGAAAATGGTAAGCCGATGGTGCAGGGGCATCCGGAGTTTTACTTTAATCTCTCTCATGCAGGTGATTATGTCGTGCTGGCATATGGAGATGTACCTTTGGGCGTTGATATTGAGCGAATTCGACCACAGAACCTGCACGTTGCAAAACGGTGCTACACAGATGCGGAATATGCGTATGTTGTGGAAGGACAGTCAAAGAATGAGGACTGTCAGAAAACCGCTGCGGAAATGCAGGAGAATATGTCAAGATTTTTTTATCTGTGGACGATGAAGGAATCGTATCTGAAACTCACGGGCGAAGGAATCAGTGTGCCGCTCAATTCGTTTGAGATTGATCCGGTACAGAAGGAGGTCAAGGGAACACCTTACCGGTATTATATGCAACGAAAGGACGATTATTGGATTTCTGTCTGCGCTGGAGAAGGTTGTGAGATTGAGTATGATTACAGAGCAGACTATGAAATAGGAAGTTGATTTGAAAACTGGTCTGGAAAATTCGCGGAATTTACAGAAAGCTCTTGACAATCATTAAAAACTACGATAAAATATCATCTGTTGTGAGAAACAACACAGATGCGGTCGTAGCTCAGCTGGATAGAGCACTTGGCTACGGACCAAGGTGTCGGGAGTTCGAATCTTCTCGGCCGCATAGCTCAAAGCTTCTCGAGTAATCGAGGAGCTTTTTTTGCGCGTTCCTACAAGCGTTGCACACCTGCATGCACGCAGTTCGTGCGAGTTTACTCGCAAACGGACTTGCATGCGTGCAGGTGTATAGCGCGCCAGCGCGACACGAACATGGAGCAAAGCGGAATGTGAGTGTGCAGTGCATATATTATCCGTAGGATAAATAGGGACCCGCATACCAAAATAATAAAAAAGACGATCGAACCTCGACCGTCTTATAAACTGGGCTACCAGGATTCGAACCTGGAAAATGCTGGAGTCAGAGTCCAGTGCCTTACCATTTGGCGATAGCCCATCATTATGAAGTTTGAAGACTTTTTCGTGTCTCACAAGTTGGTATTATATTACATGTCTTGCTAAAATGCAAGACTTTTTTGAAAAAAATTTACAAAAAGTTGAAACAGTATACATTTCCGCTCGCTTGTCAGGAATTGGATAAATAATTGTTTGACAAACGGAAACAAATACTATATGATTGCATACGTTGAACGCTAGGAGAAAACAAAGATTTTTGTAAATCAATTGCGTAGTGAACAACCATTTGAAAGGAAGTAAGTATGAGCAGCGTAATATATGTGGTTCCGTGGGCCATTTGTGATACAGAAAGCATATATGTGAAAAAAGTCAAGGGCGACGACGTGCAGGTACCGGAGAAGGGCAGTGAGTTTAATTCGTGGTGTATTCGTAATGTGGTTGCAAGTCCGGATCGCAGAACAAAGGATACGTATGCGATTGTGGACGTATTCAATGGCTATAAGGATAAGATGAACGAAAAAGGTATGTCTGTGTTCTCTCTTACGAATTCACAGGATGTGTTGGAGAATCTGGGATTCCAGAAAGCAGATGAGAATGAGTCAGCATTTATCAAGAATAAGGTATTGAAGTTGAATAAGGACAAGAAAAAATAGACCACGTATATTTGTGGTCTATTTTTCTAGAAAGCAGGAACAATGATAGAAATTGGAAAATGGAATGATTTAAAGGTAATTCGATCAAAGGATTTTGGAATATATCTTGGAGAAGAGGACAGTTCAACAGCGGAGACAGTTCTGCTTCCGAGAAAACAGGTGCCGGAGGGTGTGAAAGCAGGCGCATCCCTGCGTGTCTTTATTTACCGTGATTCACAGGACCGGATTATCGCAACGACGAATACGCCGTTGATTACTGTGGGCGAAGTGAAAAAACTGCAGGTGAAGAGTGTGACAAGTCTTGGTGCATTTATGGATTGCGGACTGGAACGAGACGTGCTTCTTCCGTTTAAGGAGCAGACGGCAAAGGTGGAAGCTGGAAAGTTTTATCTCGTCAGGATGTATGTCGATAAATCCGGACGTCTGGCGGTGTCAATGAAAATTGGCAAGGAATTACAGCCGATCGCGGGCTACGAAGAAGGACAGGATTTTATTGGAACTGTGTATGAGTTTAAGAAAGATTTCGGCGCTTTTGTGGCAATTGATGACAAATATCCGGGGCTGATTTATGCAAGCGAATTGTATGCACCTGTGCGTGTTGGTGATGAAGTGCATGGCAGAATCATAAAGATTCGTCCGGATGGAAAAGCAGATCTTGCTCTGCGTAAGCTTGCGTATGCACAGATGGAAGAGGATAGTGAGATGGTATATGCAGTTATAAAGAGCTATAAAGGCGTTTTACCGTTTACAGATAAGGCAGATAAGGATATAATCAAGAAAGAGTTCGGACTCAGTAAGAACGCATTTAAGCGCGCCTGTGGACGTCTTTTAAAAGAAGGAAAGATCCGCATTACAGAGAAGACAATCGAGCTTGTTGATTAGATAACAGTTACAGGAGGTACTTATATTATGAAGACAGTGATTCAGACACCAAAGGCACCGGCGGCAATCGGACCGTATTCGCAGGCAATTGCGGTGGGAGACATGATTTATACATCGGGGATGATTCCGATTATTCCGGAGACAGGCGAACTTGAGACAGGTGATGTCAAGGCACAGGCAAAGCAGGCAATCGGAAACTTGATTGCGCTGTTGAATGAGGCAGGAAGCGATGCGCATCACGTGGTAAAGACTACAGTATTTATTAAGGATATGAATGATTTCGCTGCAGTGAATGAAGTATATGCAACATTTTTCGAGAAGGACTGCCCGGCACGTTCCTGTGTGGAGGTTGCAAGACTTCCGAAGGATGTGAAGATTGAAATCGAAGCAATCGCAATCAAAAAATAATATAATAGGAATATTGAACAGTAAAAACAAGTGAAAACGCTCGATTATGTTATTTTCTGCTTGCATAATTACACATGAGTGGTAAAATAAAGGGCAGATAATACGCATGAGGGAAAGGAAGTAATAGATCATGAGCAAAAATATTGATTGGTCTTCACTTGGCTTTGGCTATGTGCAGACAGACAAGCGTTTCGTATCAAACTATAAGAATGGTGCATGGGATGATGGTGTACTGACCGAGGATGCAACCGTTAATCTGAGTGAGTGTGCCGGAGTTCTTCAGTATGCACAGACATGTTTTGAAGGTTTGAAAGCATATACAACAGAGAAGGGGCAGATTGTGATTTTCCGTCCTGACTTAAATGCATCCCGTATGGCAGATTCCTGCAAGCGTTTGGAGATGCCTGTATATCCGGAGGATAAGTGGGTTGATGCAGTCGTAAAGACAGTAGAGGCAAATATTGACTGGGTACCACCATATGGTTCCGGTGCAACTTTGTACATCCGTCCGTATATGTTCGGTAGCAATCCGGTTATCGGTGTAAAGCCTGCAGATGAGTATCAGTTCCGTGTATTTTGTACACCGGTTGGCCCATACTTTAAGGGTGGTGCAAAACCAATTGTAATCCGTGTCAGTGATTATGATCGTGCAGCACCTCATGGAACAGGCCATATCAAGGCCGGACTGAACTATGCGATGAGCTTATATCCAATCGTTGATGCACATAATCAGGGATTTGCAGAGAATATGTATCTGGATGCTGCAACACGTACAAAGGTAGAAGAGACAGGTGGAGCAAACTTCATCTTTATTACAAAGGATGGCACATTGGTAACACCAAAGTCAGACAGTATCCTTCCTTCTATCACGCGTCGTTCTCTGATGGTTGTTGCAGAGAAGTACCTTGGCATGAAGGTAGAACATAGAGAAGTTTACTTCGATGAGGTAAAGGATTTCGCAGAGTGTGGTTTGTGTGGTACGGCCGCAGTTATTTCTCCGGTTGGAAAGATTAACGATCATGGCAAGGAAATCTGCTTCCCAAGTGGTATGGATGAGATGGGACCATACATTAAGAAGCTGTATGATGCTCTGACAGGTATCCAGATGGGAAGAATCGAAGCACCGGAAGGCTGGATCAAGGTAATTAAATAATTTATGAATAAAAAAATATTAACCATCACAATCCCCTGCTATAATTCGCAGGACTATATGAAAAAGTGTGTCGATCACGCATTGATTGGTGGCGAACTCGTGGAGATATTGATCGTGGATGACGGCTCTACAGATGACACGGCGCAGATTGCAGATGCCTATGCAGAGAAGTACCCGACAATTGTAAAGGCAATTCATAAAGAAAATGGTGGGCATGGCGATGCGGTGAATACCGGTATCGCCCATGCAACCGGAGTTTATTTCAAGGTTGTTGACAGTGATGACTGGCTTGACAAAGAGGCCTACAAACAAGTGCTGAAGGTCTTAAAGAAGATTGTGGAAGATGAGAAGGATTTGGACGTCCTGCTCTCCAACTATATCTATGATAAGGTGGAACGTCGTAAGAAGCGCGTGATGCGTTACCATGGTGCTTTGCCGGAGAAACGGATCATCAGCTGGGAAGACAGCCGGATCCGGTTCAATAAGTTTCAGTATGTACTGATGCACTCGGTCATTTACCGGACACAACTGTTGAAGGACTGTGGTTTGCAGCTTCCGAAGCATACATTTTACGTGGATAATCTCTATATATTTGAACCGATGATTCATGTGAAGAAGCTGATGTACTTAAATGTTGATTTATATCATTATTATATTGGCAGAGAAGGACAGTCGGTCAATGAGAAGACGATGATGAAGCGGATTGATCAGCAGATGCTTGTCAACCGGACGCTGATTCAGTTTTTCAGTGAGAATCGAAAAGAACTCCCACCACAGATGTATCGATTTTTGTTCCAGTACTTAGATATGATGATGTGTGTTGCATCGAGTATCTGTGTTGTATCAAAGGACAAAGAGTTATATAAGAAGAAAAAAGAACTGTGGAAGTATCTGAAGGATACAGACGAAGAATTATACAAGGAACTTCGGACAACGTTGTTCGGTATCACGTTCAATCTGCACGGACCAACGGGCAGATGGTTTGCTAGAACCGGATATCGTGTATTCCAGAAGTTGTTTGGTTTTAATTAAAAGACAAATAAAAATTCCGAAGCTTGTTTATAACAGGCTTCGGAATTTTTGCTTTATCAAAAAAACTATGAAACGAACAGTTATTATATTTCTTCCTACTTTGTTCTTCCCCAGGGAATCACATAGACAATTGGATAGAGAATTGCTGCCAGCACAAATGCACCGATGACATCCCACACCGAATGCTGTTTCAAAAACATTGTGGATAAGATAATCAGAATACCAATGACTGTTGCAATTACTTTGATCCATGATTTATCTTTTGTGCCTTTGCTCTTGTATAGGGCAACAAGACAGCCAAGTGTGTTAAATACGTGCAGACTAGGGAACACGTTCGTGCTTGTGTCTGTCTTATACAGCATCTTGACGAGTCGTGCGCACAGGTTATTGTTGTAGGAGATATCCTGCCGCAGATCCAGACCATTGTGCCAGATCGTGCATATGATCAGGAAGATCGTCATGCCACTGAACAGATACGCACAACACTGGTAATATTCTTTCTTGGAGTAGAAAAATTCGTATCCGACAATTGCCGGAACAAACAAAAACCACATAAAATAGGGGATAATAAAATATTCGCAGAACGGAATCTTATAATCAACCGGCATCGATACGAGATGAAACTCTGTGGTTACTGTTTTCTCCAGCCACATAAACCATGGCATATAAATTACAATGTATAACAGTGTCCATATATGATTATACTTTTTCAAAAACGTAGGACTTTTTTTATTCATACGATCCGGATACCCTTTCTTTTGTGTTGCATAGAAAACCGAAAGGATATCCAGCCGGTGAATTCACATGCATTTTAACTGCCACTTTCAAATGTAGACAAATGGTAGTATATCATGCTTCTTCGGAATGTGCAATCGCAGCACCGACAAATCCTAAGAATAATGGATGTGCCTTGTTTGGACGGCTCTTAAACTCCGGATGTGCCTGTGTTCCGATGAACCAAGGGTGATCCGGAAGCTCAATCATTTCTACGATATGTCCGTCCGGAGACAAACCGGACAGGAGCATGCCGTGATCAGTAAGAACCTTTCTGTAATCGTTGTTTACTTCATAGCGATGTCTGTGACGCTCGTTGATGTGATCGGTGCCATATAACTGGTATGCTTTGGAACTCTTATCGAGTACACAAGGATAAGAACCAAGTCGTAATGTTCCTCCTAAGTCTGTGACACCATTCTGGTCAGGCATGATATGGATGACCTGATGGCTGGAACTAGGGTTGAACTCGGAGCTGTTCGCATCCGGATAGCCGACAACATTTCTTACGAATTCCACGATGGTAAGCTGCATACCAAGACATAAGCCAAGGTAAGGGATTTTGTTTTCCCGTGCATAGGTGATTGCTTCGATCATACCTTCGATACCACGGTCGCCGAAACCGCCCGGTACTAAGATGCCGGATACATCACCTAAGATCTCTGCAACATTTTCCTTTGTTACAAGCTCAGAATCGACCCATTTGATCTCAACATCCGCACGATGAGCTACACCGGCATGTTTCAGGGATTCTACGACAGAGATGTAAGCGTCGTGCAGACTGACATATTTTCCAACCAAAGCGACGCGAACCTTCTTCTGTGGATGCTTCCAGTTGTCAACCATGGCGATCCAGTCATCAAGATCCGGTGCCGGGCATGGAATGTGGAGACATTTGCAGGCTGCATCAGCAAGCTTCTCGTGCTCCATAGCAAGGACCACTTCGTATAATACATCCACGTCCAGATTCTGGATGACACATTCGCTTGGAACGTTACAGAAGCTGGCAATCTTATCTTTAATTGCTTTGTCTAACGGAAGATCGGAACGGCAGACTAAGATATCCGGCTGGATACCAAGCGACTGACATGTCTTTACGCTTGCCTGTGTCGGCTTTGTCTTCAGTTCGCCGGATGATTTTAAGTAAGGAATCAGTGTGACGTGGATCATGATACAATTTTCATGTCCGACATCCAACTGAAACTGACGGATGGCTTCCATGTACGGTTGGCTCTCGATATCGCCGACAGTACCGCCAACTTCGATGATCGCAATCTCATCGTCTTTTGCATCTGGATTGCGATAGAAACGATCTTTGATTTCGTTTGTAATATGCGGAATGATCTGAACGGTATGACCGCCGAAGTCACCACGACGCTCCTTGTTCAGAATGCTCCAGTAAACCTTTCCGGTTGTCACGTTGGAACCCTTGTTCAGACTCTCGTCGATAAAACGCTCGTAGTGTCCAAGATCCAAATCGGTTTCTGCACCGTCATCTGTTACAAATACCTCGCCATGCTGAATCGGATTCATAGTTCCCGGATCCATATTGACATATGGATCAAATTTTTGGCTGATTACCTTGTAGCCGCGCGCCTTCAACAGGCGTCCAAGTGATGCCGCGGTAATTCCCTTACCGAGCCCGGATACAACGCCGCCGGTGACAAAAATGTACTTTACTGCCATAGCTCATTCCTCTTTCTGTTTGATTTTTATATTTTTATTCTATTTGCTTAAGAAAAATTCAAAAATTATTATAAACGAAAAGGAAAACGAAGTCAATTACAAATGATTAGAATAAAACATAAGCTGAAAGACACGGTTATCCTTTTTATCCTGCCGGAATAGATATTTGCCGGATTGACCCATTTTGCGGTAGGCTTTCACGTCCTGATACTTTGTCAGAATATGTAAAAACTGCTTTTTTTCTTCGGGAACATTGTAGATTCGTTCAAATGCTTTTGCCTGTCTGGAGATATGTCCGCCGTTCGTACGGCTCTGCTTTAAGCGGCGGAAGAATCTGGAACAGCCGGAAGGGGATGCTGCACCGAGTGCATTTCCTGCGTGCTGGCGGTATTTGTAATGGGCGGCGCTGTCGTAGTATACTTCGCCGAAACAGGACGCAACAAGATAGAGCCACCAGTCGTGCATATAGATATCCCGCGGCATGCTGATCCGGATATAAGACATAAGCGCCTGATTAAATACGATGCCGGCACCGCGCGCGATGTTTTCAATCAATGCATTCCGAAAGTCTGGTATTAATTCCTTGCCAATTGTCTGCATGGATTCCGGAAATGGATTTAAAGCGTCATCGGTATTCCATGCATTACAACAGTAGAGAAGCGGTGTGGCAAATGAACGGATCAGGGAATCGTTCTTCTTTTTTTTCGGGGATTTTGCCTTGCGCATCTGTTCGAGTTTCTGACAGGCGGTAGAAAGCTTGTCCTCGTCCCAAACATCATCCTGATCGGAGAGGGCATAGAAGTCTGCATCCGGGTCAGATAATTCAAACAGACGGAAAAAAGAAGCGACAACGCCACAGTTTTCACCACATAGATATTGAATATTTTCGTGGAGTGCGGCATAGGCACGCAGGATATCCACGGTGCCATCGGAAGAGCCGTCATCACGGACAAACAGCTTTACGGTCACATTTTTTTGATTCAAGATACTGTCTAATTGTTCTTTTAAGTAAGTTTCACCATTGTAAGTAGATAGCAGAACCTGAACTGTATACATAATAGTCTCCTTTATAAAAACAATATTTACAACAAAATAATCCGGTCAGCCGGTTGGTTTATATTGATAGATCTGTATAAATTTTTGTCATCAGTTTATGAACAAGTGAGATGTCAAAATATTTCCGGCAATTGGATTGGTTTTCATGACCAAGTGATTGTGCCAGTGCCGGATCATCCAGAATTTTGTTGATCTTTTGTGCATATGCATTCACATCTTTCACAGGCAGTAAATAATGCTTGCTGAGCGTGTGTGGTTCTGCAGCAAGCAGATCCCGATCTCCCCGGATGTCGGATGCAATGATTGGAAGTCCGGCTGCCATTGCCTGCATAACAGCGACAGAAAGTCCTTCCTGAAAGCTTGTGAATAGAAAGAGATCTGCACAACGGTAAAGATCCAATACATCCGTGTGATATCCGGCGAAAAAGACACGGTCACCAATCTGTAAATCCTGTGCAAGCTGTGCGAGTGATTCGGCGAGAGCACCTTTGCCACAGATTGCAAGGACTGCATCATCGCGGTCGGACTTGGCAAATGCCCGAATTGCTGTTTCGACATTCTTGCGCGGTATCAGCTCAGCGACAGTCAGAATAATTTTTTTGTCAGTCGGAAGTCCGAATCTTCTGCAAACATCGGTCTTGTCAACGCTGAGGGAGGCGATAGCATCTGTATCGACACCAACGCCCGGAACATAGTGAACGTCTGGATGGTGAAACCGTTGCTTGGCTGCCAGATAATCTTCCTGGTTTAATGTAATCAGACAATCTGTGATGTGGGACAGCCATTTTTCTACATTATAATAAAGCAGATAGTTCTTGATACCGGCTCCGTGGAAAAAATGAAATCCATGTACAAAATAAATCACTTTGGTTTTGTCTTGCCTGCGAAATTTCTTTGCCGCGAGTCTGCCGACTACACCACCGAATGGGGTCTGGGTATGCACGATCTGGCAGGGATGGCTGCGCATGTAACGCTTTAAAATACGAATTGATTTGAAAGTTTTGTTAAACTCCGTCACTTTTCTCGGAATCGGTAAATCAATAATTTCGATATCCTGTGCAGCTAATTCGCTGGCAAAACTGCGGATTCGTTCAGCTGTACTGGAGTTTCCTTCCTGAAAATTCGCAGCAACGGAAATCGTATATCCCATGTTCTGTAAGATACGGATGTTGTCTTTATTAAAATGGTCGATCATTGATGCAGAATTCGCAATCAATAAAGCATGTTTTTTCATAGTTACCAATCCATTTCCTGTTATAATATGTGTCGGTTTGTAGTCTAAAGATGTTCTGAAACATTATCATGATCAACATAAATTATACTATAAATAAAATATGAAAACAATGTGCCCGGAAAGAATAATGTACAAATTAGCATGCTGGTAATTATTATATTATGGTATAATATATGAATCGCTATATAGAGTGGGAGAAACAATTATGAAGTTTGCGCATATTGCAGATGTACATCTGGGGACAAGAAAAGATTCACCGTATTTATATGAGGGCTTTTTAAATTTTATTGATTACATTGAACTACATCCGGTTGATATGATTTTTATTACAGGAGATCTGTTTGATCATCCTCCGACAAAGGAGGAGATTCTCTGGGTGGATACAGAGCTTGCCCGACTTGTGAAGACAGATATTCTCTACGTGACGGGAAACCGGGATTATCTGGGGCAGGATAGTGTTTTGTGGAAGTATGATTTTGTATCACGGATGTATCTGCTTAATTGTGATGAGATTCATAATCATGTGCCGGAAAATGAAAGAGCAACTCGGAATTCTTATGCTGAGGGAATTTTGGACAGCCTGCATTTCCCCAAATATGATGTGGATGTATATGGTATTTGCCAATATGGACCATATAACGAGAGAAATGATTTTGACAGCGTGTATGCAAGAGATCTGCATAAAATCAATATTTTTCTGGGACATGGCGGAAGTACTAAGGTGTGCCCGTTTGATGTTGATGATTTCGGTGGTAAGAATTTCTCGTATGTTGGACTTGGACATAAGCACCGGTATCTGGCATTTGAAAAGCAACATGTTTATTATCCGGGCAGCCTGGAACCGATTACGGAACAGGAAACCGGAGAGCATGGATTTATCTATGGTTATATTGACAAGCAGTTGACAAGTGTGAAGTTTGTTCCGATTGCTATGCGGAAGTTTGAGGAAAAGGTAGAAGAACCGCCAGAGTTTGACTATGAATTATTGCAGGAATTAAACAGGTCGAATGCTTTTGGTAAAAGACTGCAGGAGTTTGATCGGATGCAGACGGGACAGGCATATGCGGCGAAGAAAAAATATGCAGATGGTATGTTGGCAGAATTGCAGGAATTGACCGGACAGACTTCCCTGTCTACCTATACAATAACGCAGATCAAAGCAGCGTGGGAAGGGCAGCAGGCAAAGCTGAAGCGGGAACTTCAATCGGTGCAGCAAGGAATTGCACTGTGTGAACAGGAACAGGCAGAGCTGGAACAAAAGCTGCTTGCGTGTCCGGATCAGACAGGAACAACCAATATTCTTCATGAAGATATCGGAAAACTCAAATTTGATTTGAGTAAGCTGGAATTTGCGGATCGGCAGGTAGATAAGAAGTATAGCCGGAGAAGGCTTGGATTTATTCTCTGGATAGATACGCCGATTGCGCTGGTGTTGTCTTTTCTTGTAACCTTTGGCATGATAGATGTATTCTTTATGGAAGCCTGGAATGCATGGTATAAATTGGTCACCAGTCTGGTTGGGTTTGAAATTCTGCTTACGATATTGGGATTTGTTGTATATAACATGACTAAAAGATTACGGAAGAAATTATTCGGTACAGAGATTCCGGTTGAGACACATGCACGCTTGCAGAGTGAAATCCGATTATTGGAAAGTAAGATTCATGATTTGGAATTGGAAGAAAGCTCAAGATTTCTGGATCAGAAGAATTATGATGAGAATAGCAGGCGAATGAAGGAAATACAGGCACAGTATCAGAGATTGTTAGAGTTGTCGGAAGTGGATCTGCTTGTGTTGGATATGAAAAATGATTAGTTACCGGAAGAACAAGAATAAGGAATCAATTGCTTATGGAAATACAGAAATTATACAGCAAGGTGCGGCAGGCGGCAGATGCCTACCGGATGATAGAAGAAGGCGACAGGATTGCAATCGGTATCTCTGGGGGAAAGGATAGTCTGACACTTTTGTATGCACTGGCTGGTATGCGGAATTTTTACCCGAAGAATTATGATGTTGTGGCAATTACGGTAGATACAGGCGTAGGGCAATATATGAATCGTTCCAAAGTAGAAGGGCCTGAGATAATGTCTGATGAAGACAGAAATCGGCAGACACGGAATATGGACTTCTCTAAGGTAAAAGAACTGTGTGATTCACTGGGGGTTCCGTATATAATTGTTCCGACGCAGATATTCTCGATTCTGATGGAACGGCAGGAGAAGCGTATGTGTCCGCTCTGTGCAAAGATGCGTAAGGGGGCATTTAACGAAGCCGCATTGAAACTGAAATGCAATAAGATTGCATATGCGCATCATAAAGATGATGTGGTAGAAACATTTCTGATGTCACAGGTGTTAGAAGGCCGGGTACATACATTTTCACCGGTGACACACCTGGATGGGGTGGAACTTGATCTGATCCGTCCGCTTGTATATGTGACAGAGGCGGAGGTGCGTGGATTTGTACGGAGGTATAAGCTCCCGGTGGTAAAGAATCTGTGTCCCGTGGATGGCGCGACGAAGCGCGAGGCTGCGAAACAGATGTTAGCTCGCATGGAGGAGGAATTTCCAAAAGCGAAGAGCCGTATGTTTGCGGCGATTCAGCACGATCATATTGACGGTTGGTAGAATTAAAAAGAAAGACAATTATTTGGTCTGGCAGTGCATAGCGGGTATTTTCTTAAGCAAAATTGTAATTTATATGGAATTATGAATTGATTTTTTTTGCTATCTGTGCTATCATGTCAAATGTTGGATTGATTTCCAATTTTATCGGTGCGTGGCTCAGCTTGGTAGAGCGCTGCGTTCGGGACGCAGAGGTCGTGGGTTCGAATCCCGTCGCACCGATTTTTTTGTACTCTTTTTTAGGCGGAAAGGAGGAAACGGTATGAAATTATTGCTTGCAGAAGATGAAGTGGATATGTCCGAGGCGTTGGTTGACATTCTCGCTTATCACAAGTATACGGTGGATGCTGTATTTGATGGGGAAGAAGCACTCGATTACGCAACGATCGGCGAATACGATGGCATCATCCTGGATATCATGATGCCGAAGATGAGTGGCTTGGAAGTGCTGCAGAAGCTGCGGAGCCGCGGTGACCGGACACCGGTGTTGCTGCTTACGGCAAAGGCAGAGGTCGAAGATCGGATTGCAGGGCTGGATATGGGAGCAGACGATTATCTCCCGAAACCGTTTGCGATGGGCGAGCTGCTTGCGCGCATTCGGGCAATGCTCCGGCGCAAGGAAGAATTTACCCCGGAGATTGTGAAATGCGGTGATCTGTCGCTCAATATGCATACCTATGAATTAAGTGGAAATGGACAGTCGTTTGTATTGCCGAAGCTGGAATATCAGTTGATGGAAGTCTTTATGCTCAATCAGGGCATTTATATGTCGACGGAAAGTCTGTTAGAGAAAGTATGGGGCTTTGATACGGACGCCGAGGTTGGCACAGTTTGGGTATATATTTCGTATTTACGGAAACGGTTGCAGGTGTTGAAAGTACATGTGGAGATTCAGGCAAAACGAGGAATCGGATACCGGCTTGTAGAGACAGAATAAAGAGATAGACTGAGAAGCGTTGGCAAATCATACGGAATTAGGAAACGGGAATTTGTAAAATGGTTAAAATGTTACAGAAGAAGTTCATAATCACAGCGATGATTGCAATCACGGTGCTGCTTGTTGTGACGCTTGGCGCGGTCAATGTATTCAATATTAGCCGGCTTCGAAATGAGATGAATAACACGCTTACCATGCTGGTTGAAAATGATGGAATGCGGCCGGAAGCAAAAAATGACAAGCGCCCAAATCTCTTTAACCCGGAGATCAGCGAGGATATGGCGATGGCGGCACGATATTTCCTTGTGCGGTTTGATATGGATGGGAAGATTGTCTATACGGATGTAAATAACATTTCTTCTGTTGATGAGGAGACTGCCAATGCATATGCAAGGGAAGTCTATGCATCCGGAAAGAACTCTGGTAAAAAGGAAGAGTTTCGTTACAGAGTGCAGGCATCGAAGGATGGACGAGGCACGAATATTGTATTTCTAAATGTCAGCAGTGACCGGCAATCTATGCTGGCGGTGCTGCTTATATCCAGTCTGATATTTGTCGTTGGCTGGGGCTTGATGTTACTTTTGGTAATCGCGCTTTCCAAGCGTGCAATCCGGCCAATTGCAGAGAATCTGGAGAAGCAGAAGCAGTTTGTCACAGATGCAGGACATGAGATCAAGACACCGCTTGCGATTATTCTCGCGAATACAGAGGCAATGGAATTGCATAACGGTGAGAGTAAATGGAGCAAGAATATTCGCAAACAGACGGAACGTCTGTCGGGACTGATGAAGAATCTGCTTACGTTGGCTCGTATGGAAGAAGGAACAGCACCGGTCGTGATGACCGATCTGGATATGAGCAAGCTTACAAAAGAGGTGGCAGATTCGTTCGTGGAATC
>ERZ1035006.817-NODE-817-length-23191-cov-6.669044_pt1 | contig 23191 bp, 41 predicted proteins | sample MGYA00520694_ERZ1035006 | MGnify/ENA primary metagenome ERZ1035006 (study PRJEB33766, sample SAMN09781746) | gut metagenome | biome: gut microbiome | host: Homo sapiens | place: Madagascar | study: EMG produced TPA metagenomics assembly of the PRJNA485056 data set... | reverse complement strand
GTTATAGCCTCCCCAGTAACCCCCTATAATCCCCCTTCTTCCCCAGATTCCGCCGGGGTCTGCTCAATTTCCAGCGGCTGACCCTCTTGCTCCATCCGGGCGCGGACTGCCTGCAAGATGTACCCTTGCAGGCTTTGCCCAGCGGCAGCAGCCGCGGCGCGGATCGCAGGCGTTATTTTTACTCGAACTGAATCCGCATTGTTTGTTTTTTCTCTCCGGACGACTTCACGGTCTCGGTCTCCATCCCAACCACCGCCCCAATATTGTCGGGGTAAGTAGTACGAGCCTGGATACTCGATCTTTTCCAGTTTACCCGTTTGCTGATTTTTGTGCATCGCCCAATTATGGGCATTGTATAGGCGTGTTTTTGCTCCACGCTTTTTTATCTCTTCGATTTCACGGCTCAACAACTGCTTTCTTGTTCCTCCGGCTGGCAAAATAAAAATTATTTCAGCCTCAAATACACAGCCGTTGTTGTAATCGTCTTGCATTTCTTGCCGGTTATGTTTTCCCGTTTTTAGCAGTTGTTCATGTCGATTTATTCGAGTTAAAACGCCCTTTTCTGAGCTTCCAACATATTCCCGACCGTTTGTTTTATTTATAATCGCGTATACCCCCGGCCAATCTTCAATTTCTTCTCCGCCGTTAATTTTCATTTTCTGCCCCTTCTTCCAGTGTCAGCGGCTGCCCTTCCTGCTCCATTCTGGCATTGAGGGCATCAAGTATATAATTTTGCAAACTTTTTCCACTGGAAACAGCCGCAGCGCGGATTGCCGCGCCCTTACTCCGTTCCGGGCGAATCGTTATGCTATCCCGGCTTGCGTTATATTTATAGCTTGCCTTCTTGTGGGCCTTTGATACCGCCATATTATTCCCCTTTGTCCGGCTCCGGCCACTCTAATCCCTCTCGCTCCATCCGGGCGCTGACTGCATCGAGAATATATTTTTGCACGCTCTGCCCGGCAGCATCAGCGGCGGCGCGGAGTGCTGCGCCCTGGTTCTTGTACGGCTGAATCACAAGCCGATCAAGTTTTTTGTGGTGTCTTTTATCCGTTTCTGCCTTTCTTGCTGTTAAAGCCATATTATTTCCCCTTTCTTTTTTTGCGTTTATTTTATTTTATCATAATGGCGGCAACGTGTGAACACGCAATTTGTACAAAAGCGTGTGAACAGTTTTGTGCAAAACGCAGAAAGCGTGTGAACACGCTTGACAGTGACGTGTGAACACGCTACAATGCAGACACAGCAAGCGAGCCGGACGACAGGCCGGAGCGGTTGCGAGTAAAGCGAAAGGAGAACCGACACATGAGCGCAAATTTCTTCAAGCTGCCCGAATCCGACAAGCGGAAAATCTGGTCGGCGCTGCTGGCAGAGTGGCAAAAGAAAAAGGCCGCCAACCGGGCAAACGGTTGACAGCCTCGCCCAGCAGCAAAAGCCACATGAGCACAGAGTTCTTCAAGCTCCGCGCCTATTGTAGCACATGAGTTGACGGAAGTCAATTCAGCGGATACCCCGGCAGGGTCGCACCGCTCAACCAAAGCGGCCCCGCCCCACTACCCCGGCAGCCGCCGGGAGATCACCCCGAACACCTACACAACAAGCAAAGGAGCGTTACACATGACTAACAACGAGATCATTTACAGCGAAGTCAACGCGAAGTATCACACCCCCGAACAGCGCCGCGCCATCCTGGCGCTGGCCTACACCCCGGAGCAGATCGCCGCCAAGGGCAAAGAAATTCACTTCCAGGACGTGCCCGAAGAGCAGCAGGGCGAAGAGCTGGAAAAGTTGCTCCTTGCCGGCCTGTTCCACACGTTCCACGAATGGAAGGAGCGCGGCAAGAGCGTCAAGACCGGCGAGAAGGCCGCGATTGATACCCGGCTTTGGAAGCTGGACACCCGCCCCCACAAGGCCCGCAGCAGCGGCAAGGAGCCGGACGCGCTGACCAAGGCAGCCGAAGAGCAGGACGACAACGGGAACTATTACAAAGCCCCTGCGCACCTGTTCCACATCGGCCAGGTGGAAGCAAGCCGCCCCGCACCCGCCGGACGCTTTAAGAGCCTGGACGAGATCCGCGCCTATAACAAGATGCTGGCGGATCAGCGCAAAGCCGCCAAGGCTGCCGCAGAGCAGGCCGCCAGCGCCGCCCCAGTCATCACCGAAGAGCGGCACGAACTGCCGGAGCTGGTCCACGTTGACCCGCTGCCCACCAAGAAGGCCGCAAAGAAGGCCAGCAAGCCCACCGCACCGAAGAGCGCAAAGAAACCCGCTGCCACGAAGAGCGCCCCGCAGAAGAGCGCACAGCCCGCCCCGGATGCACTCCGCACCGCGCAGCAGGCAGAGCGCAAAGCCTGCGCCGCGTTCCTGGCCGTGCCCGAAACCGACCGTAAAGGGCAGGCCGCCGCGCTGGACGCCTGGCGCAAGACCCGGAAGGCCGTAGAGGACGCCAAGAGCGCCCCCGCCGCCGTGGCCGTGCTGGATGAAGCGCCGGTGAAGCAGCTGGACTTTGAGAGCATCGCCGCCGGGCTGCTGGCATGATCCACCACCACGAAACCGGAAACTTTAGCAGGGCTGCACCGGGCAAAGCAACCCCGCCCCACTTCCCACCGGCACCCCGCCGGGAGGATCACCACAAAACGAAACACGAAAAGGAGTTTTTGCAATATGAAAAGAGCATCTAGCAGCACCCCCGCCGGCCTGAACGTGAAGAAGATCACCGCCTATCTGAAAGGCCAGGCCAAGAACCGCAACGCCGTGCGGATCACCTGCCAGGGCGGCAGCGTGTACATCTTCACCGGCTATGCAGCGTTCAAGCTGCCCGCCGTCCTTTACCCGGAAGTGATCCAGCCCGTGACCATGCAGGCAGCCCCCGCCGATGGTGTGACCATCGTTTCCAGCGATGACGGGTTTGTGGTCAACGATCCGCACCAGCTGACCGCCGCGCAGATGTTCCAGAAGTTCAGCGGCTGCAAAAAAGAGGTCAAGCGCACTTCTCTTTTGCAAGAAGTCGAGATGAAGGGCAAGATCTGGGGCACGTTCCGAATGTTCCGCGATGGATCCCGGCCCATCATGATAAATTCGGAGTATGACGCTTTTGTGGATCATCACGAATTTGTTTACCACGGCAGCAACAACCCGCTTGCGCCCATCCTGGCAACCGACACCGCAGACCCGAAACGCGCCGCCGTGGCCGTGCTCATTGCCCCGATGAAGGCGAACGACGAAATACAGCAGGTATGCAACCGCCTGTTTGCATGACCTGCACCGGATGCCCTGGCAGGGTCCGCACCGGATAAAGCGGCCCCGCCCCACCGCCCAGCATTCCGCCGGGCATATCACGAAACACGAAAAGAGGTTTACACGATGACCACCCCCAACGATGCCCTGGACTTCTACCCCACGCCGGACAGCCTGGCCTTTGATATGGTTTTCTCTCTGCGGGAAGTAAAATCCGGGTTCACCACCTACCCGAAACCCATCCTTGAACCGTCCGCCGGTGATGGAGCGCTTGCGCGTCAGGTCCATGCCCTGGCGTTCAACGTCCACCACGACTATAAGACCGGCGAGGTTGACCAATACGACAAGGGAAAGGCACGAAGCGCAGAGCTTGACTGCATCGAGCTTTCCAGCGACTTCCGCGCCGTGCTGAAGAAAGACGGTTTTCGGGTGGTGCATGATAACTTTCTGACCTTCCGCCCCACCACGAAATACGCCGCAATCGTCATGAACCCGCCTTTTTCAGAGGGTGCGCGGCACCTGCTCAAAGCGCTGGACGTCATGCAGGACGGCGGCAAGGTGCGCTGTCTGCTCAACGCCGAAACCCTGCGCAACCCCTGCACCAACGAACGGAAAGAGCTGGCCGCAAAGCTGGAAGAGCTGCACGCCACGGTGAAATATATCCCGGATGCGTTCAAGAACGCCCGCCGGGCTGCCCGTGTGGAGGTGGCGCTTGTGTCGGTGGACATTCCCGACCGGGAGCCGGTGAGCCGGATCCGGCTGGATCTGAAAAACGAAACCGCAGAGCGCTTGAAAGAAAACCCGGAGTTTGCCGCCCTGGTATCTTCCGACCCCATCACGGCAGCCATTGAGCGGTACAACGCCGCCGCAGAGGGTGTGCGCCGGATCTATGAAGAGTACAACGGAATCAAGTCGTTGTTTTCCTCTGCCGGCGCTGGTAAGAAAGAAAGCCCCGTGATGGCTTTCACGAAATCTTATAACGACGCTATCCGGGAACTGCGCGGGATGTACTGGAAGCAGCTGTTTGAAATGCCGCAGCTGTTCGATGCGATGACCTACGAAATGCAGCAGGATTACCAGAAGCGAGTCAAAGAGCTTGAAGGCTACGACTTCAGCGCGTACAACATTCTGACCGTCCGGGAAGAAATTTCACGAAATCTTCTTTCCAGCATCGACCACGAAATTATAAAGCTGTTCGACGACTGGACGAACCTGCATTATAACGACGAGTACAGCAAGAACGTGCATTATTACAACGGCTGGTGCACGAACTCCGCGTACAAGATCAACCGCAAGGTCATTTTCCGCTGCAACGCCTTTGATACATACGATGGGCGTTTCTGCCCCCGGTACAATGCAACAGGCCACGTTGCCCAGATCGAGCGTGTGCTGCACTTCCTGGACACGAACGGCAAGCCCTACAATGGGGACGAACTCCGCGCCGTTCTGGATGCCGCCGAAAAGAGCGGCCAGACCCAGAAGATCCAGCTGCACTATTTCACCGCCACGTTTTACAAGAAAGGCACCTGCCACATCGAGTTTACCAACACGGACGTTCTGAAATCCTTTAACCTCTACGCCGGACAGCGTAAAGGCTGGCTGCCGCCCACCTACGGCAAAAAGAGTTACCACGACATGGCCGCCGCAGACCGCCGGGTGGTTGACAGCTACGAGGGAGAAGCCAGCTACACCGACACCCTCACCCGGCACCTGATCCCCACGCAGAGCACGTTTTTACAGCTCAACGCCTGACACGAAACCCGCAAGGCCGACAGCGTTCCCGCTGCCGCTGGTGCAAGCCCAGCCGCCCCAGACCTGGGCGGGCGCTCATGGGTAACAGCCCATCCGGCAGGCCGCCGGGAGTATCAGCACGAAATACAGAACGAAAAGGAGTAACAACCATGAAGAACCAGAACACCACCACCCAGATCGCCTACATCGTCACCGCCGACTACTACACCAACGGCAAGCCCACCACCTGCAAGATCACCGTGCAGCCGGTCAGCTTTGACCCCGCCCGCCTGATCGACTGGTCCGACCGGATCAGCAAGACCCACATCCGCGAAGTCGAGAACTTCACCACGCCGGAGGAAGCCGCAAAGCGGATGACGGAGATCATCGAAGCCGCCGCAGAGCACGCCGCCCAGATCCAGCGCCCGGAATCGGTGACAGAACGTCACCACTTGACCGTGCCCCGCCTCGCCGATCTGGCAGCTCTGCCCGCCGTCCACGCCTGAACACGGACCCGGAAGCCCCGGCAGGGTCACACCGGTCAAAGCGGCCCTGCCCCATCTTCCCGACATTTATGCCTGGAGCATCACGAAACAGAAAGGAGGTGTTTTCATGGTTCGATGTTGGATATACTCCGCCGGGCGGGATCAATGCCAGTGCTACAACGTGGATGACGAAAACTTGGCCGATCTGGCAGCGCAGGCGCAATTCCTAGAGGACTTCCGTGCCCAGCGTGCAGCGAACCCGGCACTATACCGGCAGCTGCTCAATATGCTGGTGCCCGCCGCTGATGCCATTCCCATGCGCAACTATACCGGCCTGCCGTTCTGACAGCCATCGCCCCGGCAGCCCGCCGGGTCATTCTGCCATCTCTGCACGAAATCTTCTTGCCTTTTATTGCTTTTGTTTGCGTTTTGTTCTATCATGACAGTAACGAAACACGAAAAGGAGGTTTCCCGTTATGACTATGATTCCCGCATTCGGCCCATGGCCAGAGCACCCCGCAGACGCTGACGAAGAAAAGCGCCTTGCCAGCGCCCAGCAGAGCAAGACCACCCCGACCAGCATTGACCGTGAACACGAAACCGGTGTTTTTTACGGCTCCGGCAAAGACCCTTACCAGACCACCCTTGCAAGCTGCACCTGCAACGATTTTGTAAAGCGCAAAAAGCCCTGCAAGCACGTTTTCCGCCTGGCTATGGAGCTTGGCATCATCGACACGGCATACAAGACCGGGCGCAGCACCGGCGAACGAAACGAGGCACAGATCAGCTTTGCGGACAGCATCGAACTTGTTGAACAGCTCTCTGACGCAGCGCAGAACGAAATCAAGGAAATGCTTTCTCGCACCAGTGAGCGCGTGGACGACCGCCAGAAGCCCGTAACCTGCCACGAACTGGATCTGATTCCAGAACTGCGCACCTCGCCGCTCCTGCACGAAAACCCTTACCCGCTGGAAGAAGTGCTGAACGATCTGCCAAAGCCCCTTGTTGTGCAGCTGCTGGATCTGGTGCACCGGGAAGGCAAGCCAAAACGAAATGCAGCTAAAACCGTAATGGCTGCATGGCTTGCGCAGAACGCGCCCATGCTGGCAAAAGAGCTGCCGCCTTGTGCGTCCTTCTCTTTCGTGGAGGTGTTCGACAAAGCCCAGCGTGACGTTTACAAGTACCTGCACCGCAAGTACGACACGGAAACGGACTGGTACACCGGCGCAGAGTATCCCGCCGGGGCTGTGCCCGCGGCAGACGGGTCTACTTACTACTTCCCAGAGGACAGAGTTACCGATGCCCTCACGAAACGCGGTTTCAATCGCTGCCTGAACGGTTACATCCCGGAGTAAAGAATCTTACTTCACGAAATCTTACTTTTTGACCACGAAATTTGCAATTTATCTGCAAAAATCCGGTCTTAGCCACGAAAAGCAGCTTTTTAATCACGAAATTCACTTTTTTGTGATTGAATTGAACTTTTTCGTTATCAAAACTTCAACTCATTCACTAAAACGGCACGAAATGGAGCATATTCATGGACGAAATTGAATTTTTTGCCCCGTGGCGTTTGGTCGCTGCTTTTGCGGACGGCTCCCGCCTGCTGTTCGATGGTCTGACGGAAGAACAGGCCAGAGACGCAATGGAAGCCGCCCAGGAAGAGCACGGTGACATTGGTTACTGGAACCGGGTCACGGATCAGAACTATGAGGACGGCAGGTATTACAAGACCGTCCCGCCACCGCCCTGCATCAACATCGTGGACTACGACGGCTACACTGGGCCGCTGGACGAAAACGGTCTGCCGGTAGGTCTGGCTGAACAGATTGCCCAGGCCAACGTAGAGGAAGGCCGGGATCCCAACGAGGCGCAGATCATCATCAAGCGCAACGCTCCGCCGGATGACCAGCCGCACGAAAAGTAAATCACAAAATCCAAAAAGCCCGCCGGGTCGATGACCTGACGGGCTTATGGTGTTGAAAGGATGGTTTGTATGAAGTTAAACATGGATTGCGTCCGTGCCGTTATGCTCTGCGCAGAAGAGCACACAGACTATAATCACTATTGCTATTTTATTTCCTACCAAAAGAACAATGTGAACGATTGTCTGCTGGATGACCCGGAAACACCGCCAGCCTACCAGCTTGAACTTGAAAAGACCTACGACAATGACGATCTCTTCTACGCCGTTGAGTATTGCGTCAAATCCGGGTTTGTTGAAACGCTTTTCTCGAAAGACACTTATCGCATTCCCATTTCCCGCATTACGCCTGATGGGCATAGATTTCTTGAAAACATTCGGTCTGATACGAACTGGGAAAAGGTCAAAAGCGTTGCCAAAAAGGCCGGCTCTTTCAGCACAGATGTGATAATCGAGATCGCAAAGAACGTAGCTGTGGAAGCGGCCAAACATTTTTTAACCAACACCTGACGAGCCTTCCTACCTCTGCATTTTCCAATTCGGTTTGGATTGCCGCTTCGTTGTACCAGATCTGCTTTTCTTTGATTCCAGTTTTCACGATTTCCTTTGCGATGGTTCTAACGGCATATTCTCGCGGGCTTATCATGCCGCTGTCAATCTCAATTTTGATCTTCACTTTGTCCTCCTTCGCGTAAATCCGGTTCAGCTGCCCGCCTTTCAGATTGGCAGTCCAGCAGCGGCTCTCCTGAATCCGAGAATATCGGTTTTGCCCTAATTTGACGTATCATAGCTTCGCACAGATCCTTTACCTCTTCTTCCGATTCCAGGACTATTTTGCCATCATTTCCGCCAAAGACTTCAATTCCGCCCTCTCTCCGCGGAATCACAGACCAGCGCAGATCAAACAGCGCATCCTCGTTCCCCGGAAATTCTCTGCCCGGAAGGTCAAACATTGCTATTCCGCCAGACGGTTCAACAATTTCATCATCGGTCAGTTCAATTTTGATTCCCATTTTCAGTCTCCTTTGCACGAAACCCGGTAGGCCAACTGCCCGCCGGGTTATTTCTATGCCTGTTTTCAGATTTTCGGGGTAGTCGTGTTTGTTTTTCTGCGGATGGTGGACACGATTTTGCGGAAGCGCCTGTGCATGAGATTCCACAGGCCGCCTTGCCTATAAGATAATATCGCCCTCCGCCCAGGCATCTGCCCGGCAGCGTTCCTCGCGCACGTTTAACGCACGCGATAATAAAGCGCCGCACTCCGGGAGCCGTTCCAGGCCGCTGCCCAGCTGTGCAAGAGCCACGTTCCGTAGGTACTTCAAGTGCTGCACACTGTACGGAACTTTCTGCTTCACTTCATGCCATTTTTTGTGGCTGATGTAGAACTCGGTCAAAATCATATTGTGGCCACTGTCCAGCCTGTTCATTTGTCCCTGGATGATACGCTGATCTCCCAGCAAAACCGCCCGCTGCTGTTCCAGCTGGCGCAGCCGTTCACCAATGCCCAGTTCTTCCATTTTGCACGCCATCATTGCGGTACTGTCTCCGTGAGATCCGCCGTGCGGCATCCCATCTGCACCCATGCCCCGCATAGGGTCTATTTCATCGTTCAGCGCGGCACACTGGCGGCGGATGATCTCAATCCGCTGCGGGATGTCTGCGTAATATTTCAAAATTGCCTCCGCCTCGTGTACCCTCACTGTTCAATCCTCCCGAAATTCAAAAATCCTTCTTGAAAAGGGGTTTGCCGAAAATGGGATCTTCTCCCTCCACGCGCTCCACCATGGCACCTACGCCGTAGATGTCCTCAATGACGCGGCGCAGACGGTCATAGGCCACCTCTTCTCCGTCCTTGCTCCATTCAAGGAACTGGGCATAGTTCGCCTTGGCTTCTTTCTTCACAGCCTCGATCTGTTCAGGCGTGTATCCCATTTCTTCCAGTGATTCCGCCATAAAGCGGATAATCATTTTTGCGGCATCGCGGCGCTCCGCCAGAATGCGCAACTTTTTTTCAGAGCCTGCCAGATCGCCCGCCGGGAGCCAGAACTCTTCCGGCATCAGGTGGGCGGTGCGCTCTCTCAGCCGCTTCCGGGCTTCCGGGGTGCCATACTTGTCGAGATCCAGAATGTACCTGGATGCAGCATTGTTCATTTTCAGGGTCAGGATAGTGGATTCTTTCTCGCCCCAGTCCCAGAGATCATGCGCCGCTGCAATGGTGCAGTACGAAACAACCTGTCCGATTGCTTCACGGTTCAGCATAGTGCGGCGCTTCGACTTGCTGATGTTGATTTGCTGGTTTACCGCGTTCTGGATGCTCTGCCGGTAGAATGCCGGCATCCTTGCTCTGCTTTTTCCCATGATTGTTCCTTTCCCGCCTGTTCAGCCAGGCGCTTCCACTCTTTCGTTTCTGCTTTTGTGTCTGGTGTGATGATCTCGACAAAGCCCCAGCCTTTCGGTTTGGCTATGAGGTCGATAAAAAGCCGGCGGCGATAGATATAATCCCGCTGTGCTTTTCTGGTAAACTTCGACTTGATCTCTACCACATCCACCCGTCCGTCTGCATAGGTGAGCTTATAGTCTGCCGTATAATGTGCCGCCGGGAGTTTCACCGCGCAGTATTCTTCCTCCGGCAGCAGCGTCCACTTCGGGTGCGGTTCTGCTGACACGATTTTCCCGGACTGAATGCCGGGCAAGACGGTGCCGATGTAATACACATACTCCCCGTAGGAATCAAATGTTTTGCTCAACCGTCCGGCAGCGCTTGCGGCCTCCGCCATTGGCTGCGTATGGGTACGCTTTCCCCGTTGTCTTGCCGCTATCTGAGCCTCTGCCTGCGCACGGTAACGCGGCGGCAGGTCGTCCAGTTCCAGTCTGGCGCTCATGGCTGGTTCCTCCTGTTCTTCCGCCGGGTGTCCGGCTTCTTTTTCAGTTTCACGATCAGGTGCTTGGTGTTGTTCCCCGTGATGTGCTGTTCGCACTCGCGCAGGGTATAACCGGGGTATTTTTTCTCCCAGTATTCACGATCATCCGGCAGGGCAAATGCTTCGTCAAAGCGTTTGCGGCTCCATCTGGTATCATTCGGGCGCGGGGTTTTCGGCTTTTGCAGCCCTTGGCTCTGCCGCCAGCGCCGGATACGGGCGCGGGCTTTCGTCATGTAGGTTGTCAAGCGCTCAAAGCTGGAACAGGTCAGGTCGATAGGTTCAATTTTCACAAGCCCCATCGGCCGCCCGGTGCTGTCCCGCCACAAGTCCTTGATTTCCTGCCATGTCAGATTACCTTGCAGGATCACATGATGGTGGTGTCTGCCGGTAACTTTACCGTCCTCGTCCACCACGCTGTACTCTGCAACCTGCATCCACTTGGATGCTTCCCGCCCCGTCTTTTTGCAGAAGCGCTTCAAGCGGCGTGTAAAATTCGTCCAGTCCCGGTCTACTTGGTCAAAATCTCCGGGCGCTGGCCGGTGGTCTTGGTCGTATGTAAACGTGACCGCCCAGTCGCTTTCCCCGAAATTCGTATAGGCCAGCTGGCAAAAATACCGCCTTGCTATCATGTCGTTATACTTCTGCTGCGCGATGGAGGTCGCCAGTTCTCTTTTGCGGCGGGTGCTCGCGGTGTGTTCCTTGTCCGTCGTTTCAAAGAGATCCACTTCTGCATAATCGGATGTTCCGAGAATGTGTTTCTGCTCCCGAATGTACCATGCCCGCACCGTTCACTTCCTCCTTCCGCAAAGTTCTGCTGGGATTTTCTTTTCTGTGGACCAAACACACACGGCTTCGCAGGACAAGGGGGATACAACGCCGGGCAGGTCTTTCTAAGTTTCCCATTCCGTCAAGCCCTACAGACCCGCCCTCGTTTTCTCCCCCTTGACCCCCGCTTTCCCCGGCGTGTTCTCCCGTGGTCGCTAGATTAAGTTACACATACAAGCCCCTTGCCGCCTCGTCAGGGCGGCAATTTTACGACGGGCTTGCTTAATTCTTGATTAGGAGCTTGATTAGTTTCATTCAGCCTTTCGCTTCGATCCAACTGTGCATCCGGCCATATGCCAGCAGATCCTCCACTAGCTTGTCTATCAACTCGGCTCGGTCATCCTGATTTGTCGTGCACTTGATGCTCAGCGCAATAGCCACAAACACAGCAATCGACCCCCGCATATTTGTGTACTCAGCGTGTTCGTCTGCTGCGTTTGCCGCCATCCGCATCGCTTCGGCAAGGTCCTCCATGCGGGCGTGCTCTGCATCGTAGCGCCGGAGGCCGGTATACTGATAGCTTTCAAAGGCACGGTCCGCCCTCTGCTGGTAGCGCTCCGCCAGCTCTTCAAGTTCGCTTCTGTCCATTTTTTAAGCTCCTTTACCTTTTCCATCCCACATTTCCAGCCGAGTGTGACATACTGGACAGATCTCTGGTTGCCAGTTCGTTATGTAGCCGCAAATAGGGCAGCCGTAGTAATCTTCTTTCAGGATTCCGCAGTATTTTCCCCAGTATGGCCGCACCGGCGGATCCTCTGTGTAATTTACAACGTCAAAGTGGTGCAGGCTTTCGCTCAAAGCACCTATAATATCTTCTTCTACGCTTCTGTTGTCCGGGTCTTCTACTTCGACGGTTAGTTCAATGATGACTTTTTTCTCCATCGCTCTGTACACCTCCGTCCACCACCATTTTCAGGCAGTTAGCTTTCGCACTCGCTTCTCTTTTCGTAAAACTCGCAGGTGTCCTCTGGGTCTGTGTTCTCCGTTCCTTTCGGTGACAGGCCGTTATAGCAGAACCAGCTTTTAGCGTCATGGTAATAGCAGGTGCAGCAGGTGTTTTCAGGCTCCACGTTTGCCTCCCGTATAAAAACGTTCCATCGTTTCGCGGTACACCTTGAAGCACTCCGGGCACAAGTCACCAACTCCAAAGAAGTCCCTCGTTTCAAGCGCCCACCCATCCAGTGCCTTCTGGTCAAACCGGCCATCATCAAACCGTTCTGCAAATACCTGCTTCCGGCAACGGTTGCAGATAAACATTGCTCCGTTCTGTCTCATTGCACTTTCTCCAACTTCATAACCTCAAAATCTTCAAGATTCGGGTGCAACTTCTTGACCGCGCGGCGAGCTGCCGTACCAGCCTCTTCCTCTCAATCCCGAACTCTGCCCTTGCTCAGTGCCAGAGGACCACGTTTGACGAATGGGCCAGATATGTTGTTCCGTTAATTTTGACCTGTAACTGGTCGCCTTCATAATCGTTCCAGCTATCCACCTTGCCCTCAATTACGGTTCCATCCGGCATTTTAATCTGTGCCTGCGAATATTCGTAGGTCAAATCAATTACCTGCTTGTTGCATCCCGTCATCAGCAAAACGCTTGCCACCGCAGATGCTCCCACCATAAAAATCTTTCTCATTTCTTTGCTTCCTGCCTTTCATTGAGTTTTACTACCGGCTGCGGCTGGTCGCTGCGGTTCAGCGGCTTATCAAAGCACACATTCCATGGATCGCCCTCCGGCTTGTCATGCCATGCCAGTGCGTGGCGAATGGTAAGCCATACCTGTTCTGCCCGGTACGGCACTCTCATTACATCCGAGATAGGGGCGGGGAGAACAAATCTGTTATATGCTTGTTCCATTCCTACGCACATGAAATCTCTTCGGTCCATCGCAACCTTAAAAGCGTTATCTTCCTGTTCCTTGGTCTTGAATGCCCCATTTTTTAGATCAGAGTAGAATTTTGCAAAGCACAAGCTTTCTGCCAGATCCCAGAACTGCCCCATGTGCATCCGCAAGTACCACTCGCAGGCAGTCTGCACAGCCTCCGCCACTGGGCGGCTCATGGTCAGCGTAATGGTTTCGACCTCTGCCGGTGCATCACTTTTCTTCTTCGTCATAGTGCGGTTCCTTCGCTCCCGGCCAGTTCCGGCGCTGGCTACGCTCAAACTTCCGTGCCATTGCCGCTACCTGAATAGCCTCCACGGCCAGAGCAACCGCCCTGTCATACACGCCTTTCGTGGAGATCTGCGGATCGTTGGAGTAAACGTCCATCCACATTGCGTTCAGTTCCCGATGCAGCCCATCCATTTCCCGTGCAGCTTCCACGGCTTCTTCCTGGATCACAGCCACGCCCTCGTGGTTACTTGCAAACATCCGAAACTTCCTGTTTGCTGCGGCCAGTTCAATTTTGACCAGCCGCTTCACATCATTCTTCACAGCGTCCATGTTATTCCTCCACAAAAACCACGTTAGCCCAGCTCGTTGTATACTTTTTCCCGTTGAGCTTTACCGAAATAACCGGCCAGTCGCAAGACCAGGAGCCGCCTTCGTATGCGCCTTTGTCCAGCAACGTGCCATCCGGTGAATAGACATACACCGTCCTGCCCGGATATTCGTCTATCCCCATAGCTTTGTCAGTTTCGCATCCCGCCAGCGCTCCGCACAGTGCGGTAGCGCAGATTGTCAGCGCCAGTGCTTTCATGGTCTTACGCATTTTCTTCGTCCTCCCGCTCGCTCAAATCCTCAACGTCCGCAGCGTCCTTGGTCTTTTTCACCATGTCTGCAATGGCATACAGCCCAGATTTCGCCAGAGGTTCCAGCTTTACGGGGATTACAGCACCGCGTACCATCATACCATCCTTGATGACATAGTAACGTCCGCCGCTTGCCATCTTCCGCACACAGTATTTGAAATAGCCGCTCTTGCGCATTTCATCCGCCACTGGCATGATCTGCTTTGCGTCTACAAAGCCGATTGTTCTGGAAGTCGGTTCAACCATCGGAACCAGGTTACACCCACAATAGCGGATGCTGATTCTGCCATTTTCGCAGTCCAGCTCGCCACTTGCTGTATCGTCAAGGTTCATGCCTTCAATGTTCCGAATATCGTCCGGGCAGTCACTTTCAAAATGAATATCGTTCCATTCCTTTTCGCTGATACCCAGCAGAGCCGCCAATTCCCTTTCGTTTTGTGCTTTCGGGAAGTCTGTCAGCGGGAAGATTGCTGTTTTTGTTCCGATGTACAGATCACACCCCTGACCATCGTTATAGAACACCTTGTAGAGCTTGCAATATTCGTCAGCCTTGATAAGTTTTGCGATTGCCGCCAGTTTCATTTGTAACTCCCTTCATTTTCGATCACCTGAGCCTCAAACGTCTTGTACTCTCGGTAGTGATCTTCTGCCATCTTTTTTGCCTTTTCAACGGCCAGCTCTGCGCTGGTTGCTGTGAGCCTATAAGGCAGCCACGCGGGCATGCCGCTTTCGCCGGTTGCTTTCAGCAGGATATAATACCTTTGCATTGGTGCGTCCTCCTTCCGATTTTGGGCAATCCCGGAGTTGAACCGGGTGCGGGCCTGTTCCCATGCTCACAAAAAAGACCGCCGCGGCGGGCGGCCTTTATAGTGGAGTTCGTTATCCTGTTTTTAGAATCTCTTCCGCCTCCGCCTTGTGCTTCAGCACGCTATCCCTGCAAGCCGTTCCCTCGTCCCGGATCTTTCCCAGCGGGCACTTTGCACACGGAAGGGAGTTCTGCCGCATCTTTTTGCAGAGAACGTTCCTTGCCGCCAGAAGTTCCTTCCTCATCATACGAACAGATACAGCCAGCAGTATTTAATCAGCGCAGCGGGCACAAAAAATATCACCGCTGCCCACAGCGCCATGCCCAGTACAAGCAGCAAGGCTCCCAATGTCTTTGCAAATCCTTCCATGTCGTTCTTCCTTTCTACTTTTCCGTTATAATCCAAACCCTGTGCTGGCCGTAGCCATCCCAGTTCAGTGCATCTTTGTGGCTACCGGAGACGGCAACATCCAGATGTTTTCCCTTTACGCTGGCTCCGGTATCCTGAACGATTCTCACGCCCACATCCTCAATGTAGAGGACGGTCCCGAACGGAAAAACGTCCGGGTCTGCCGCCACCGTCACGCCTCCTTCAACCGGCGCGCCGCTGGCGGTAATTCCCGTTCCAGTTCCACAGATGTGCTCCCGCTTTTCGGTGCAGTATGCCGTGCAGAGGAAGTCTCCGGCATCCTCTACCAGTAACTTTCCATCCAACCGGTCCCGCGCTTTCAGCGAATCTCGCATGGTATCTGCATACCCTGCAATTTCTTTCGACACGCCCTCCCAGTCCTCGTATCTGGACTTGTAGATATCTCGCTGGCATTCCAGATCGTTGATTCTGTGGTAAAGCGCATTCGTCTGTACGCCAGCGATCAGGACTACCACCAGAGCGATTTTTCCTACATCAATTTTCATGTTCGTTCCTTTCCGGGAAGTGCTTCTTCGTAACGGCGATTGGGAACTCTTCGATTTCCGATGCCCACCGGGCGGTTCCGGTTCCGTATGTAGTCTCCCATACCAGCGGGAATCCGCCGATGCCATCAAACAGGCTTCCCAGCTTTGCGCCATCTCCCATGTATGATTTCATCTTCTGTGCAATCCAGAACCACTGCGGTAACGCGATGCTGTTTCCCAGTGCCTTGTATCGCGGGCTATCTGCAGGTTTGTGCTTCTTGCCCTTGGTGTCCACCCACTCCCCGATATCTGTCCAGCCGTCCGGGTAGCCTTGCAGGCGTTCACACTCTGTCGGTGTCAGCCTGCGAACGATCCATCTTGTTCTTTGCCCGGCAAGCACCGCCTGCTGGTTCCCGCCGGCTGTTCCTCTGGACAGGAGTGCAGGAAACGCACCATCTTCGCCGTATACCCGCCGCGCCTGCGTGTCCCATGGATTCAGGCAGCCGGAGTATTCGATTGCCACAGCCTGCGCATCGTGCATGGTGTCCAGCGTCCCGGATTTCTCCTTGCTGGCATAGGCATGAGCCTGTCCGTTTCCGATTCCGTAGCTTGTGACCTGCCCCGGCACGGCTACGAGTGGCGTATTTCCCCCACCTGTTCCCCAACGGTCGTAGCCCGTTGGGGAACAGGTGGGGGCTTCCTTGTACCGTTCGTCCTGCGCATGGTTTTCAAAAACAACAGGCCTGTCCGCCGGGTGGTCCGTAATCATCGGAACATACCCGCCGCCAAGTCCCATACTCGCCGGAAGTGTCGGGCAGATTCCGTTTTGTGTGACCGTTGCATGAACCTGATTGCTTTCCAGAACCATCGGTTGGACTGGCATTTCTTCATCACTGATTCTAATTACTGCAGCTGGCGGGTGTGCCGCCGCTGCTAACGGATGGCACGGGTCACCCCATTGTGGATTGGATTTATTTACCTTGCTTGTTATTTGGGTCGTATCGAACGGAAGGGCATCATCAATGCAGAGATTTTGATTTTGTAATGCGTACGCTACCGCGTGGCGGTCTACCGTGTTCACCGTAAAGGTTCCGCTTTCTCTTACGCCTGTCCCGTTCTGGTTTGTTTTCCGGTCAACCGTATTCCCGCTGATGCAGTATGTCGGTTCCTGGATCGGTTGGAAGAGCGTTTGGTCTTGGAGCGTCGATAGCGTCCCGGTTTTCTCCGTTTGTACCAGTGCGCCCTTGCCGCCGCCCGCGCATCCCGAACGTATTTTCAAGGTATAGGCTGTGTTCCGCCCCCCCTCTGCCACCACTCGATCATTTCCAGTAGGGCAGTTTGCAGTAAGTCCGGCAGCTTCTTTCCACGCCGGGATGCACGGGTCAGGATGCCTTGACAGGCTCGTGCGCTCAAATAATATTTCTCCGGCGCGTTGACCTCCAAGGTCGAGGATAAGAGCGATACGCTTTCTGCGCTGGGCCACTCCGAAATATTGACTGTCCAGCTGTCTCCACGCCAAAGACCATCCGTTTCCAGCGATTGCTCCAGCTTTGCTCCATCTGCCCCCCCTCGGAGGTCCAGGAATAACAGCGTTTGGTTGCTCCACGCGGGCAAGTTCTTCCAGAACTGCCCGGAAGTCCTCTCCGTTGTTGCTGGAAAAGGCTCCTGGTACGTTTTCCCAAATAGCGAAAGTTGGATACAGTCCATTTGTGCTTGACCTCATTTCCTTTATGATCCGAACTGCCTCCATGAAAAGTCCAGATCGTTCTCCCGCAAGTCCCGCCCTGCGCCCAGCAATGGACAAATCTTGACAGGGGCTTCCGAATGTGATGCAGTCCACCGGCTCCACTTTATCGCCGTGGATCTTCGTTATGTCGCCCAGATGAATCATATTGACCTCTTTTCTTTTTGCACGGACGGCCAGCATCGAACTGGCTCACCTGTTCATGGGGGATTATCAGAAGCAGGTGCATCCTCTATGCGTCCGCATATCAAGCCCGCCCGGTAAAGAGAGCGCCGGGCGGGGCGGCTGCGGCAACAGCCTACCGCTTTTGTCCTGAGCGGATTGAACAGAGCATTTCTGCGCTCATGCTGCGGCGCACCCATTCTCGTCAACTCCATGCGGGTGCGTCTTTCGCGGAAATGGCAGCCCGGTCTTTCACCGGGCTTGAACGGAAAGGAGGACGCTGCTGTACAGCACCATTCCGCTATGCCGGGCAACCGGTTTCAAAGTTTCCCGGCTTTCATGGAAAACAACCAAGGCGCAGATGGGGTTTGACCCCATTCGCAGCACTTCCGCCTACAAGAAGCACTCTGCGCCATATAAAAAGCAGCCCCGCTTCTGCGGTGCAGGGCTGCTTATCTTACGCCAAAGAAGAACTATGCTTTGTATCAGCAGCATCGTTTTTCTCATAGTGTTCGCATTCAGTGTTGTACCCGTTGCACGGTGCGCACCGAGCATCTGTGATTTTGAACGTGCGCTTGCACTGTTCTACGTCGCCCTTCTTTGCGCCCCTGTGCGGGGCAATTCTGGTATGTACGCTCCTTGCCAAACTCTTGACCTTCCTTGCTTTATGTAGGTAGCTGCACTTCCCAAGCGGGGAAGTGCAGCGGCGTTTGTCCTGCACTGCTTCCCAGCGCTCTGGGATGTTGAGGTTTCTTCTTTTCCACAATGGCCTACCTGTGTAAAACTCTGCAACGAATGTTTCAAACTCATTTTCCAGCATTTCGATAAGTGCTTTTTCTTCGTCCGACAAAGGTCCCGGCACTTCCTCGATATCCGGTATACTTGCTGATAGTTCCATTCTCTTGCCGTTCGGAAGATCTATGTAAGCAGCGCGCCCGTTCACTCTCCTGCCTCCATGATGTGCGTTGCAATCATGTCCGCCATGTGCAGACACAGGACTTCCGGGTATCTGTCGTATGCCTTGCTAAGAGTGTCCCAGTCCCGTTCTCCGGTATAGGCACCCATGTGCCACCGGATTGCCAGAACTTCCTTTTCCGTCAGGTGGATCCAGTGCTGAATGTTGATTACGGACGCTTCACCATGCCCCAGCAAATCCGTATCTCTATACTGATAGCTTCCATCCGGTTTCTGGATGTAATTTCCGGCTTTGCAAACGTCGTGGAGCAGGGCTGCAGTCAGGACTGCGTTCTTATCGCACCTCGCAAACTGCGGCATATTCTCGCACAGTTCCAGTGCAGCCTTCGCTACGTTGAGCGAGTGCATCACCAGGCCGCCGGGGACGTTCAGATGATGCTTTGCGCTGGCGGGCGAGTTGTAGAAGTCCGTTTCTTCCAGCACGATCATCAATGCCATGCCGCCCGGTCTGCCTTCAATGGCCTTCGTCAGTAGCCGCTTGTACTCTTCTTTCAGGAGTTTCTTGTCCATGGCTGCTCTCCCTTGTGCTTCCTGCATGACGTTCTTGGCCGCACCAGCTGCGGCAGATTGTGCCGCCTTGCCATTCGTGATCTTATTGTTCCAGAACTCTTCCAGGATGGTCGGCATAGAGTATCTGACCTTTTCCATTGCCTTCTCCGCCTCATTCTTGGTATCGGAAAAGTCCACAATGGTCTGTGCCATCACATCAGCCATCAGGTTGAGCAGATCATTGATGCTGCCATTCAGGGTCATATCCGCCCTGTTGTCATTGCCCAGCGTCACTTCGATCTTTGCCTTGTAATCTTCTCCCATGTTGTTTGTCCTTTCTGTACTGCGTGAATATTCGGTCAATGGTGGTACATTCCGGGGTTAGCACCGGACGGAAGGGAATGCACCCCTCCTGCACTGGCTGTACCATATCAAAAGAGCGGCGTCGGGCAAATGATACCGCTCCTCCTGCCCATGCGGACCGCCCTGCCGTGTTCTTTCTGCCCCCAGTAGGTAAGGCCCCGGCCTTGCGGTAGCCGGGCGGCTTCCCCTCGTAGTTCAGCCGCATGGTGGGCGGGTAGGTCTGCCCATGCCTTTCCGTTCTGTCAGTCCCAGTCCCGGACTTCGTTGTTCCAGTCGTAAGCCTTGTTCACCAGCGTGTCCAGCAGCACCGGAACCGCCCATGCAACGGCAACAAGATCCGGGTCGTAATTGATTTTGAAGATCCAGCAAACGCCCCAGATCAGGGTTGAGAAAATGCCGTACAGCACGCCGAACACCAGCAGGCTTTCGCCCAGGTGCAACGCATCGCGGCGGAATCGCCGCCAGTTGAACGCCTTGTGGAATTCGTTGATTCCCCGGTGGAGTTTTTCAAGTATCACTTTCTCAAATCCTCCCACTTTTCATTTAGCCTTTCTCGCAGCTCTTGTGCCTGCTCTGCATTGTAGTGCGCCACCGCTTTCCAGTTTCGCATCTCGTTGTAAACGTCCATGAACTCCTTGTCAGATTCTTTCTTTGCGTAGTGGTTCACCACGCCCCACAGAATCACAAGGCTGGTCGCAACATCGGTAATGACCCGAACCACCGGGTCAGGATTTCCGATGTGATACATCCAGATTGCCAGTTCAAGCATCCTTCTATTCCTTTCGTATTTTCCGTTCCCGTGGTACAATGAGCACGGAAAGGAGGTGATTTTTATGACCGACCGCCAGAAGTTCGTTTACGATTTAGCATTGCAGCACGTTTCGGCCGAATTGGCAAACGGCGTTCCTCTCGACAAGAACCCCGCTGCTTACGCTTTGGATATCTTTACTGGGTATGTTTCTCTCTATGCTGCAATGGACAAAGGAACCTTGGATGCCGCTCTTGCAACGCTCAAAAAGGTTTGATCTCTGCCTTTTGGAATAGCGCAGCTCTTTCAATCCTGCCTTTTGCTTCATCCAGCCGCACAAGCAGGACTGTGAGTAGAATCCTCATTTCCCCGTATGAAAGCTCTTGCTCTTGGCATTTTGCGAGAATGCCATTTGCAAGGGCTTTCATGCTTTCGTCGTCCATGTCCCTCATATCTTTTTGCATTTCATCTCTCCATGTGAAACAGGCTGGTTTGGCTCGTGTGCTCTGCAAACCGTTCTTCTTCCAGTTGGAAATAGAACGGGTCGATTTCAAATCCGATAAAGTCAAGCCCCGCCTCATAGGCTGCTATGCGGCTGCTTCCGCTTCCAAGGTGAGTATCGAGTACCTTTTGCCCCGGCTCTGCATAGTTTTTGAATATCCAGTCGTACAAGACAACCGGTTTCTGGGTCGGGTGGATTCTCTTTTCGTTCATGGATTTGTTTCCCTGCATGGTGCTGCCTTCTGCAATGCTCTTACCTTGCATCATGCCGGACCACATATAGCGGAACAGCCGCACCGATGTAAATAAGTCGGTCGCCGCTATCTCGCAGTCCGAAAAGCTGGAGCTTCCGTTGCACTTGTCCCATACGATCCGCCCGGTTGCAAACTTATAATCAAAGTAGTTGCAGCCCCACACGATGTAGTGTCTGGAAACGCGGAGCAGTTCTCTGAAATACTCCGGTCCCGGCCTGATCCATGCCGGTGAAATCGGATAGTCCCGGTGTACGCCTATCTTGCTTACCTTGGAGCCGTAAAGCCCCGACGCTCTGGACCAGAGAAGTATGGAGGATCTACAACGGCCAGATCAAAATAATTGTCCGGGAACAGTTCCATTGCCGGAACGCAGTCCACATTATAGCAATGGTTCAGCTTGAATATTTCTCCCATCCTCTTTACTCCGCCGGGCGGTCAGCCCAATACCTGAGCTGCTGCTTCTTGTTGTACAAACGCTGCTGTCCCAGCGCTGCGCTGTACCCGGCGCGGCCATTGGCGTCCATCTTGCCGGTGTCGCCGCGCTTTAACTCTTTATATATTGTCGAGTAATTGAATCGCATCGCCCTTGCGATCCCCGCCACACTCTGCCCGGCATTGTACCGGGCTTCCAGCGTCTTGCGGTCATCTTGGGTCATGTGCTTTGCCATGTCCTGCTTTTTCCTCGCTTTCCCTAAAAATGCGCAAAAAATAACGCAAGAGAAGTCGCTAAGATTTCTCTTGCGTTTTCTCTTGCGTTTATTTTACAAATTCAGCAATTTTTTCAAAAGATCTTCCGCACCCCGGCTCTGGCCAGCCCCAGTGCCAGCCCCAGGTAAATGCTTACCACCGTAGGCGCTTCGCCCAGGTCCATGGCCTTGCGCTGGGGCAGGTCGGCCAGGCGGCCTTCGTACAGGCGCTTCAACTGCGGGATTGCGGTATAGTCGCTGGGGTGCATCAAAGAGCTGTCCTTGGGCAGCTCCATCGCGCCGCTTTTTTCCAGCATCTCGCTGACAAACTGGGAGCAGAAATAGTGCCGGCGGCGCTGCCAGCGGATGTGCAGCCCGCACAGCAGCAGCCCCAGCGTGTTAAAGCGGTACAGCCTGCCACGGGCCATCATATGCTCGGCACGGCGGCGCGCACGCATGTAGGCTTCGTCGGTCACTTCCAGCGCATACAGCGCACAGGGCACGTTCTCCCGCAGGCGGAAGATGCCCTTGTTCAGGTACTCCTTGCTGGGGCCTGCCGGGAACATAGTATAGCCGTTTTTGCGGGTGGAGCTGTACAGGCAGCTCAGGTCCTCATCAAACGCCATGGAAGCATGGGTATAGTTTGCCCCGGTAAAGGCGTAGACCAGGTTGGACAACAGCGTGCCCGAGCGGGTAAGCAGGATGTAGATGGTTTTCATGGCAGCTCCCTTTATATGTATCCGCCGCAGCGGGCTGAAAAGTATTTTTTATATAGGATAAGTATAGCACAAGTAAAGTCCATTTGCCATAAAAACGTTTGCAACAACGTAAAAATTGCACGCTGGCCCAAAACAGCGCACAAAAAGGCCCGTTTTTTGCCCGGAGAGCACAATTTTTCATATATTTCAGCTTGTCAAGTTTTTATCAAAATATGGATTTTGCCCGCTCAGGCCTTATTTTTCATGGTCTTGCCCCTGCTGCTGTTTCCTGAATTTACTTTAACCGGGAGCGTTTCTTTATGAAATTTGTTTCTTTTTTGCAAACAGTACGATTCGTTTATTGCTTTTGAAAATCTTTTATGTATAATGATAGACAGGGGAATTTGCATTGCAACGTGTGATGTTGCCCCCTTGTGCAGCGTCCGTACCATAAAAAGGCGCTGCATCTCCTACACAGATTTATGTAAGGATCAAACGAAAGTAGAGGTACGCAAATATGGCAAAGTTGGATCTGACCAAGTATGGCATTACCGGCACGACCGATGTCGTGTACAACCCCTCCTACGAGCAGCTGTTCGAGGAAGAGACCAAGCCCGGCCTGGAAGGCTACGAGAAGGGCCAGGTCAGCGAGCTGGGTGCTGTGAACGTGATGACCGGCATCTACACCGGCCGTTCTCCCAAGGATAAGTTCATCGTCATGGACGAGAACTCCAAGGACACCGTGTGGTGGACCAGCGACGAGTACAAGAACGACAACCACCCCGCTTCTCAGGAAGCATGGGCTGCTGTGAAGGCCATCGCTCAGAAGGAGCTGTCCAACAAGCGCCTGTACGTCGTGGATGCATTCTGCGGTGCCAACAAGGATACCCGCATGGCCATCCGCTTTGTCATGGAAGTTGCATGGCAGGCACACTTTGTCACCAACATGTTCATCAAGCCCACCGCTGAGGAACTGGAGAACTTTGAGCCGGATTTCGTTG
>ERZ1035006.811-NODE-811-length-23304-cov-4.650609_pt1 | contig 23304 bp, 19 predicted proteins | sample MGYA00520694_ERZ1035006 | MGnify/ENA primary metagenome ERZ1035006 (study PRJEB33766, sample SAMN09781746) | gut metagenome | biome: gut microbiome | host: Homo sapiens | place: Madagascar | study: EMG produced TPA metagenomics assembly of the PRJNA485056 data set... | reverse complement strand
GTTATCACCATAATTACGCTTAACAATTTCTACAAGCTGCCCCTCATTGATTACGAAAATAATTTTCAAATTAGGGATATCAAATACGTGTTTGACAACCTCGAGAAGATGAAGTGCATAGTTCGGCCTGCAACGGTCAAGTTCGTCAATAAACAATACAAAAGTCTTCCCATCAGCTATTTGGGTAATAGTGTCTTTTAATTTTTGCAAATACGATTCAATCTTTACCCTATTCTCGAAATTTTCTTGAATGCTTTCCTCTTTAAGTTTATTCCAAACATTCAATGTAGCCTCAGCTGCTTCCCCTAACGGAGGACACACCAATTTGAGGATTTTTGGCCCAACGGTTGCAGAAATCACCTTAGTAAATGTTGCCAAGGATTTTGTTTTAGCTTCTCCATTTGGAAATGTTTGATAAAGCTTTGCCAGAAGACTTGTCAAGGGATCGTCGTAGTAATCCTCGACAAACGCATCAAAATATTCGGCAATACAATTGTCATTGTGCTCTTGGTTTATAAGATACACGGTCTTCTTAGCAAACTCGGTTTTTCCAGTTCCCCACGCACCATTAATCGCCATTGGAAAAATTTCATTATTTCCTTTAAGCAACCGAATCAGCTTCTCTGCAAACGGCTTTCTATTAAATTCGTCTCTATCAGTAAAGGTAATAGGGTTAAGCATGGTTTAGCTCTCTTACGTCTTAATCCAAAAGCAAAGTAGCGCAAACGCGCCTAAAACACTTCCTATGAAATGTGCTCAATCAATCTTACTACCAACTTGGTTTTGTCGACTGACTGCGTTTTAACGCGCGAGGACACAAAAGCAGGAATACCAAACGACAGCAGGTAAGTTTTGATAGAGAGCGAGCAGTTGGCGAGCTTTGTGTTCAAGCAACCAAAACAGGCGCCAACACATCGGGCCGATTGGTGCAGATGGCATCCACACCCATGGCTAAAAGGGTTTGAGCCTGCTCGACGTCGTCCACCGTATAGGCCATGATGCCAAGCCCAGCATCATGCGCAACGGCTACAAACTCAGGCGTCACGATCGTGTAATCGGAATGTACGGTTTTAACCCCCAATTCGTGGGCGACAGAAAGCCAATTTTCGGGCACATCTTCAAGCAACAAACCACACGTCGTATTTGCATCAACAGCACGAAATGCAGAGAGGGCCTGCACGCTAAAAGAACTGATGAGCACGCGATCGCCTCGAACCTTCCCGGCGGCTGCGAAGGCTGCAAGCGTACGAGCAACGGCTTGCGCCGTCTCTTTGGCAAAGCCCTGGGCGGGCTTAATCTCGATATTCATGAAAAGATCGTGCGCATGGCAAAAGAGCAACGACTCTTCAAAGGTCATCATCCTTTGACCCTGCCACTGGGAACCGAAACGAATGCCAGCATCGAGTTTCAAAAGCTCGGCTTTGGTCATTTCGGCCACAAGCCCCACACCGTCGACGGCGCGCCCCAACTCTTCATCGTGGCTCAAAATCAGTTCGCCGTCGGAAGTCATCATTACATCGGTTTCGATCGCGTCGCACTTCAGATTCACGGCAACTTCAAAAGCCGCACGGGTATTTTCAGGTGCAAGAAATCCCCCTGCACGATGCACGATCATGCGAGGAAAGGGCCACAACGACGGATGATTGGACATATTCCGGTTCACGATGAATGGGAAAGAGGTCAAAAATGTATCGGCAAAGATTCTACTCGACAAATGTTGTTAAATGCGTGGACAACCCGACTAAAGCGTTATACTCCCCTTTCAATTACAACTTGTTGCGAAGGGGTTATGTCTTATATTTTTACCATCGGTTATGAAGGTGCCAGTATTGAGGCCGTTCTAAGTGAGCTTCAACGCCGTGAGATTGACATGCTTATTGATGTCAGGCTGATTCCGTTATCACGAAAAAAAGGATTCTCTAAGACTGCCCTATCGAATAATCTTCGTTCTATCGGGATTTCGTATTTGCATATGCGCTCTTTGGGATGCCCTTCTATCATTCGAAACAGATATAGAGAAGACGGAGACTGGGATATCTATACTAAGAACTACAAAGACTACCTAGCCACCCAAGAGCAAGAAATCACTTCTTTGCTCCCAACTGTCGAAACCCAAAAATGCTGTCTTTTATGCTTTGAACGCGATCCTAACTTCTGCCATCGTAAATACGTTGCGGAACGCTTGGTAGAACGTTCCGCACAATCTCTACAAATATTTTCTCTGTATGCTTTACCAGAGAAAGCTTATGCATCAGCCTCGAACTCTAAAACAGCTCTCCTGTGGCCGGAGCTTGTGTGCCCTTAGGCGCTGCAACAACTCCTATGCATAACCATTGATCAGGGAATCTATGTTGATTCCCTAAAATCAAATAAACGTCCTTGGTGGAGAACTCTTCGACATACTTCTGTCGCATTTTGGCCTGCCAAACATCTGGGTTTGGGTACTTTTTACTCATCTTGCGGTATAACTGACAAATCTCCCAGTCAGTAATACGAATTGTCTGAGCGTTGGAACAACCTCTTGACATAAATTTGTAATAGAACCCAAACGGAATTTTCTCCAATCGTCTGGCTTCTTCGATTGCGCATGCCTGATCGGAAAAGAAATCCGTTTGTAATTGCTGTGTCAGCTTTTCCAGTTGTTCTTTTGTCCAATCTTTGGCTTCCGACCTAATCTCCAGATCGAGAATTTGAATCACAGGAACAATCCCAAGCGTCACACCTTTCTTCTGACGTGCCTGTTCTATACCTTCAATTGAATCAAAGTGTGGACAACGATCTAACCATTTCATCTTCTCTGACCAGTCTTTTATGATCAGGCGTGGATCAACGCGCATATCATCACAGTTGATCCTTCGGCTTTCGGGGCGATGATCCTTCGGTGGCCTAGAAGTTTCCGCTTCAATCCATTGCCATTTCGTGTACTGCTTATTTTCAGCCATCAAACGGAAGGGAACAGGATAGATTCTGACCATCTTTCCGTCAGCATCAATACCTGCTGTACAGCAAATCTCAATATGAGTGGCGCTCGGTGCGGGGTATGTTTTAACAAGAATAAGTATCTGATGTTTGTGTTGAACATTCATAATGTATCACCCTAACTTTGATAAATGTCTATGAATGATACCTTTAAGAACTCTTAGAAATCTATGTTCACAGAAAATATTTATTGATCTTAAGCAAATACGAGAATAACAAAAGAAAGAAAAGGATCAATTTTTGATGTATTTATAAAAACATTGATCCTCAAGTTTACATTTTGATAGATTTCAGCTCATTTTCTTGAGTTTGTTTCAGATTTCTTCAGCATTGATCGACACCCGCCCCGCACAGGCCTGCGAGATTTGGTTCACGAGTCGGTCTTTGGCTTCCAAAGCCACCTCAACAGTGACTTCCACATTGCTCGCAAATGCTTTGGAAAGAATGCGTGCCCCGCACTTTTCGATGATGCTCTCGACGTGGTTATAAAACCGATGCTCAATCGAAACGGTCAAAACCTCGGAAGGCACCTTGATGCGCGTGGGTAACGTCTCCAACCCCAACTTCACAAGCCCCTGATAGGCGCGCACAAGACCGCCGGTGCCCAACAAGGTGCCGCCAAAGTAACGCGTCACCACGGCACTGACTTCGCCCACTCCGCAATGCAGCAGCACAGTCAACATGGGGCGTCCTGCCGTACCCTTGGGCTCACCGTCGTCGCTCGCACCTATTTGAGCAGTGGTCTCGGGTTTAGACGCTTGATAAGCCCAACAGTTATGCGTGGCATTAGCGTGCTCTGCGCGCACCGCTTCGATGAAAGCCTTGGCGCTTTCAATCGTATCGGTGTGCGCCATCGTCACGATAAATCGCGAGCCGCGGATCGTTTCTTCGGCACGGTGCCATTGGCCGGGTGCCAAATCGGGGATTCGGTAGCCTTCTTCACTCATGGGGTTTTGTCAGTGGTCTTGGTGTTCGTCTTTATTGTCGGGCACGTAGGTAAATAAGGGCGATCCCGTCTTCATCCATACAAAGAGCAATCCTACAAGAGAAACGCACACCAATGTGGCGCCGACATAACTTACGGGCATAAAGCCGAAGTGTTCAGAGACGCGAGAGCCGATAAAGGCACCCCCGCCGATACCCACGTTAAAGATCCCGGAGTAAAGGGAAGTGGCTACGTCCGCACAATCGGGCGCAGCGTTTAAAAGGAGTGTCTGGAAAGCCAAACAGATGCAAGTCATGGCGGCACCCCAAATGACGACCAAAACCGAGAGGGTCATAAAATTCTTGCAAGCCAAGACGAGAAGGAACAAAGAAGCCGCCACCAAAATCATGGGCAAAACGACGGTGGCGTCACGGTGCTTATCGACCACACGTGCACCGATTACGGTACCCAAAATGCCAGCGATACCAAAGAGGAAAAGTACCACAACGATATCGGAATTGCCCCAACCGCCAGCAGTCGACACAATGGGACTAATGTAGGAGTAAACGGTAAACTGCCCCAAAACGGTCACGACGGTCAAAAGGTAAAGTTGCAACAAGGCGGGGCGCTTGAAAATCACGGGCAAGCTCTTTAAAGACCCCGCCCGATTGCTCACGCACTCGGGCAAAGACAAAAAGATGATGATGAGAACCGTCATCGAAGCCAAGCCGATAATGAAAAACGACTCCTGCCACCCGAAGAGGTGCCCGAGTTTGGTGCCGATCGGAACGCCCAAAACCGTCGCCACGATCGTGCCGCCCATCACTGCTGCCAGACCTACGGCTCGTTTGCCGCGAGGCGCCACGCGTGCGGCCAAAGGCGTCATGATCGACCAGAAGATGGAGTGCGTCAAAGCCACCAAAACACGTGCCGCAAAAAGCAACTCAAACGTCTGAACCCAAATCACCACAAAGTGGCTCACGGAAAAAATGACGAGCAAGGCCAAGAGCAACTTTCGGCGTTCGAGTTTGGCTGTGAGAATCGTCAAAGGTAGCGACATCAGTGCCACCACAAACGCATAGCCCGTGAGAATCAACCCCGTAAAGGGCACGGTTTCGTGAAGACTTTCTGCAATGTCGGGCAACAACCCCACGGGCAGAAATTCCGAGGTATTGAAAACGAATGCGGCAAAGGCCAAACCGATAATCGGATACCAAGCTGCCAAGCCCGATTTGGCTAAAGTCGGCGTACGCATAGTGTGTGTTTGTTACTTCTATTGGTTTTGAAATGTCCGACGACAACCTATCGTCAAAACTCCCTCATTTCGAGCGCGCATCGTAGCGCGTTTTTGAGCATTAAAAAAGCGGCGAGAAAACAATTTTTCGCACCGCTTTGCTTTTGGCCAAATTCGTTGAAACGTTTAGCCGAAGTTGTCCTTCAGAAGAATCTTGAAGCGTTCGCGATCGGCAGGAATATTGGGATTTTTCATCACATCATTGGCCATGAAGGTCTTCATGGGTTTCATACCCAGGAACTGGAAGGCTTTGTGAATGGGAAAAACAACCGCGTCAATTCCCTTGCCTTCAAAGAATTCCTTTTCGCCCGTAAAAGCAAACTTGGGTGCATTCCATGTGCAGGAAATCATGTAACGGCTCTTTAAAAGACCGCCCGTACCGTAATTGACATCCGGATCGTCGCGATGGCGCCCGTCACCCGTAATCATGCCCGCGCCAAAGACTTCGTCAAAGTACTTTTTGACCTGCCAAGGTGTCGACATCCACCAAATAGGAGTTTGCAAAATTACGGCATCGGCATCACGCATCTTCTGGTTTTCTGCAGCAATATCCCAGCCGTCGGCAATGCGCGTCACCGAGACTTCATAGCCCATGGCGGTCAATTCGTCCTTGGCAAGTTCTGCCAAAGCGTGATTGAGTTCACCCTTGGAGTGTCCGTAGGCAATACCGCCGTCGATAATCAAAACTTTTGCGGCCATAGACCGACTCCTTTCTTCTTTTCAAAGCGTCACGCAAGACGTGACGCCCAAACTCTCTCTCTTTTTCGATCCCCGCAACAAACCCTCGGGGTCTTGCGTTCATTGTGCCCCGAGACAGCGAGACAGTAAATGACAGGGAGCTAATGTTAACCCTTATTGCGGCAAATGTTCGATCAACTCACAAAGTCCCCGAATACGATGCGGCGCATCGCCCCCCAGAAACCGTCCAAGCGCCCCGAGCGGGAGGTCACGGCGCCAGTGATATTGCGGCGACGCACGGTTTCGAGTAACACCCCCACCACGGTCGCATCTTCCGGATTTTCCAACGTCAATGCGCTGCGTTTTTGAATCGGCGGCTGTCCAATACGTACAGGAAGTCCAAAAATCGTTTCGGCCAATTCTCTGAATCCCGGCATCCTCGCCACGCCCCCGGTAATCACGATACCTGCGGCAGCGCGTGCCAACCACTTGTCTTTGGCCAAGTAGTACTGAGCAATCAAGCGCAACATTTCCACCGAGCGAGATTCGATGATTTCCACCACCTTGGCATTGTTGGCCGTGGTTTGCTTGTCGGTCGTTTCGTTCACATAGCAGATATTCTCAAAATTGTCTTCGGGCCTTAGCCCCACGTGCCCGTACGTGAGCTTGATGTCTTCGGCGTCGTCAATTCGGCACTGAAGGATGGATGCGATATCGCGCGTAATCAAATCGCCCCCCGAAGGCACAACCGCCGTATATTCGATATTGCCGCCTTGGTAACAGGCAATATCCACAGCCCCTGCCCCGATATCGAGAAGCACCACGCCCAATTCTTTTTCAGTGGGCGTCAAAACGCCAGCAGCACTTGCCCAGGGTTGCAACACCAAGCCTTCCAAATCAAGACTCGCACGACGAATGCATTTCACCAAGTTGATAACAACGCTATCGGACCCCAGAGCCAAATGGGCATGGGCCTTTAAGACGCTGCCCGCCATTCCAAGAGGATCTTGAATCATGGTGTCGTCGTTATCGATCGTATAGCCCTTGATGATGTGGCTGACCACACGATCGTCGGTACTTTCGGCATCCGTTTTGGGATCGAAGGTCATGGCCAAGCGTGTCGCACGCTTGATATCGTTATTTTCGACTTCGGCGTTGGGAAGCGGCGCCTGCCCCGTTTTGTTGACGCAATGAAGATGCTTTCCGGTCAAAGCGGCGGTCACCGTCGTGATTTTGCGTCGCGACATCTGTTCGGCTTCGGAAACGGCACTGCGAATGGAGTCCACGGCCAACTCCACATCCTGAACGCTGCCTGCATGAATGCCGTTAGCGCCCACTTTGCCGAAACCCAAAATGGACAATGCGCCGTTGTCGTCAACCTCGGCCACGGCAACCGAAATCTTGCTCGTGCCGATATCCAATGCGGCAATGACGGAACTGTTTTGTACGCCTTCCATGCAAAAAACTCTAATGCGTTAAAAAACGGATGGTGAAAAGAATTAATTTTACGATTAAAACCCCGCGCCCGACAGGTCGATTTCTGCGCCTTCGACAGCCGTGCCAGGCGAAGTCGGTGCGACAGGTTTCGTCTCCTCTTTGAGCTTGACCGCAGGCTTTGACTCCGGTTTAGATTGAGGCACGACTTTCTCGTCCTTCTTTTGAGGTGACGTGCTCGGCGTCACAGGTTTGGTTTCCGGTTTCTTTTCTTTATCCTTGGCAACTTCCGATTTTGGAGCTCCGGCCTTTTTTACGGATTGCGCCAATTTCCATCCTGTCTGCCCCGCTTTGTCAGGCAACTTGGCGGCAAAAGCGTTGCGATAACGTGCGTCGATCCTGGCAGGCCACCCGTGCATCATTTCGCACACCCGATCGAAATTGTCCATCACTTGCGTTAAACGCATTACCGGGCCGTTGGAAACCAAAGCGCGGCCGAGTTCCACAGTCAGTGCTTCGAAATAGTCGGAGTCCAATGTCACCGACCAACTGCCGCGAAAAGTGACATTGACGGCCTTCACGCGAGAGCCGATCTTGGCGGCTTCTTTTTGAAAACTCGGATACATGCGCACCATTTCGGCCACATATTGGGGGTCGCCGCCGAAAGTAGGCATTTTGACAAGATTGTCAATCGGCTCGTCGTTACTCGAAAACAAAACACCGGCGTTGCTCACGAGCCTGCCATCATCCCAAATCGCAATCGCTTTGTGGCGAATCACGTTGATGTAAAGGCTGTCGGGCCAAAGACGTATGACTTCGACGTCTTTAATCCAACTGATGGCTTTAACTGCGTTTTTGATACCTTCGATATCGACCGTGAGAAGATTGCCTTCAACTTTATCGGAAACCGTTTGCGTCACTTCCTGCAACCCCAAGGCTTCCACAGGACCACGAATTTCCAAGGTCTTGATGTCGAGCATCGGGGACGTCAGTACGCGCCAGATACCGTAACCCACGGCGCACAAGACGGCCAGACGCGAAACGTTTCCGATCGTCAAACGACGAAAGATGCCAACGATCAGCCCCCACGTCAAACGCCAAATGCCGCGCACAAGTCCTACGAGAATGCCGCCCACAGTCACGCCGATTCGCCCTCACATCAGAGTCGGTGATCCAACGTTGCCATTGAGGCAATGGTCATGCAAAGCGCTTCGTAGCTTAAGCCCACGGCGCGAGCTGCCATCGGCACCAAAGAGTGCGGCGTCATGCCGGGGCTCGTATTGAGTTCCAAAAGGATAAAGTCGCCTGCGTCGTCGAGCATGACGTCGATGCGCCCCCAGCCTCTGGCACCCAAGGCGGCAAAGGCGGCTTCACACGTTGCCTGAATCTTTTGCGTCAGAGTATCGTCAATCTTGGCGGGGCACTCGTAGTGCACCACATCCGTGTAGTATTTGTTTTGATAATCGTAGTCGCCGTCAGGCGCCTGAATTTCAATGATGGGCAACGCCTTGCCGCCGATGATCGCCACCGTCAGCTCGCGCCCGAAAACACGCTTTTCCACCAAAACGTGCGTGTCGTACTTCAAGCCCTCGGTCAAAGCGGCACGCAGTTCTTCAACGGTCGCATTTTTGAGTTTCGTGACACCGATTGACGAGCCTTCGCCTGAGGGCTTGACCACGACGTCAGCACCTAAAGCGTCCAACACTTCCTGTGCCTGATCGGCCGAAGTCACCGTCACCCCCTTGGCCACAGGAATGCCGCAAGCACTCCACACGCGACGCGTCATCGTTTTGTCCATGGCGATGGCGCTAGCCATCACGCCAGGCCCCGTATAGGGAATCTGCAAATATTCCAGAGCACCTTGAATCGAGCCGTCTTCGCCGAAGTGCCCATGCAAAGAAATCATGACGCGATCGAATTTGCCGCGCAACGTTTCGATCGGCACTTCTTTGGGATCAATTTTTGTGACATCTACGCCCGAACGCTTCAAGGCTTCATAAACACCTGAGCCGCTTGAGAGCGACACTTCACGCTCGCTACTCATGCCGCCCAACAAAACGGCCACACGTCCTAAACTTTGGGGATCGATTTGGGAATGTTGCTGCACTTCTTCTCTTCCTTTGTTTTTGCCGTTTTGATTTAAATGGTTTTCTTAGCCAACTGCTGGGGTACGCGGCCGATAGAGCCAGCACCCATCGTCAAGACCACGTCGCCGTCGCGCGCAATGCGATGAATGGCCAAGGGCACTTCTTCAATCTTTTCACAGAAAATCAGATCGCCTCTAAAGACGGTACGCACGGCTCTGGCCAATGCTCGCCCGTCGGCACCTGCCACAGGGGCTTCACCTGCCGGGTAAACATCGGCTAAGACAATGGCGTCAACGCTCGTTAAAACCTTCACAAAGTCTTCGAAGCAATCGCGCGTACGAGAATAACGATGCGGCTGGAAGGCCAAAATCAAGCGCTTATCGGGCCAGGCACCGCGTGCGGCAGCAATGGTGGCGGCCATTTCATGCGGATGGTGACCGTAGTCGTCCACCAACGTAAATTTGGAGCCCGGAATCACATCCTCGTCTTCGATTTCCACTTCCCCGTACTGGGCAAAGCGACGACCTACGCCTGTGAATTCCGACAAAGCCTTTTGAATCGCCTCGTCACTCACGCCCAAAAGCGTACCTACGGCGACGGCCGCCAAGGCATTCGTCACATTATGTCGCCCCGGAAGATTTAAAACCACGGGTAACGGCGCATGCCCTTCGCGCAAAATCGTAAAGCGCATCTGCGTGCCGCAAGGCTCAATGTCCACGGCCTGCACGTCTACGTCGTCCGTCGTCCCATAGGTGATCACGCGACGGCTTACCGACGGAATGATCGAGCGCACGTTTTCATCGTCGGCACACAGCACCGCGACGCCGTAAAAAGGCAAACGGCCCAAGAAGTCGACAAAGGCCTGCTTTAAACGAGAAAAGTCGTGCCCGTAAGTTGCCATGTGGTCCTGATCGATATTGGTCACGGCCGCCACCACAGGCGTCAAATTCAAAAATGAGGCATCGGACTCGTCGGCTTCGGCAACGATGTATTCGCCTGCGCCCAAACGAGCATTCACGCCTGAGCTATTGAGTCTGCCCCCAATCACATAGGTGGGATCCATGCCGCCTGCGGCCAACACGGCCGTGGTCAACGACGTGGTCGTTGTCTTGCCGTGCGTACCCGCAATGGCAATGCCGCGGCGCAAGCGCATGAGTTCGGCGAGCATCACGGCGCGCGGCACCACGGGGATATGTGCGGCACGAGCGGCCACCACCTCGGGGTTGTCGTCGTGCACAGCGCTAGAAATCACGATGGCGTCGGCACCTGCAATATTTTCCGCGGCATGTCCCTGATAGACTTTGGCGCCCAACTCGGTCAAACGTTGCGTGACGGGACTCGTTGCCAAGTCGGAACCCGAGACCGTATAACCGAGATTCAATAAAACTTCGGCAATACCGCACATGCCCGTGCCGCCGATACCCACAAAATGCAGGTGCTTGACCACAAACTTCATAGCTATATCCTCAATCTTTTTCTATTCCAAAATTCGGTTCGTTTGTGTGTCTGTCAAGGCATCAAACGGACGTTGCCTGCGTCGACTTCTTCGATCATGTCGCAGACAGCTGCCACCGCACCACTGCGAGCAAGTTTTCTGGCAGCTTGCGCCATCGCCAAAATACGGTCGCGCTTTAAACTCATCAATTGGCCGAAGAGATGCTCAGGCGTCAACTGAGGCTGCTCCATCAAGATGGCGGCGCCGCGTGTGGCCATATAGCGGGCATTACCCAACTGATGTTGTGTGGTCTTCACCACCAACGGCACCAAGATGCTCGCAGCACCTGCGGCACAGAGTTCACTCACGCTCATCGCGCCCGAGCGGCATAAAACAATGTCGCTTTCTCTGTAAGCGGCAGCCATATCTTCGATAAAGCCCACAACAGTGGCCTTCACGCCCAAAGACTCGTAAAGGGCTTTGACTTTTTCCACCGAATTGGCCCCGCACTGGTGCACGACTTCGGGACGCTTTTCTTCTTCAAACAATGCCAAGGCTTGGGGCACCGTTTCGTTAAAGACCTGAGCGCCGAGACTGCCGCCGAAGACCAACAGTTTCAATTTACCTTCGCGTCCGGCAAGGCGTTCTTCAGGCGCGGGCAAAGCTTCGATTTCGGCGCGCACGGGGTTGCCCGTAATGCGCCCCTTGTCGCCTGCGACCGAACGAGCGGAACCCGCAAAACCGCAAGCCACGGCAGATGTCGTATTGAGGATCAACTTGGAGCTCATCAAAATGTCTGCGTCAGCATTCATCAACGCGACTTTGGTATGACACTTTTTAGCAGCATTGCACACGGGAACGGCAATGTAGCCCCCGGTCGTAAAGACAACGTCGGGCTTTTGCGCCTTAATCAACTTTTTGGCTTTTTGCGTGGCGGCAATGAGTTTAATGGCGCCCGTAAACATCCCGAACATCCCCTTGCCTCTTAAGCCCTGAAAGTCCAGACCTTCAAAAGGAATGTCGTCCTTGGCGATGAGTTTGGATTCCATCCCCGTTTGGGTGCCGATCCAGCTCACGGTCCAACCGCGAGCACGCATTTCGCGGGCAACCGCCAACCCCGGCATGACATGACCGCCCGTGCCGGCAGCGGTAATCAACAGATGTTTTTTCTTTTCACTCATGGCCAATTTCTTCTTTTTTGAATTTTTGAAAATCTTAAGTTCGACCGCCGCGCATCAGAATACGGTTTTCACGGTCGACGCGAAGCAATAATGCAATAGCTGCAATTGTAGACAGTAATGAGGAACCCCCGTAACTCATCAAGGGAAGCGTCAAGCCTTTCGTCGGAAATAGTCCCGTGGCCACGCCCGCATTGATGACGACTTGAATGCCGATCCAAATCCCCACGCCTTCGGCCACCAGGCCCGAGAAGACGCGATCGAGTTTAATCGCTTGTCGCCCGATGGCAAACGCACGGCGCACGAGCAAGTAATAGCAAACGAGCACAAACACGACGCCCGCAAAGCCCAATTCTTCCCCGACCAAAGCCAGAATAAAGTCGGTGTGTGCTTCAGGCAGGTAATGGAGTTTTTCAACCGATGCCCCCAAGCCTACGCCAAAGAGCTCGCCTCGCCCAAACGCAATCAGAGAGTGGCTTAACTGATAGGCCTTATCCAAGGCGTATTCGCTGGACCATGGATCCAAATAGGCCATCACGCGCTGCACGCGCCAGGGCGAGTCGTAAATCATCAAAGCCACCACGATCACCACGGCGACACTCACCGCCATGAAGATGCGCAAATTCAAACCGCCTAAGAAAAGCACGCCCATAGCAATGGAAACGATCACGACAATGGCACCCAAATCGGGCTGAAGACTGATGAGACCCGAAATCAAGCACATCATCAAGGCCATGGGGCCCAGCCCCTTGGTAAAGGAGTGCATGTATTCCTGGCGCTGCACGGTAAACCAGGCTGCGCCCACCAAAGCGGCAAACTTCACGAACTCGGTGACTTGCAGGTTAAAAATGCCCAAATTGATCCAACGGCGCGAGCCGTTGACCGATTTTCCGAAGACAGGTAACAGCACTAAAAATAACAAAATGACGGAAATGGCCACCAAATACGGCGCCGCACGATTCCAGACGCGCATCGGCACGCGATAAACAAGCGTGCCGCACACTAAAGCTACGCCGATAGAAAAGAGATGACGCACCAAAAAGTGGTATTGCGTCGTGTTGTACTTGGGGCTGTCGGCCAAAGAGATCGAAGCCGAATAGACCATCAAGGTACCCAAGGACAAAAGCGCTAAGCTGAGCAATATCACCTTGGGATCGAGGCCACTATCCTTATACAGACTCGTGGCAGTTGATCCGCGTCCGTGCAAAATCGGCTCGTCAATCCAGGCTTGGTATTGCGAGTACTGGGAACTGTCAGGTTTATCCGACGTATCCGTCTTTTTGCCCCACCACGCCATCAGTGAACCTCGGCGTCGGTTTGGGGTTCAAAAGAATCGTCTACCGTTAGGCTTTCTTCATATTCTTTGTGAATGGCGTGCGCGATGTCGACAAATATAGCACTGCGTTCGGCATAGTTTTTAAACATATCCCACGAAGCGCAGGCCGGCGACAACAAAACAGCGTCCCCGCTTTGCGCTGCCTCATAAGCACTGCGCACGGCCGCTTCAAAATCTTTGCCACAGTTTTTAACTTCGACACCCGTCTCTGTCAACGCTTGGGCAATCTTTTCGGCATCCTGACCAATCACGGACACAAAACGCGCGTACTGCGACACAACCTCCGCCAAAGGCGAGAAGTCCTGTCCCTTGCCGTCGCCGCCCATCACCAAAGCGCATTTGCGGCCCGACTTACCCAGCCCCGTCAAAGCCGCAATCACTGCCCCGACATTGGTACCTTTGCTATCGTCGATAAATTCGATATCGCCCACCGTTAAAACGGACTGCACGCGATGCGCTTCGCCGCGATAGGTCTTTAAAACCTGAAGGGCTTTGGCTAAGTTGAGTCCTGCGGCCTCGATCAAAGCCAAAGCAGCCAAGGCATTCATGGCGTTGTGGCGCCCCTTGATTTGCAAAGCGTCGACGGGCATCAAAAGGGATTTTTGGGGATCTTCGGCAGCCAGCAATGCTTTTTTGCCGGTCACAGGCATTGCAACGTCGATTTTGCTTAGCCACTCGATGCCGTTCTCGACCGTAATACCCCACTGACCGGGCGCTTGCGGGTCGGAGTCGCCAAAAGACCTTCCTGTGGAGCTCCCCTCTCGAATACTCACGATGTCGTCGCGGTTGACCACGCGTGCAGTGCTCGGCGCAAAAATCTTCGCTTTGGCGGCAGCGTATGCATCAATCGACCCGTGCCAATCCACATGATCTTCCGTGAGGTTTAAAAAGGTTGCCGCCGTGCAAGCCAAACTTGAGGTGGTTTCCAACTGAAAACTTGAAAGTTCCAAGACCCAAACGTCGGGCAACGAATTGTTTTCATTGTGTTTGTCGAGTTCAGCCATAGCGTTGGGGCCGATGTTACCCGCGACACACACGGAAACGCCGCCGTTGGCTGCCATTAAACCCACCATGGTCGTGGTGGTGGTTTTGCCGTTGGTACCCGTAATAGCGATGACTTTGGGAGCGTATTTGCGATAGGCTTTGAGGCGCTTTAATTCGCGAGCAAAAAGTTCGATTTCGCCCACAACATCAATGCCCAGTTCCTTAGCCTTTGAGACCACAGGGGCGGCGGCCGAATAGTAGGGAGAAAGACCGGGACTGATCACCACCAAGTCCGTCTCTTGCGTGACGAGCTCGGAAGGCATGCCGCCCAAAGCCAAGGTGAAATCGTCACAGACCAACGTTGCCAAGTCGCCCAACGGGGGCGCTGTGCGCGTATCGGTCACGGTCACTTTCCAACCGCGACGATAGAGATGTTTGGCGCAAGCCGCCCCTGAGGCGCCTGCCCCCAAAACCAAAGCACTGTGACCGTTGGGAATTCTGAGACTTTGCATATTGTTCTTTCGTCTTTCAAACGTTCATTTAGCGGATCTTCAAGGTCGAAAGTCCGATCAAAACCAGAATAAACGTGATGATCCAGAAACGCACCACCACCTGGGTTTCTTTCCAGCCCTTGAGTTCAAAGTGATGGTGAATCGGCGCCATCAGGAAAATACGCTTGCCGTGCGTCAGACGATAGTAAACGGTTTGCATCATCACGGACAAGGTTTCCACCACAAAAATGCCGCCCATGATAGCCAAAACGATTTCCTGACGCGCAATGACGGCAATGGTGCCCAAAGCGCCACCCAAGGCCAATGCCCCTACGTCGCCCATAAAGACCTGTGCGGGATAGGCGTTAAACCACAAAAAGGCCAGGCCGGCACCAGCCAGTGCGGCACAGATCACAACGAGTTCTCCTGCACCCGGAATATATTCGAAGTACAAGTAGCTCGCGTAGTCGGGACGCCCCACCACGTAGGCAAAGATCCCCAAAGCAGAGCCCACCATCACGCAAGGTAGCGTCGCCAAGCCGTCCAAACCGTCGGTGAGATTGACGGCGTTTGACGTACCGACAATCACGATGTAGGTGAGGAACATAAAGCCCCAGATCCCAAAGGGGAAAGCAATCTGTTTAAAGAACGGCACGGTCAACCACAACTTCTGAGGTTCCTGCAACGCAAAGCCGTTTTGAATCCATGCCCAGATGGCAGAGAAAATGTGACCGTTTTCGGGCATCGAAACGGCAAAAGCCAAGTAAACGGCCGCAGCGATGCCGATCACGCTTTGCCAACCGAATTTCTCTCTGGCGCTCATTCCTTTCGGATCGTGGTGCACGACCTTGCGATAATCGTCGGTCCAACCCACAAAACCGTAGCCCAAGGTCACAAAAAGCACAGGCCACACGAAGCGGTTCGTCAAATCCATCCACAGAAGGCTCGATAAGCCGATCGCGACCAAAATCAGGACGCCACCCATCGTGGGTGTGCCGTCTTTGGCCAAATGAGTCTTGGGGCCGCAGGTGCGCACAGCCTGACCGATTTTCATGGCGCGCAATTTTTCAATCACGCGCGGTCCCGCACAAAAGCCGATCAACATGGCCGTCAGTGCGGCCATCACGGCTCTTAAAGACAGATAGTTAAAGACCGAGAAAAAACGGATATCGTCGGAGAGCCATTGAAAAAGATGTAAAAGCATAAAAATGATTGGCGCAAAAAATTTAAAACTTCAGAGGGCGCAGTTTATTCCTTATTCGTTAGGAATAAATGAGGCAATAATCCGTCATCTTGTTTGCGGCAACAGCGCATCGACCACTTTCGAAAGTCCTTGCGAGTTGGAAGCCTTCACCAAAAGGGTACCCGGCGTGGTTGCCGCCATACGAGAGGCCAAAATCAAATCGTCCAACGTCTCGAAATGGCGCGCTCCTGCTCCGAAACTTTTCACTGCATGGCGCATTTCGTTACCCACGGCCAACAGCTTGTCGATGCCGCGACGCTTGGCATACTGCCCGATTTCGGCATGAAATTCGGCACTCTTGGCGCCCACTTCGGCCATGTCGCCCACGATCAACACGCGCGGTGCGGGCATCGCGGCCAAAACGTCAATGGCTGCGAGCATACTGTCGGGATTGGCATTGTAAGCGTCGTCAATCACCACTGCCCCGTTGGGCAACAAATGGCGCACGCCTCTGCCCTTGACAGGTTGAAACGTCGCCAAACCTTTGGCAACAGCTTCGATAGAAACGCCCACCGCCAACGTTGCTGCAGCGGCTGCCGCCGCATCGTGCACGGCGTGTTTGCCAAAGAGTTGCAAACTCGACTCGACAATATCGCCTCTGTCATTGATAACAAGTTTGTCGTCCGTTGCTAAGACGTGAACTTGAGCCAAGGGATCTTCACCCTCGCAATAGGTCTTCACCTTACAGCCGCGTGCACGGGCAAAGTCGCTCCAAAGTCCGAACGCCTCGTCTTTGATCGGCAAAACGGCCGTACCTTTGGCAGATAAGCTCACGATGGCAAAGGCGTTTTCGCGAGCTGAGCCCATGACGCCTTCTAAAAATTCTTGATGTTCGCGTTGAGCGTTCGTGACCACCACGCAGGTCGGACGAATCCAGCCTGCGAGTTTGGCCATTTCGCCTTCGTGATTCATACCGGCTTCGACAACGGCGACCTTCGTTTGGCTTGTGAGACGCAATAACGTCAAGGGCACCCCGATTTCGTTATTGAAGTTCCCCTGCGTTGCCAAAACGCGCGACTCGCCGCAATAGGCTTTGAGAATACTTGCAATCATTTGCGTGGTGGTGGTTTTACCGTTGCTGCCCACCACACAAATCAAGGGAATGGCAAATTGTTCGCGCCAGGCCTGAGCCATGGCACCCAAGGCTTCGCCCGTATCGGTCACGACGATTTCGGGACAATCGGCCCCTGTCATGTGATCCGTAATCACCAGTGCCGCGCCCTTTTTGACCACTTCATCGATAAAGTCGTGTCCGTCAAACTTTTGCCCGCGCAAGGCGACAAAGATCGAGCCCGGCTCGATTTTTCTCGAGTCGGTTAAGACGGGGCTCAACGCTGCGCCGGTATTGCCTCGAACTTCTTTTACCAAGTCACCCAAAGCCGCAATGAGACTTCTCATACTCCAGGTGTTTCGATCTTTCATTGTCTTTCTCTTCTCTTGACTGTATTTGTTTTTGTCTTTTCGCTTTGTTCGCATCAAAGATTTTTGTTCGATGCGTATTGTTTTAATGCTTCTTGGGCGACCTCGGTATCGTCAAAGTGATGTTTGACACCCATCACTTCCTGATAGTCCTCGTGGCCTTTACCTGCAATCAAAACGATGTCCTTGGAGTCCGCCAACTCGATCGCTTTAAAAATCGCCTCTCTGCGATCGAGAATCACTGTCGGGTCTTTGCGCTTTGCCACACCTACAGCTACCTGATCGGCAATCGTTTGCGGATCCTCCGTGCGGGGATTGTCGCTCGTGCAAATCACCGTATCGGCAAAGCGCGCGGCCACTTCTCCCATAATGGGACGTTTGCCGGGGTCTCTGTCGCCGCCCGCCCCAAACACGGCACAAATCTTGCCGCCGCGCGCCTGCGCCACGGCTCTTAAGGCCAAAATGGCTTTTTCCAGAGCGTCGGGCGTATGGGCATAGTCGACAACGGCTAACGGCACTTGAATATCGGTGTCTAAAAGCTTCACAGGCTCCAATCGTCCCTTGGGGGCTTTGAGTCTCTCCAAACGAGAAAAGACCGCGTTGGGATTAAGCCCCAAAGAGAGCAGGACGCCGGCTACGCCCAAAAGGTTCGAAACATTGAATTCACCCAGAACGTGCGTGGTGGTCGTGTAGGTTTCACCCTGCCACACGATTTCAAATTGCATGCCGTGCGTCGTAGCGCAGATATTCTTTGCAATCAGATGTTTGACACCGACAGGGATTTTGTCGACATTGCCGTCTTTTTCTAAGGCGTAGGCAATGACGTTTAAACCGTTTTTGAGTGACTGGTCGATAAAACGGATCCCCGCCACATCGTCGGCATTGATCACGGCGTTTTTCAAGCCCGGCCAATCGAAAAGAATGCTCTTGGCGGCTTCGTAGGCTTCAAAGGTCTTGTGGTAGTCGAGATGATCGCGCGTGAGATTGGTAAATAACGCCGTTTCCAATTGCGTTCCCGCCATACGGCCTTGTTCCAAACCGATGGAACTGGCCTCCATCGCAAAGCACTGGGCGCCCGCTTCATAGATGTCTTTAAAGAGGCGCTGCAAGCTCACAGCATCAGGCGTAGTCAGAGACGGCACTTCAAAGCGCTTTTCACCCAAGAAGGCTCCAATGGTTCCGATCACGGAGCAGGGGTGATGAAGCATTCCCAAGAGATCGCCCACCCAATGGCTCGTGCTTGTTTTTCCGTTAGTGCCCGTCACCGCAATACCGCGCATATGCGAGGTAGGAAACTTGTAAAAAGCGGATGCGATGACGCCCGTTTGGCGTGCCAAGTTTTCGACTTCGACAAAAGGCAAGTCGGCGCATTTCTCGAGAGCGTCTTCACGCTTTTCACAAAGAACGACAGCCGCGCCCTTTTCTTTGGCTGCGGCAATGTAATTGAGCCCGTCCGTTTTTTGGCCCTTTAAAGCCACGAAAACGTCACCCGTTTTGACTCGGCGAGAGTCCAACGTCATGTCGGCTTGCGGATTCGTTGCCTTAGCTTTGATGTGGGCAACGATCTCTTGCACGTTGAGAGTACCATCAGTCATTTCGAATGCCTCTGACCAGAATCCCGGGCGTGACGCCAAAACCTGCGGCATCCGGGTGCACGCCGATCAGACGCAGGGCACCCGTCGTCACTTCGTTAAAGACGGGCGCAGACACCGTACCGCCGTAGTAGCTTCCGCGGCTCGGCTCGTCAATCATCACGGCCACGATAATGCGCGGTTGTCCGGCAGGAGCCATACCCACAAAGCTTGACACATACTTGTTGACGTATTCGCCGTTTTCAATCTTGTTGGCCGTACCTGTTTTACCAGCCACGGTATAACCTTGCACGGAGACGCGTCGTGCCGTGCCGCCGGCACCCACGGTTTGAGCCATCATGGCGCGCATCTGGCGGGCGACTTCGGGTCTAAAGATTTGATGCCCCTGAGCTTCCTGATGTGTGCGCTTAAAGGTCAAGTCAATGACGTCGCCGTTTCTGGCCAAAGCGGTATATGCGCGCACCAACTGCATCAAAGACACCGAGATGCCGTGACCGTAGGAAATCGTGGCCTGCTCGATCGGACGCCAGCTCTTGGCCGGACGCAAGCGACCGCTTGCCGCACCGGGGAATCCCACTTTGGGCGAGACGCCGAATCCCAAATCGCTATACATATCCCAAAGCGTTTCGGCGGTCATTTCCAAAGCGATCTTGCTCGTGCCGATGTTGGAAGACTTGCTCACGACTTGGCTCACGGTAATAAGTCCGTTGTTGTGCGTATCACCAATCGTTCTGTCGCCGATCGTGAGTTTGCCGGGAGACGTCTGCACTAAAGTGTCGGGCTCGACAATACCCATGTCCAATGCCTTGGCAATGGCAAAGGGCTTCATGGTGGAGCCCGGTTCAAAGGTGTCCGTCAAAACACGATTGCGGATGTTTTCAAAGCGCACAGAACGGCGAGCGTTAGGATCGTACGTGGGCCAATTGCTCATCGCGAGGATTTCGCCGGTATGCACATCCACCACGACCACGGCACCTGCTTTGGCTTGGTGACGCTCGATTGCTTTGGACAACGCATTGTGCGCAATGAATTGCAAGCGCGAGTCGATCGACAAGACGACGTCGGCCCCCACTTCGCCTTCTTTGACCCACACGTCTTCGACAATGCGTCCCAGGCGATCGCGAATGACGCGGCGCGAGCCTTGTTTGCCGGCCAGAATCGAGTTGTTGGCCAACTCCACCCCTTCCCGACCGTTATTGTCCGAATCAGTAAAGCCCACGACGTGCGCGGAAATTTCGCCGTCGGGGTAATTGCGGCGCACTTCGTTAGTGACATAGATGCCCGGCAGTTGAAGGTTTCTGACTTCTTCGCCCTTTTCGACTTCGATTTGACGGTCGATGTAAACGAAGTTTTTGTCTTTACGCGCTTCGATTCGACCTCGGATTTTTTCGGGGTCCAAATCCAAGACTTGCGCCAGTTTTTCATATTGGGCGGAGGTCAAACGAATGGCATCTTCCGGATCGGCCCAGACGCTGCGCGCAGGAATGGTGGAAGCCAATACCACGCCGTTGCGATCCAAAATCTGCCCGCGCTGCGCGGGCACCGGCAATGTGCGTGCATAACGGGCTTCGCCTTGTTTTTTCAGGAAGTCGGTGGAAATACCGCATTGCAACCAAAAAGCTTTGAAACCCACGACCACCAATAGCAAAAAGAAAAGGCAGAACACCCACTTGCTGCGGGCGGCACTAATGGGCACCAAAAGCATGGCTTCTTCGCCGTTTCTCTGATGCTTCTTGGGCGCATTGTCTTCCTGCCAAAAGGCTCGCACCTTTTGCAAGACGCCTCGACAAATCCTTTCAAAGAACCGAGTGACGATCATTTGCGCACCTCGATATGTTCTTTGAGGAAGGTTTGGGGCTCGACTTCGAGCAAGACCGTGTTGGTGACATCAGCCGGTGCAAAGCCCATAGCTTCGGCTCGGCGGCTCACGGCAGCAGGCAATGCGGCCTTAGAAAGGTCTAAAGCCAACTGACTCGAATCGTCGGCCAATCGTCGCGCAACATTGTTGGCGCGTTCAATTTCTACGAAGATCAAACGCACACGGTATTGGGTGGTCACCAAAGCGGCGGCACTCAAAAGCAACACGATCGCGGAAATGACGCCTGCTGTCGCCAAGAAACGCTCGGAGACGGAAACGAGACTAATGCGCATCACTCGTCTGCCTCCCATGCTTTGGCGGTTCGCACAGCCGAGCGCATCACGGCAGAACGCGAGCGAGCGTTTACTTCGCACTCTTCTTGACTTGGCTTAATGCGCTTGACGTCTACCCACAACGGTTGTGGCAACTGGTCTTGCGTCAATGCAATACGGGCATCGATCCCTTTTTCAGGATGAGCACCTGCGTCCAAGAAATGCTTGACGATTCTGTCTTCCAGAGAATGGAAACTAATGACAGCGAGTTTCCCGCCCTCCATCAACAGCTGTCCGGCATCGTCCAAAGCCATTTCCAATTCTTTCAATTCGGCATTGATATGGATACGGATTGCCTGAAAACTTCTTGTGGCAGGATTTTGTCCTGCGTCTTTTTTACTGCGCGTGACATTGGCGCCGATCACGTCGGCCAAGTCGCCCGTACGCGTAAAGGGCTTTTCCTTTCGACGGGCGCAAATGGCTTTGGCAATACGAAATGCGCACTTCTCTTCGCCGTAGACGCGAAGGACGCGCTCGATTTCATTTTGTTGAGCGTTGTTGATCCACTCTGCTGCGGTGACACCGGTCGTGGTGTCCATGCGCATATCCAACGGCCCGTCCATACGGAAAGAGAAGCCTCGCTCGGCGTCGTCAATTTGGGGGCTCGAAACACCAATATCCATCAAGACGCCGTCGACCTTTGTGACGCCAAGTTTTGCGAGCTCTTCTTTCATGCGCGAAAACGGCGCGTGGATGATGGTAAAGCGCTTATCGTCAATCGTTTTGGCGACTTCAACGGCCTGAGGATCGCGATCGAACGCGTAGACATGGGCGTTTTCATCCAAGAGGCTTAAAAGCGTTCTCGTGTGACCGCCGCGACCGAAGGTGGCATCGACATAGATACCATCGGTCTTCGTTAAAACTTCTCTGGGAGCTTCGAAACCTAAAACCGAGAAGTGTTGGAAAGTGTTTAAGGACTTTTCTGTCATTTCAAAACTCCTTAAACACTAAAACTGAAAGCCTGCGGCAGCGGCTTCAAAGCCAGCCTCCAGAGCTTCTTTTTCAAGTTGCGCGAGTTTGTCGGCATCCCACACTTCAAAGTGTGTGCCTAAGCCCACTAGGGCAACTTCTTTCTTTAAACCCGCCAAGGTACGAAGGTCCGCAGGAATCAACAAGCGGCCGGCGTTGTCAACCGTTAAGTCAACGGCGCTACCCAAAACAATGCGCTGCAGAGCGCGAGCGCCGTAGCCCAATTGGGTTAAGGCGGCTTTGCGTTCTTCCCAGACCGGGCGGGGGTAGATCAGGAGGCACCCGTCAGGATGGCGGGTGATAGTGACTTCCAGGTTGGACGCAGACGACAAAGCCTCACGGTGGCGACTTGGCATCGTCATCCGTCCTTTAGCGTCGAGCGACAATAAAGACGTACCCTGGAACATTTGATGTGCTAATAGCTCTTAAAGCCCGTGTTGACGGGGTTTTTTAGGAGTTCTATGCGCATGTGCACTGCGCATAAACCGATCGGCGTGAAGAAGTAGAAGGGCCGTCGCCCCACTTTTTACCACTTTTTCACACCAACACTGTAGCACATGGACTAATGCATGGAATACATTACGTAAAAAATTATTTACTTCAAGTGAATTGCTTCATGGGATTTACCCTTGCCTGATTCACCCTTTCCCCCAACAACCTCCATTTTCGCGTCTATACTGAGTTTGTATCTTTTATCCGAAAAAATTTCCCCGCCAGGTCGTTATATTGGCGAAAGGTTGGCCAATTATGCTCCCCCACCTGAAACATCTTGGCACCTTCATTGCTTGCTGGATTTGTTTATCTGCACAAGCCATGCCCCTTCGTTTTGGGGCAGCCGAAATGCCGCACCCCGATCCCTGCCTGCCATTTGTTACCCAAACCTCAAATTGGCTCAATCAAAACTTACCCGAAGGCGCCACTTTCCGATATTACACGCGTGCAGAATTGGAAATTGCTGTCGAAAAAGGTGAAATTGATATTGTTCTGTCCGAAGCCGGAACCGCTGCCGCCATGCAAAAACACGGTGCACGAATCCTTCTGTCCGCCGTCAGCATTCGCCACCCCTTCCC
>ERZ1035006.809-NODE-809-length-23439-cov-22.397879_pt1 | contig 23439 bp, 10 predicted proteins | sample MGYA00520694_ERZ1035006 | MGnify/ENA primary metagenome ERZ1035006 (study PRJEB33766, sample SAMN09781746) | gut metagenome | biome: gut microbiome | host: Homo sapiens | place: Madagascar | study: EMG produced TPA metagenomics assembly of the PRJNA485056 data... | reverse complement strand
TTTGTTTTCTTTACTTCTGCAATGGAATTTTCTCGCCGATTTTGCCGATTTCGTAGATTTATTTTGTATCTTTGCGCTCTAAAAGTATTTAGTGTATTAAGTATGAAGAAAAAAAATAGTATCAAGATTTACCTTGCTTCGGCAGTCATGCTGCTGATGGCAAGTCCGGCTTTCGCCCAGAAATACAAGGTGGCGAAGGTGGAGAGAACCCGAATATTGGTTGATCAGAAATGGGATGCACAGCCTGATGCTGAGGCTGCCCGATTTATCGCTCCTTATAAGAGTAAGGTAGACAGTATCATGGGCCCTGTTGTAGGTCATATTGCTCATGATATGACCCGTCACCGTCCGGAGAGCGAACTCAGTAACTTGCTCTGTGACATCCTGGTATGGGGCGGCAAGCAGTTTGAAGAACAGCCGGTTTTCGCTGTTTACAATATGGGCGGCATCCGTTCTAATCTTGCCAAGGGTAAGGTTACTGTAGGCGATGTGAACGATATGGCTCCTTTCGAGAACAAAATCTGTTTCCTGACCCTGAAGGGTGATAAGGTTCTGGAGCTTTTCCAGCAGATAGCTCATCGTGGCGGCGAAGGCTTGAGCCATGCTGTAAGAATGGTTATCACCAAGGATGGCAAACTGAAGAGCGTTACGCTGAATGGTGAACCAGTTGATCCGGAGAAGAGTTACCGCGTTGCAACCCTCGATTATCTTGCCGAAGGTAATGACCAGCTCGTAGCCTTCAAGAGCGGAACCGATGTCTTTGCTCCTAAGCAGAAAGAGAACAATGTGCGCTACATCATCATGAATTATTTCCGTGAGATGAAGGCACAGGGCAAGATGGTGGAATCTAAGATTGAAGGCCGCTGCGTGGTAGAATAGTTAATAGTTTATAGTTGATAATTCTGATGAAACATACATTATTATATATAGGTCTGGCTCTGGCATCCTTCATGATGCAGCCGGCAGCCGTTCAGGCTAAAGCTAGGAAAGAGGCAAAGGTGGTAAAGCAGCTCGTAGTGCTTCATACCAACGATACGCATTCATGTGTAATGCCTGTCAATCCGAATCTCGCAGATACGGCAACTGCCAATCGTGGCGGTTTCCTCCGTAGGGTGGCGATGATCAAGCAGGAGCGTAAGGCGAATCCCGACTTGCTGCTCTTTGACAGTGGCGATTTCTCACAGGGTTCACCTTATTACTCTCTCTTCAAGGGAGATGTGGAAGTAGGACTGATGAACGAGATGAAATATGATGCTGCTACCATCGGAAACCATGAGTTCGATTTCGGAATCGACAACATGGTGCGCATCTTCAAGATGGCGAAGTTTCCTATCGTCTGCTCCAACTATGATTTCACCGGTACCGAACTGGCAGATGTCGTAAAGCCTTACACCATTATCAGGCGCAAGGGACTGAAGATTGGCGTTTTCGGACTGTGTCCGGAACTTGCCGGTCTGGTAACAGAAGCCAACTATGGCTGTATCAAATATCTCGATCCTATCGCCAAGGCAAAGGAAATGACAGAGATATTGAAGAAGAAAGAGAAGTGTGATGTCATCATCTGTATCTCCCACCTGGGCTGGAAGATAGATGGCATCGACGATTCTGAGGTAGCTCCAGCCACCCGTGACATCGACCTGATACTGGGCGGTCATAGCCATACCTACTTCAAGCAGTTGGAGTATCTGAATAATCTCGATGGCAAACCGGTGCCAATCGACCAGAACGGCAAGAGCGCCATCTGGGTAGGAAAAATGACATTGGATATTGTGAAGAATAAATAAAAGAAGAAGGTTGATACCAGGCAAAACGCGAGGTATCAACCTTTTCTTTAATTATCTATTCCTAAAACGTTAATCTTTTCTCAAATCCTTATTCCTTGTTGGAAGAAGCATAGAGACCGATGCAGGCACCGATGAAACCGCCGCTCTTCTGGGTGCTCAGGTTAGAGGCATCTACACCCTTGGCAAGAAGCTGCCAGTTGCCGCCTTCTTCGGCATAGTAGAAATCATAATATCTGTCATGACCTTCTACCTTCAGCTTCAGCTTACCTCCCTTGATAGGAGCAGAGGCGATAGTTACGTTGTTCTTCTCGGCACGGGTCAGGGTAATCATCAGCTTGCCCTTCTTCATGGTCTTACCCAACACGAAGTTGTGGTCTTCCTTCTGGAGAAGTGCCAAACCTGCTATCTCCTTGTCGTTGCGAGGAGTGAAGTTGATTTCTGTCTCGGCAGAGAAGGTGCCGTGCTGCTGACGTGCCCAGATGGCAGACATCGGTTCACGCTTGTAGATATTGCCTGGCAGCAGATTCAGGTTCAGCTTGCCGTTTTCTACCTTATAGCAATCTGTAAAGTCGCGGAGGAACATCCACCGAGGATTCAGATCCTTCAAACCTGCTCCATTGTCTGCTGTATCAAAATTATCCACGTAAGAGAAGTTTCCTGAGAACTCATTCTTTTCAGTTGGTTTCAAGCCAGTCTTCTCTCCAATGGTAGAGATAGGAGTATTCTTGGTAAGAATCTCTGGCCAGCCATTCTTCCATGTTACCGGCAGAAGATAGGTGTCGCGACCTGTATTATACATATCTTCTTCGTATGGACGGCAAGCCAGGAATACAGCCCACCAGTTACCCTTTCCATCTTCTACTATGTCTGCATGACCAGCACTGGATACAGGGTCCTTGCGGTTAGGATCGAGTCCGGTACGCTGGGTAAGGATAGGGTTGTTTGGGCATTCCTCCCATGGACCCATCGGATTCTTGGCACGCAGGATTACCTCGCTGTGCCATCCGCCCGTACCGCCTTCTGCACACATCAGATAATAGAACCTGCCCTTCTTGAAGAGGTGTGGACCCTCAATCCAGATAGGACGAGCCTCTACATGGGTTCCGCCACGCAGAATCTCCTTGAAGTCGCCCTTGATGCTGTCGCCCTTCACGTCGAATTCGAAGCAGCGGATAGCACGCTGGCCCTCATAGTCGGCACCGCCTACCACCGGACCGTTGTGCACAATATAGCCCTTGCCGTTGTCATCGAAGAAGAAGCTAGGGTCGATGCCGTCAATCTTCTTCAGATAGATAGGCTCGCTCCAGCCTTTGGAAGGATCTTTTGATTTCACAAAGAAGTTGCCGGCTCCCACATTGGTGGTAATCATATAGAAAGTCTTGTTCTTCTTGTTATAGCTGATGGCTGGTGCGAAGATACCGCCTGATACGTGCTGGCCCTTCAATGGAACCTGTGATTGGCGGGTGAGCACATGACCGGCTGGCTGCCAGTTAACCAGGTCTTTACTGGTTGAGAGAGGTACACCTGGGAAGAAGGTAAACGAAGAGTTTACCAGATAGTAGGTGTCGCCTACGCGACAGAGTGATGGGTCTGGATAGAAACCAGCCAGTACCGGGTTGTAATACTGGTGAGACTTGTCAATTTCAACATTGAAGCGAGCGTCATTTCCCGCATACTTGAAATAGTCAAACTCAGCTGTCTGCGCCTGTGCAGCGGCTGCAAGCGTCAGGGAAAGCGATAAGATTGCAATTTTCTTCATTTTATTATTGGGTTTAAAATTACAGAATGAGTATCTGAACTCATGGCTGAAACATGTATTCAGAATTCTGCTGCAAAGTTACCGCTTTCCTTTTAAATATACCCCCACAGAATGTTACCAACACTTTGCGAGGTGTTTCATAAACATCTTGATTTGTAACAAATACTTTATTCCTGGAAACATCTGGCCTTTTCTGCAGTGAAAAGGCTAGATTTTCCGGTGTGCCTGCATATAATCGCGAGGCGAAGAGCCATAAAAGTTCTTGAACATGGTGCTGAAGCTGGCTGGGTTGGAGAAACCACAGGCATACATGATGTCTGTTATCGTCTTATTAGAGTGGCTCAGCAACTTTTCGGCATACTGCAGACGGGTATTGCGGATGAAGGCGTGTGGCGTCTGGTTGGTCAGTTCCTTCATCCGGCGGTGCAGATGCACACGGCTCAGTCCTACTTCGCGGGCAATCATATCCACACTCAAGTCCTCATTATCCATGTTATCATTGATAACCTTCATCACCTGTTCCATCAACTGGTCTTTTGGTGAAAGGGTTTTTTCTATCGCAATCTGCCTGTCGCTCTGTCTCTCGTTGCCCGTAAACTTGTTTTTCAAAGTACGGCGCACGTTGAGCAGGTTGATGATGGTGCGGCGCAGAATGTCCATATTGAATGGCTTCACCACAAAGGCATCAGCACCCGACTGCAAACCGGTCAGCTGGTCTTCCTCTCTGCTCATCGCTGTAAGCAGAATCACCGGAATGTGGTTGGTGTTCACATTGTTCTTGATCTTGGTACAGAGCGTATTGCCGTCCATCTCTGGCATCATGATGTCTGAGATAACGAGGTTTGGCTTCTGCTTGATAATCTCCGGCAGCGCCTCCTTTCCGTTGCAGAAGGTAAGAATATTGTAGGTTCCCTGTAGTTGGGTCTTCAGGAAATTACGTATTGCCTCATCGTCTTCTACCACAGCGATGGTGCTCTTTACCTTGCTCTTAAAATCTTCTTCGGCGTCATTGGCTGTATCGGCAGCATTCTTTTCGTTTCCTTCCTCCATGTTTTCTTCCAGTTCCTTGATGTCTTCAGCAGTCTGTGGCTCCGGTGCATCTATCATTTCTTCCGGTTTCAGATGCTCGTTGCCCAGAGGCAGCGTGATGAGGAACTGGCTTCCTTCCTTCCAGTCGGCTTCATCAAGTGTCTTGTTGTTGGCGGCTGTAATGGTTCCGTAGTGCAGTTCCACGAGCGAGCGCGTCAGGTCGAGACCGATTCCCGTGCCTACATTCCGGTCAGTAGAAGTGGTGGCACTCTGATAGAAGCGCTGGAAAATCGTTTCGAGCTTTTCCTCCTGAATGCCCTTGCCGCTGTCCTTGATGGCGATGCGGACATGATGAGGCGAGTGGGAGAGGGTGATACGGATTCTGCCGCCTGCAGGAGTAAACTTGAAGGCGTTTGACAGGACATTCATCAATACCTTGTCAAAGTTGTCGCGGTCTATCCATACCGGGAGAGTTTCATCTTCGTGCTCAAAGGTGAATTGGATGCTCTTGGCTATTGCCTGCTGGCAGAAGAGTTTGTATTCATCGCCAATAAAGGCAACCATATCGGTTTCGCTCATGTGCATCACCATCTGTCCCTTGTCAATCTTTCTCAGGTCCATCATCTGGTTAATCAGGTGCAGGATTCGTTCCGAGTTCTTGCGCATCATATCGTAGATGCCCTGTCGGTGAGCGTCTTTGTCTTCCTTAATCAGCGTGAACAGCGGAGTGAGGATAAGGGTTAATGGGGTACGGATTTCGTGGCTGATGTTCATGAAGAACTTCAGTTTTGCTTCGCCCATCTCTTCCGCATGGATATGCTGCTGCAATATAAGCTGGTCTTCCATCTTGCGTTTGCGGTGCTTGATATAGAGCAGACAAAGCCCTAGGAAGGCAAGCAGATAGCAGAGTTTAGCCCAGATACTGGCATACCAGACTGGGTGGACGATGATGGAGAACTCTTTGACAGGGGTTTCGTATCCGTTGCAGATGGCCTTGACACGGAACTTATAGGTACCTGCTGGCATGTGTGAGAATGACAGCTCGTTCATGCCAGACTGTATGGTTCGCCAATCCTCACCATTGATGCTGTAGGCGTAACTGATCTGCTCTACATTATTATATGTAAGAGTAGACAGTTGGATGGTGAAGGTGTTGTCTTCATGAGATAAGGAGAACTTGTCGCTGTTATATACCCCTTTATCTGTAATGGTGTAGATGCCCGATTCCATATCCCGGTATACAGGTTTGTTGTCCACAAGAAGTCCTGATATGGTAACTTTTGCCTGCCAAGGATGCTGTTTCACCTTGTCCGTATCAAACCAGTTGATACCGCCTGTTCCGCCCATCACCAGCATCTTTCCTCCCCAGAGCGTGCAGGCTGCAGCATCGCTGAACTCATTACTCTGCAAGCCATTGTCTGAGAAGTACTTGTTGATGGTACCTTTTTCTGTATTTACCTGGTTTAAACCACAGCTAGTTCCTATCCAGATTCTGCCCTTGTAATCTTCTATAATGCTGGCTACGCTGTTGTCTGAAAGTCCAAGTTCTGTGTTATAAATCTTCGGATGAGCATATCCCTTCTTCGGATCATAGCAGATTGCGCCGTCTTCAGTGCCAAACCATACGCGATTCTTGCTGTCAGAATAAACGCAATGTGAGAAACATCCCTTGTTCAGACAGTTGACGCCACCGAAAGTGGAAGTCCAGCTATTCTTCTGCTGGTCATAGCAAGCCAGGCCTACAGAAGTGGCAACGAAAATCCGCTTGCCATCTTTGGAGATGCTGAGTTTCACGAGGTAATCATTAGGAATACTGTTCTTTTTCAGGTTGTTGTCGGCACCATATAGTGCTTTCCATTGCTTGATGCTTCCATCTGGAGAAAGGCGGAAAAGTCCTTCGCCCATGGTGGCAAACCAGACATTTCCCTGTGGGTCTTCCTGGATATCAAAGATGCCCGCCTGGTTTCCAATGCCTAGGCTGAATGGATGGAAAGACCCCCCCGCATCTATAAATCCGATGCCGTCAGTATAGGTTCCTACCCATGTTCTGCCTTTCTTGTCTTTGCAGAGTGCCAGTACCGTGGTGTTGCTTAATAAATGGCTGTTGATGCTACCGGTTTTTATGTCAAAGAGGTAAAGACCATCCTTGTCGGTGCCCACCCAGACTTGATTGCCCTGGTTGGCACACAGACTTGTGATGCTGTTTTCGCCTATCACATTGCGGTTGCCCAAACGGTAGCCCATATAGTTGAAATCGCATTGAGCCTGCGACTGCATGAATACGCCCTTCTGGAGCATACTCACCCAGATGTTTCCCGTAAAATCTTCTATAATGCTGGTAATCTTGCACTTGGCAAGATTTACTTCACGGCTGAACAGAGGATTATTTTGCAAGAATCCTGTTACAGGATTATACACGAAGATACCCATACCATCGCAACCGATAAACAAGCGCTGGTCGCGGCTGATATAGATGTTGTCAATAGGAAGATTGCCTATGCCGGCTATCTTGGTGAAGATGGTTGAACCTGCCTTGAGAAGGTAAATACCATCATTCTTGGTAGCAAGATAAATGTTGCCCTTGTTGTCTTGCCTGATATCTTTTGCTTCCAGCGTTTCTGCTCCAGGAATCTGTTTGGTCACTTTCCCTTTCTTGTCGGCACGGTATAGTTTGCCGTTCTCCAGGATAATCCAAAGTCTATCCTGTTTATCTTCCAGAATCTTATGTATGAATTTCAGGTTCTCCACTTCGCCCTTCATAGCATAGCATACTTCTGCATTTTCTTTCTTGAGCATAATTCCATATCCCGATGTAACTACGGCAATATCGTTGTTTTTCAGACGATAAACCTGGGTTACATAGGTGCTGAAAGGCTGGTTCTTGGAGTCGAGCAGCGGAATATTGGCAAAACTCTTTCCATTATATAAAAGGAGAGAGTTGTTTGTACCCAACAGAATATGCCCCTGGATATCTTGTGTAATACAGTTGATGTAATTGCTGCTCAGTCCTCTGTGGTCTTCCTTGGTTTTTCTGATGGTCGTAAAGTTATAGCCATCATAGATATTCAAGCCGTTACGGGTGGCAATCCAAATGAAACCATTTGAATCCTGGAACACCTGAGTGGCAAAGTTGCTCGAAAGCTGGTTGTCTGAATTGAAAAGTTTTCCTCGCTGCGCCATCATGTTCTGCGCAGTGAGACAGAAGATAAACATCAGTAAAAGACCGATGTATCTCATTGTTCTGAGGTTTGATTTCATGGAAATCATCATGATTCTTGGTTTCATTGTCTTTTGGCTTTTTTATATTCGTTTGCAAAAATACGAAATAAATGGGAGAATAAAGCATGGTAAAGTATGTTTTTTATAAGTTTATGCTAAAAAGATGTTAAAATGTTACGTAGGGTAAAGATGATGTTACATGTGATACGACAGCAAAAGTATTGGTTACTTATCATAAAGTATATATGAAAGATTAGGAGTATCTTTGCATCGGTTTTTAAAGTTGTATATTTCAGAACATTTAGGTTAGTTAGGTTTATACATAAATAATAGGTTTGTAGAATAGGTTTAGAATTTCTAAAAGATTTTGATATTATGGTTTTTATATAGAATCATGATTAATTGGTTTTCGGGAATGGTGCGTAGTGATTACGCGCCATTCTATTTTAAAAGACCAGCATCCTTTTCTGTAAACTAGAACCTGGCAATCCTTCATGAAAAAATAAAGTGACTGACAAATAATGATAAATCTAAAAATAATTATAACAATGAACAGAAAGAAAATGTTAATATCACTCGCTATGGCTATGCTGTCAATGGCGGGACTGGCTGCCGATAATCTGCCGGCACTCCGGGTGCAGGGTAAGAACCTGGTGGATGCCAACGGTAAGATTGTTGTCTTGCATGGCGTAATGGATACGCCTAACCGTTATTTCAATGGTAACCGTTGGGGTATGGGTGGTTATGAAGTAGGTGATGAGACTCCTTGCTTGAATTATTTCGAGAAGATGTTCACCGCTATCACCGACAAGAACCAAGGTGCTTATTGTACGGTGTTCCGTCTTCATATGGATCCTTGCTGGACCAACTATAATGCGCCAGCAGGAACGGGTGAAAACAATATCCAGTATTTTAGTGAGACTCGATACAAGAAATTCTTGAGCAGACTTTATGTCAAGCTTGTGGAGAAAGCCTTGGCTCATGGACTATATGTAATCGTTCGCCCTCCTGGCGTTTGTCCACAGAATATCAAGGTGGGAGATGAATATCAGGCATATCTTAAGAAGGTGTGGAAACTCTTCGCTTCCAATGCCACCATCCAGAAGAATGCCGGACAGGTGAGTATCGAGCTAGCCAATGAGCCTATTAATGTGTTGCTGGCTAATGGCTCTCAATCAGACAAGGCTCTCCATGATTTCTTCCAGCCTGTGGTAGATGAGATTCGTGCCACTGGCTTCAAGGGTATTATCTGGGTGCCAGGTTCTGGCTATCAGAGCAACTATGTGGGCTATTCTAAATATCCTATTACCGATACGGAGAACAATTTCTCTTACGCAGTGCATGTCTACTCAGGCTGGTATGGCAACATGACAGATAAGAACTGTGATCACAATACCTTTATCAAGAACTTCCAGGCGCAGGTGCCTATGGTAACAAGCAAGCCTATCATGGTAACGGAGATAGATTGGAGTCCTAATGATCCTGATAGAGCTAACGAAGGACACTACAATGAGTGGAACCAATGGGTGGCTCCGAATTTCGGCACTTGGGCAACGGCTTCAACGTCAAAGTGGGGTTTGGCATGGAAGGCAGTGCATGACCATTTTGGCAATATCGGCATGACCATTACCCATCCACAGGAATATTTTGATATTGATGAGTACTTGAAAAGTGGAAAGGTACAGCCTGGTTTGCAAAATGCCAAGAAACATGGTCTCTTTGAGGAGTGCTGCTCCTATGCTTGCTTCAACTGGTACAAGGAATGGTATTTGAAACAAAATACAACAGGAATTAAACAAACAGAAACTCAAGCCGACGTGGTTTCCACCTTATATTATAATATAGAAGGAAAAGAGGTAGAAAAGCCAACTGCTGGTGTTTATATAATAAAACAACTGTTAAGTAATGGAAAAATACGTTCTCGCAAGGTTTTTCTAAAATGATAAACTTTCTGTTACACCACGCAAAGTGAGTTTCGAAAGAAATCCATACCTTTGCCGCCGTGAATAATCAATTTTAGTGCACGCCTAAATTTTTAAAGCATAAATCAAAAATGAATAGAACATGATTGAACAAGTGTTAACAATGAAACGGACAGCAGCCTTATGCTTGATGGGAGCTTTCTGCAGCTTGAATGTTCAAGCCCAGAAAATCCATGTCAAGGGTAATCTTGTTGACGGTACAGGTGAACCTCTGATAGGTGCCACTGTAAAAGTAAAAGGTAATGCCAGCGTCGGTGCGGTCACCGACTTTGACGGTAACTTCAGCATCGATGTGCCTTCTGAAAACTCTTCTCTCGTATTTACCTACGTAGGTATGAAGACCAAGGAAGTGAAAATCGGTAAGAAGAGAGAGTTCAAACTCTCATTGGAAGATGACAACGCTATCGGCGAAGTCGTAGTCGTAGGTTATGGTCAGCAGAAGAAGGCATCTGTCGTGGGTTCCATCACCCAGACCACAGGTGAGGTCTTGGAGCGTGCCGCCGGTGTCAGCGACATTGGTGCAGCCTTGACGGGTAACCTCCCTGGTGTTACTACCATGCAGGGTAATGGTATGCCTGGTGAGGAGGAGCCACAGATTATCATTCGTGGTTCTAGCTCTTGGAACAACAGCGACCCTCTCGTCCTCGTCGATGGTATCGAGCGTCCGATGAGCAGCGTGGATGTCTCTTCAGTGGAGAGTATCTCCGTATTGAAGGATGCTTCCGCTACAGCCGTCTATGGTGTGAAGGGTGCCAATGGTGTCATCTTGATTACCACCAAGCGTGGTCAGGAAGGCAAGGCTAAGATTGACGTAGGTTTCAATACTACATTGAAGTCTCCTTCTAAGTTGCCTAACAAGTACGACTCTTACGATGCCTTGATGCTCCGCAACAGAGCTATCGAGCATGAGTTGGGCGTGGCTCCTGAGTCTTGGGCAAACATCCGCTCACAGGAATTTATCAACAACTACCGTAATCAGACCTCCCAGGAACAGCGTGAGCGTTATCCTAATGTGGATTGGCAAGATGCCCTCTTCAAGGATGCTGCTATGGCTTACAATGCCAATGTCAATGTAAGTGGCGGTACCAAGTTTGTAAGATACTTTGCTTCTGCCGACTATGTGCATGAGGGCGACCTCTTCCGTGTGTATGACAACGGACGAAACTACAAGTCTGGATATGGCTATGATCGTATCAACGTGCGAAGCAACTTGGACTTCACCATCACTCCTACTACGACCTTGAAGGTGAACCTCGCAGGTTCCAATGGCGTGAAGAAGGCTCCTATGCTCAACGATATCAATAGTAATGATGCTTGGCAGATGGGTCAGCAGTGGTCAGGTGCTTACAATATCGCTCCAGATGTATTTCTTCCAAAGTACTCAGATGGAACTTGGGGTTATTACGATGCTGTTTCCAACACCACCAACTCTGCGATGATACTTTCTACTGGTGGTGCATCTAAGACCACTACCACTCGTATCAACACCGACTTCACCTTGGAACAGAAACTCGACTTCATCACCAAGGGCTTGAATTTCCGTGCTACGGTATCTTGGGACAATAACTTCATCGAGGTAAAGCGTGGTATCAATGATGCCAACAATAATCCTGTTCAGAAATGGATCGATCCTGATACAGGTGTTGTTAGTTATAGATATAAGAATGAGACGAACAACAAGTTCGATTACCAGCAACCATTGGGCTGGACGACAATGGCAGGTGAGGTGAACAACTCTGCAACAGTTCGCAATCTCTACTATCAGGCACAGCTCAACTGGGCACGCAAGTTTGGTAAGCATGATGTTTCTGCCATGGGCTTGTTCTCACGCCAGGAAAATGCTAGAGGTAGTGTCATTCCTACCTATCGTGAAGACTGGGCATTCCGTGCAACCTATAACTATGATGGTCGCTACTTCATCGAGTACAATGGTGCTTACAACGGATCAGAGAAGTTTAGCAAGGATAATCGCTTCGCTTTCTTCAATTCAGGTGCTATTGGTTGGACTGTTACTGAGGAGAAATTCATGAAGAATCTTCGTGACAAGCACATCATTGATATGTTGAAGTTCCGTGCATCATACGGTGAGATTGGTGATGACAATTTGGGTGACCCATTCCTCGATAGCAACCGTTGGTTGTATATGAGCCAGTGGGCATACGGTGGCAACACTGTCATGGATGAAAAGTACAACAAGAGTATCTATACTTGGTATCGTGAGGCTTCCATCGGCAATGAAAACGTGAAGTGGGAGACAGTTAAGAAGTTGAACATTGGTGCTGACTACGGTTTCTTGGGTGGTTTGATTACAGGTTCCTTCGATGTCTTCCGTGATGTTCGTGACGACATCTTGGTACGTGGTGATGAGCGTTCCGTTCCTTCTTATCTCGGTGGTTCTGCGCCAACAGCCAACTTGGGTAAAGTTCGTACCACAGGTTATGAGTGGGAAGTAAAGCTCAACAAGACCTTTGCTAATGGTCTTCGTCTTTGGGGTAACTTCAATATGACCCATGCCAAGAACAAGGTGCTCATCAAGGATGACCCAGGTATGGCACCATCCAACTTGAGAAAAGCAGGCTATGCCATCAACCAGAATAAGGCTTGGTTGAGCAATGGTTACTTGAACAACATCGATGACTTGTATGGCTCTCCTGCCCATGATGTGAATGAGAACTACCGTTTGGTAGGTGACTATTACATCATCGACTACAATGGTGATGGTGTGGTTGATTCCAACGATAAGGCTCCATACGGCTATAGCAACAGTCCTCAGAACACTTACAATGCCACCATCGGTTTCGAGTGGAAGGGCTTCTCGGCATTCGCTCAGTTCTATGGAGTAACCAATGTAACTCGTGAGGTAAGTCTTACTAGCTTCGGTAGCAAGTTGGACACCGTCTTCGACCAAGGTTCTTGGTGGGATAAGGACAATACCAATGCAGATGTACGAGTTCCACGTTGGGGAGCGACGACCTCTAATTATAGCAATGGTACCCAGTTCCTATATGATGGTTCTTACATCCGTCTGAAGAATGTGGAAATTGCCTATACTTGGACAAAGGGATGGATCAAACACTTGGGAATCAACTACCTGAAGGTCTATCTCAATGGTAATAACCTTTGGCTCTGGACACGTATGCCAGACGACCGTGAGTCAAACCTCTCTACATGGGGCTCACTTGGAGCTTATCCTACTGTAAGACGTTTCAACTTAGGTGTCAAGTTTACATTGTAATTTTTAAAGAGAATACAAATGATCAAGAATATTAAAAACATACTATATACAGGTTGTCTAGCCCTGACGCTCACCACATCGTTGAGTTCCTGCGAGGATTACTTGGATAAGTCGCCAGAGGCAACGGTGTCTTCTGAGGATGCTTTCAAGACCTTCAAGAATTTCCAAGGATTCATCGAGGAAATCTACAACTGTGTACCTGACAAGGAGAAGTGTAACTATTGCCCTTCTTGGAATTGGGGTGACGATGAAGTTTTCAACTCGAAGGCTGATGGCGAGATGACTCATCAGATGGACTTGGGAAACTTCCGTAACATCTATGAGAATGGGTATGGATCTTGGTTCTATCGTTCAGGTAGCAATCCTACATCCATTAATGCCAAGTCTCACTCTATCTATCCTCATGCTTGGTATTGCATCCGTAAGTGCAACTTAGGTCTTGCTAATCTCGACAAGTTGACAACCGCTACCCAAGAGGAGAAAAACTTGATTGCTGGTCAGCTTTATTTCTTCCGTGCATGGTGGCATTTCGAGATGATGCAGCAGTTGGGTGGTCTTCCATACATCGATCAAGTGCTGGATGCTAGTAGTAAATTGACTTTGCCTCGTCTTTCTTATCAAGAATGTGCAGCCAAGGCTGGAGAGGACTTCCGCAAGGCTGCCGACCTGTTGCCTATCGATTGGGATAAGACCACAGCTGGTAAGCAGACCTCTGGTCATAACCAACTTCGCATCAACAAGATCATGGCATTGGGCTATCTTGGCAAGAACTATCTCTGGGCAGCCAGTCCTTTGATGAAGAATGGTGCAAAACTCGGAGCTGTTAAGAGTGAAATCACATACGACTATGATGCAGAGTATAGCAAGAAGGCAGCTGAGGCTCTCGGTGAGTTGCTCAACTTGGTAGAAGGTGGTCAGACGCAATATGCTTTGGCTTCCTATAATTATGACGATATTTATAATCACGTCATCTCTTCCAGCGAGTCTTCTAGCTTCGATGACATCTTCTACACCGTCAATCAGAACTACCAGATGCCTGGTTCTACAGAAGCTATCTTCCGTGGTCCATGTGATGAGAATAAATGGGCTTCACCATGGAACCATGGTAAGTTGTTTGGTCCTAAGATGAATGGCATCGTTCCTCATGACAATGTCATCCACCAGCCTACAGCCAACTTGGTAGAGGCTTATGGTATGGCGAATGGCGAGCCTGCTTTCTTGATAGAGAATGGCGAGTTGGTGCCTAATCTTGCAGGCGGTTTCGACCCAGAGCATCCTTGGAAGAACCGTGATCCTCGTTTCTATCACGACATCGTATATGATGGATGTAAGTTTATCAATGATGTTGGTAGCGCAGCAGGTGTATTGAAAAATTATATCTATTGTAACCTTTCTTCATCAGAATCTACCACCTCAGATGGGATGCAGACAATGCGTAGCGTAGAGAATGGTAGCCAAACGGGGTACTTCATTCAGAAATTGGTTCCTCATACTGCAAATTCTGTTGATCAATATTACGACAAGGCTTTTAATGCCTATTTGCCTTACATGCGTCTTGCCGATATCTACTTGATGTATGCTGAGGCTTGTGCCGCCACCTCTGGTGCGCAAGGTAAGTCATCCAACTTTTGCAAGACGGCTGAAGCTGCCATCAATACCATTCGTGACCGTTGTGGTGCTGGACATGTTGCAGCTGAATATGTAGCCAATGCTCACAAGTTTATGGATGAAGTTCGTCGTGAGCGTGAGGTGGAGTTGGCTTTCGAGGGTATGCGTTTCAACGACTTGCAGCGTTGGTTGCTCTTGACGGAGGCTCCTTACAATACCAAGTACGAACAGGTGTTTGAGCGTGTCAGCAGCGACCCTAAACATCCTGAGAATGGACAAGTATCTGGCTATGGCAAGAAAGTTATCATTAAACGTGACTTCACCGCCAAGCACTATTGGTTCCCATTCCCAACCGATCAGACTCAACTCTATGCAGAGTTCCCACAGAATCCTGGTTGGTAAGCAATACTATAATATATCAAATTAATAGATGATCGTATGAATTCAATATTCAAATCATATAATTACAAGTTGTTTGTCGCAGGTCTTGTGGCTTTGGCTCCATTGAGTGCCGATGCCAAGACGGCGCAAGCAGACGAAACCGACTCGCTGAACGCTGACAAGGAGATGGTTCAAGTGGCTTACCGCCAGGTGGCTAAGGATGAACTCCTCGGTGGTGTCTCTGTGGTCGATGTAGAGGACTTGATGAAGAAAGACTACCATACCTATAGCCTTGACAACATGCAAGCGTTGGTAGGTGGTTGGAATGGCAACTCACTCTGGGCACAGGATGCCAACAACGCAGGCTACTTAGTCTTGGTGGATGGAGTGCCACGTGAGGCAACCAATGTACTTCCTTCAGAGATTTCTCAGATTACTTTCCTCAAGGGTGCTCAGGCTGTGGTACTCTATGGTAGCAAGGCTGCCAAGGGTGCTATCCTCATCACCACCAAGCGAGGTAAGGTGGATGGCATCAAGGTAGATGTCACTGCCAATACAGGCTGGTATGTAGCCAAGTCTTATCCTGAGTATCTTAGCTCAGCTGAGTACATGACCTTATATAATAAGGGACGTGCCAGCGATGGCTTGCCTCCTCTCTATAAGGACGAGATTTATGACTTCGGTGCTGGCGACAATCCTTACCGTTATCCTAATGTGGATTACTACTCTTCTGATTACATCAGAAAGGCATACAACCGCTCTGAGGCTACTGCTGAGATTGAGGGTGGTGGCAAGCGTGCTCACTTCTACAGCAACATCAACTTCTATCGAGTAGGTGATGTCTTCAAGTTTGGTGAGGCTAAACACAACCATACCAACCGTTTCAATGTACGTGGTAACGTAGATGTCAACATCAGCGATGATATCAAGGCTTATGTCAATGCCAATGCTACATTCTATGATGCAAGCTCTGCCAAGGGTAACTATTGGTCAACTGCCGCTTCTATGCGTCCAAACTATCCACAGAATGCAGCTCCATTGATACCAATTGATTATATCTCTCCATCGGCAACCAATGCCTGGGCTTTGATCAACAATGCCAACTTGATAGATGGTAAGTACTTCTTGGCAGGTAGCCAGGAGAACTCTACCCATATCTTTGGTGACATCTATTCAGCTGGTAAGACTAAATATACAAGCCGCCAGTTCCAGTTCGACACAGGTATCAAGATCAACTTGGCGAAGTTACTAAAAGGCTTGTCCTTCGAGACAAAGTTTGCAGTCGATTACGCCACCTCTTATAATACCTCTTTCGACAATAATTATGCGGTGTATATCCCAACTTGGGCAAACATCAATGGTAAGGATGAAATCGTAAGCTTGAAGAAGGAAGGCGATGACAAGCATCCTGGTGTGCAGAACATCAGTAATAGTGTGGATAATCAGACGATGCTCTTCTCTGCGCAGTTCAACTATCAGAATACATTCAGCAAGGTGCATAACCTTTCTGCCATGTTGATTGCCTCTGGTTTCCAGCAGACTAAGTCGGCTGTTTATCACAAGAACTCAAGTGCCAACCTAGCTTTGGATGCGTCTTACAACTACGCCCAGAAGTACTATCTCGACTTCGGTATGGCAGCCATCCATTCAGCACAGTTGGCTCCAGGACATCGCGAGGCTCTTTCACCTTCCTTGACATTGGGCTGGAGATTGAAGAATGAGAATTTCTTGAAGGACAGCAAGGTGGTGGATGATATGATGATCAGTGCATCCTACAGCGACATCAAGCAAGATATAGACTTTGCTGTTAATGACCAGCGTTATTATCTCTATATGCCAGCTTGGAGCCAGACTTACGGATATGCTTGGGCTGATGGTGGTACCAACCAATATGCCTATTCTACCAAAGGTGGAAATAATGACTTGGGATTTATCAGCCGTAAGGAGTTCTCAGTCAACTTCCGTACATCTTTGTGGCAGAAATTACTGACCTTGGATGCCAACTTCTTCGTAACGACAACCGATGGCTTGTTGGTTTCCAATCCAACTTACTATCCATCTTACTTGAGTAATGGTTATCCTACAGGTGGTTTCATTCCTGTGGTCAACTTCAATGCCGACCGTCGTACAGGTTTCGACTTTGCGTTGACAGCCAACAAGAAGTTTGGTGAGGTAGATTTGGCACTCGGTGTAACCGGTACTTATTATACTACCAAGGCCACCAAGCGTGACGAGGTCAACCTCTATGATTATCAGAATCGTCAAGGAAAGGTACTCGATGGCATCTGGGGATTCAAGACCGCAGGCATTTTCCAGAGTAAGGAAGAGATAGCTGAGTGGGCTGACCAGAGCAAACTGGGTAATGAAGTGAAGCCTGGTGACTTGAAGTACATCGACCAGAATGGTGACAACGTCATCGACTCCAACGATATGGTATATCTCGGCAAGGGTGGCTGGTATGGTTCTCCATTCACAATGGGTATCAACTTCACCGCCAAGTGGAAGGGATTCACCTTCTTCGCCTTGGGAACAGCCAACTTCGGGGCATACGCATCTAAGTTGTCTTTGGGTGACTACTTCAAGACAGAGGGTGACGTGAAGTACTCTGAGATTGCACGTGATGCTTGGACACCAGAGAACGCTACGACAGCTCTCTATCCACGCTTGGCTTCTAAGTCAACCAACAACTATCAGACCTCTGATTTCTGGTTGTACAAGACCGATGCGTTCCGTTTGGCTAAGGTTCAGGTTACATATGACTTGCCAAGTCGCTTGTTCCAAAAGACTTGGGTGAAGTCTCTTTCAGCCTTTGTCAGTGGTTCCAATCTGTTGACTATCTCTGGCAACCGCAAGTGGTTGGAGATGTCAGTAGGTCAAGCTCCTCAGACACGTTATTATAATATAGGTGTCAAGGCATCATTCTAATAACTCATAAAAACGAATTAAGATGAAAATTAAGAATATTATATTATTGGCTGCGCTCTCCTTGTCGTTGGCATCTTGCTCCGACTTGTTTGAGCCTGCCGAGGAGAATAACCGAGGTGTAGAGGCGATGCTTAAGGAGCCTACATTTGCACAAGGTCTCTTGGGCTATGCCTATTCTCATCTGCCATATTCCAATTCGAGCGCGACGGACATTGCCACCGATGATGCAGTGACCAATGATTTGGCTAGCACTTACTCGAAAATGGCGCAAGGTGCTTGGGCTGCTAACAACGACCCCATGAGCCAATGGAATGGTCGCCGTTCTGTTATCCAGTATCTGAACCAATTCCTTGCTATCGCTGACAACGTGAAATGGGCAGATGATCCTATTGCTGCCAAGGTGTTCGCTGAGAGCCGCAAGGGTGAGGCTTATGCTTTGAGAGCTTTGAATCTTTATTATCTCGTTCAGGCTCATGCTGGTTGGTCAGAAGACGGCGAACTCTTGGGTGTGCCATTGTCAACCACAGTGGAAGATGCCAACACCGACTTCAATCAGTCTCGTGCTACCTTCCAACAGTGCATCGACCAAATTAACTCCGACTTGGATGAGGCTATCAAGTTGTTGCCTCTCGACTACAAGCAGCACTCTGAGTCTGAGGTTCCTGCTTACTATAAGGAGTTGGGTGCTTCTTTGAGCGTCTATGACCGTGTGTTCGGTGAGCACTTGGCTGGTCGTATCAGTGGTCGTATCGCTGAGGCTATCCGTGCCCAGGTTGCCTTGATGGCATCTAGCAAGGCTTACAAGGGTGGCAGTGATGTTACAGCTGCCAATGCTGCCGACGCTGCAGCCACGGTTCTCGACCGCATCGGTGGTGTCTCAGGTATGGCTGCCAACGGTAACACCTGGTACACGAATAAGGATGAAATCAAGAAGTTGAAGTCGGGTGCTGTTCCTGCTGAAATCATTTGGCGTAGTAATGTCAATGAGGGTAAGGAAGATTATGACCTCGGTGTTATCCAAGAGAAGAACAATTTCCCTCCTACACTCTACGGAAAGGGTCGCATCAATCCAACTCAGAACTTGGTGGATGCCTTCCCTATGGCGAATGGTTATCCTATCACAGATGAGGAGAATAGTGAATTTGATGACATTGATCCTTATAGCAATCGTGACCCACGTCTCGACCTCTATATCATCCACAATGGTTCAGAGTACAAGGGCAAGACAATCAACACGACAGCAACTGGAGAAACCAATGACTGTCTCAATAAGATTAGTACCTCTACTCGTACAGGTTACTATCTGAAGAAGTTGCTTCGTGACGACTGTAGCGCAGACCCTAACAACCTCAATGCACAGCCTCACTACAATGCCTACATCCGTTACACCGAGATTTTCTTGGATTACGCTGAGGCAGCCAACGAGGCTTGGGGACCAAAGGGTAAAGGTACTCACAACTATTCTGCTTACGATGTCATCAAGGCTATCCGCCAACGTGCTGGCATCACCGATACTGGCTACCTTGATGAATGTGCAGAAGATCAGGCAAAGATGCGTGAGTTGATTCGCAATGAGCGTCGTATCGAGCTCTGCTTCGAGAATCACCGTTTCTGGGATCTCCGCCGTTGGAAGGCTAACATTGCCGAGACAGCCAAGGGTGTCAACGTAACCGAGGTAGATGGTATTCCTACATTCGAAGAAATCGATGTAGAGACAAGAAATTATAGCGATTATATGTATTATGGTCCTATCCCACAAAGTGAGATGCTCAAGTGGAGTAACTTGAAGCAGAACAAGGGCTGGAATGTAAAGAACAACGACTAATATTAAATACGATTAATTATGAAAATGAAGAAAATCTTAGCTATGGCTGTCATGGGAATCTTGGCACTCGGTTTCTCCTCTTGCGAGAACGGTGATGCAGACTTCCCTGATTACGAGGGTGGTGTCAATGTATATTTCGCCCATCAGTTCCTAGACCGTACCGTGGTCTTGGGTGATGCAGAGACCCTCAACACCACAGACGATAACAACCATATCATCCGTATCGTCTCCACAATGGGTGGTGCTCGTAATGGCAAGAACATCACCTTGAAGGTGGCTGTCGATGAGTCTCTCTGCGACAACCTCTTCTTCGAGGACGGCGTGACTCCAGTGAAGCCAATGCCTACCAACTACTACACCTTGGATGGCAATACCATCAACTATAATGGTGAGATGCTTGGCAGATTGAAGGTGAAGTTGGAGGATGCTTTCTTCGCAGACCCTGAGTGCGTCAAGGGTTCTTATGTGATTCCTGTTCGTATCTTGGAGCAGGTGGGAGCTGACTCTATCCTGAGTGGTAAGCCTATGGTAGATGGTGAGACTCCTTCTAGAACAAACTTGGAGGCATGGTCAAAAACTCCTCAGGATTATGTACTCTACAAGGTAAAGTACATGAACCCTTGGGAGGGCTTCTATCTTCGTCGTGGTACTGATAAGATTACCGAGAATGGTCAGACCAAGGAGGTAACTCGTCAAGGTGCTTCCATCGAGAAGGATGAGGTTTGTCAGATTACCACCAAGAGCTTGACTGAGGCTATCTTCCCTGTCTCAGTGAGCAAGGTGGAAGGTAAGAATGAAGATGGCAGCGATAAGATTGTGAAATACACCTGCAACTTGAAACTTACTTTTGACAATGATGGCAATGTCACTGTATCTTCTGATACCGAGGGCATGACAGCCACAGGTTCTGGCAAGTTTGAGAAGAAGGCAGCCAAGTTGGCTTGGGGTAACAAGGATCGTGACTTGCTCACCCTCAACTACAAGGTCGATTTCGGTTGTGGCATCACGATGGAGACCAGTGACCAGTTCGTAGCTCAGACTCGTGGCAACATCAATGGTATCGTCACCTTCAATACTAAATATGTTCAGCAGTAAGATGCTGGGTTAGTATCATCGAAATAAAATTATATCATGAATATGAAAAGAATTAATTTTGGACTAGGCTTGGTAGCTCTCTTGGCTTTGTCTTCATGCGCTGACGACAAGTTCTCTGAGTTCCGTACAGATATGACCAAGAACAAGAAGGACTATCTGTATCTCAACAACTATGAGCCTTTGAAGAAATATGTACAGGATCTGAAAGACGCAGGCAAGTGCAACCCCGACTTTAAGTTGGGCGTTGCGCTCGCCGCATCCGAGTTCAATGAGCAAGGTATTGTGTATTGCTTGGCTGGTAGCAACTTCGACGAGATGACCGCCGGCAATGCTATGAAGTATGCTTCTTGTGTGGACAACAAGGGTGTGATGAACTTTGATAATGTCAGTTCCTTTGTTGCCAATGCCAAGGATGCAGGCTTGACCATCTATGGTCATACGCTCGCTTGGCACTCTCAGCAGAACAACAAGTATCTGAATGGTTTGATTGCTGATAGACCTGCTCCAGAGGAACCAGGTGGCGATAACATGTATATTCGCTATACAACGGCAGCTGCTGGTGCCAATCCGTGGGACAATCAGGCTAACTGTAAACTTTCTGAACCATTGGAAAAGGGAGCAAGCTATACGCTTACCATGAAAGTGAAGGCATCTGAAGACTGCGATATCGCTTTCTGGCCTATTTGGAACGCTAGCCCTAACAAGAACCAGTGGGGTGGCAGTAATGATGTTCAGTATTTGGATACTTACAAGGCTACAACAGAGTGGACTACGCTTACTTGGAAATTTGATGCTATGTTTACTCATGATATGTTGCAGTTCTGCTTTGGTAAGCTAGGTGGCACTATTGACTTTGATGATATCAAACTTGTTAAGGATGGTTCTGATGCTAATTTGGTAGCCAACGGCGATTTCGCCACAGATGATATCTCTGCTTGGGGCAACAACTGGCAGGGTCCTTCTTATGCTATCAAGCAAGGTTCTGGAGCTAGTGCTGGAGGTAATTTCTGCATCAAGTATACTACTACTAAGGATGGTGCTAACCTTTGGGATCATCAGGCTACTTACAAACTGGCTAAGCCTTTGGTGCAGGGTGCTAAGTATGTGTTGACCATGAAGGTGAAGTCTACTTCTAAGGCCCAGTTTGCTTTCTGGCCTATCTGGAACGCTAGTCCTAATAAGAATCAGTGGGGTGGCAGTAATGATGTACAGTATTGCGAGGCTAAAGAAATCTCTACTAAATGGACTACCCTTACATGGGAGTTTGAGGCTCAGTTTACTCATGATCTGTTGCAGTTCTGCTTCGGTAACTTGAAAGATGGCGAGAGCGTAAGCATGGATGATATTACTCTCGTTAAAGAAGGCACTGAGGACAATCTTGTAGAAAATGGTGACTTCGCCCAGAATGCTACCGCAGGTTGGGGCAACAACTGGCAGGGTCCTACCTTCAAGTGTGAGAAGATTGGTAGTGGCATTCCTTTGACAGACAAGGAAAAGAAGGAGGTTTTGACTACAGCCATGGATAAGTGGATTGCCGGTATGATGGAGGCAACACAAGGCAAGGTAAAGGCTTGGGATGTTGTCAACGAGGCTCTCTCTGGTGCTGATACTGACGGTGACGGTAAGTATGACCTTCAGTCTGCAACTCGTGGTACAGCCCTAGAAGCTGATATTCCTAACAGCTTCTACTGGCAGGATTACCTCGGCGACCTCGACTATGTTCGCACAGCCGTAGCTTCTGCTCGCAAGCATTTTGAGGAAAATGGTGGCAACCCAGAGGAACTCAAGCTCTTCATCAATGATTACAACTTGGAGAGCGATTGGGATAACAATGGCAAGCTCAAGAGCTTGATTCAGTGGATCAAGGATTGGGAGGCTGATGGTGTTACCAAGATTGATGGTATCGGTAGCCAGATGCACATCTCTTGCTATGGTAATCCTCAGACTCAGGAGTCTAAGAAGAATGCTATTGTCAACATGTTGAAGTTGATGGCTGAGTCTGGCAAGTTGGTTCGTATCTCTGAGTTGGATATGGGTTATGTTGATGCCAATGGCAAAGACGTGAAGACTGCCGATATGACTGAGGAACAGCACAAGGAAATGCGCGCGCTCTATGAGTTCGTTGTCAAGAAATATCTTGAGATTATTCCTGAAGCTCAGCAGTGGGGTATCTGTCAGTGGTGTCCTACCGACAGTCCTGCCAATAGTGGTTGGCGTGCTGGTTTGCCAGTAGGCCTCTGGGATTTGGATTATTATCGCAAACACACCTATGGTGGCTTTGCAGCAGGTCTTGGTGCTCCTGAATACTGGAATGAGAATGATGCTAAGTAATATTTGTGGTGTGAGCCTATCCTATGGCTCACGCCATCTAATATAAAGAAACATTAGTTTAGGTTTTATCATATAAAGGATTAACCGAAATGATGTTAGTCGTGATAGGTCGGTTGTGTCGTGAAGACACGACCGACCTTTTTGCTTTGTAACATTTGTCTTGTAATATGTTAAATGTGAGTCAGTAAATGAAAAATAATTCTGATTTTTGAGGTTGTATCACTTCTTTTTTGTATCTTTGCGCTTAAATATCACTATAATGATAT
>ERZ1035006.808-NODE-808-length-23479-cov-14.625043_pt1 | contig 23479 bp, 16 predicted proteins | sample MGYA00520694_ERZ1035006 | MGnify/ENA primary metagenome ERZ1035006 (study PRJEB33766, sample SAMN09781746) | gut metagenome | biome: gut microbiome | host: Homo sapiens | place: Madagascar | study: EMG produced TPA metagenomics assembly of the PRJNA485056 data... | reverse complement strand
ATAAAAAAACAATATTAAATCGTATAAAATTACATAGAAAAAACAAAATAAGCATGGTAAAATGTATAAACATTGAGAACGAAAATCGGACAGAAAGGCACTGTCGAGTACAAAAGTGAGAAGGAGGGCAGAGAAAAGAATTGCCTGTGGAAAGCATGAATCTGATTGAATCCAGAAGGAGCGAAATTCTGGCAGAAGGGAGAGAAATCATATGAAGATGAGATTTAGAAAGATTATGGCAGCCATTCTTTCGACAGCAATGGTTGCAGCAGCGATACCGGCAGCCGGTATTCTGAATGTACAGGCGAAATCGCCGCAGGAGCATATTGATCTGTCCAGACAGGTGGCAGGTGAAGGTATGGTTCTGATGGAAAATGATGGTGCACTGCCATTGGCACAGGGCGAAAAAGTTGCCATGTTTGGGCGTGCAATGATTGATTATGTACGAGGCGGCGGAGGAAGCGGTGCAACGAACGTGGATTATACGCACAACATTCTCCAGGGGATGCAGATCAAGGAAGAAGAAGGAAAGGTCACCCTCTATCAGCCGCTGGTAGATTTTTATACGGAACAGGTCAGTGAAAAAGGCATTAAAAACGATGCAAATATTACGGTTAGCGATGATATGTTAAATGCTGCGGCAGAAAATGCAGACACCGCAATTGTGACGATCGGACGTTATTCTTCGGAGGGAAGCGACCGCAGTGCATCAAAAGGTGACTACTATCTGTCAGATGCAGAGACAGAGCTTCTGACACGAGTGGCAGCGAAATTTAAAAAGACCGTTGTTGTATTGAATGTCGGTGCCGTTCTGGATACGGAATGGATCAAAGACATTCCGGGTATTGATTCTGTGCTGATGGCATGGCAGGCAGGTATGGAAGGTGGACTTGCCACAGCCGATGTCCTGGTGGGAGATGTAAACCCATCGGGTAAATTTGTGGATACCTTTGCGAAAGATTATAAGGATTATCCAAGTTCCAATACATTTTATGAATCAAATTCTTATGTAAATTATGAAGAAGATGTGTTTGTCGGATATCGTTTTTTTGAAACTTTTGATCCAGAGTATACGAAAGTGAATTACGATTTTGGATATGGATTATCCTACACAACTTTTAAAACAGACAATGTAAACGTCAAAGTAGACGGAGAAAATATGGTTACGACAGCGACTGTTACGAATACCGGAAAGGTAGCCGGCAAACAGGTCGTGCAGGTTTATTTCTCAGCCCCGCAGGGAGAGCTGGGCAAACCTGGAAAAGAGCTGGCAGCGTTTGCAAAGACAAAACTGCTGCAGCCGGGCGAATCGCAGGAGCTGACAATGACGTATGCGATCAGTGATATGTCAAGTTACGATGACACCGGAAAAGTTCAGAAATCCGCATACATTATGGAAGCCGGAGATTACAAGATCTACGTCGGCAATTCTATCAAAGATGCCGGAGAACATGGCGTACGTTATACCTATAAAGTAGAAGATACGGAAGTTACCGAGCAGCTTTCACAGCAGTGTGCACCGGTTCAGTTAAAGAAGAGACTTCTGGCAAACAACACATACGAAGATCTCAAGACGAATTCAGATGAAATGAATCCGCATTACACGGTTCCGGCAGAAGGAACGACAAAAGTAGAAGCAGAGAACTTCCTGAATTCTTCCGGAAACCTGAGTGTGGAAACATTTTATGATGACAATCTGCAGATGAAAAAATGTCTGGCATTTTTAAATGAAGCAGGCAGATACATGGAATATGAGCTGACTGCAGAAGAGGCCGGCAAATATGAAGTGATCATGTGTATGGCAAATGGCTATGCAGAGATCCAAAACTGTTTTACCGTTGCAGTAAACGGTCAGCAGCAGCCGGGTATTTCATTTAATGCACAGCAGACCGGTGATGGAAATGGTGCTTCCGAGTGGTATAATTTTGAAGAATGTGAACCATTTTACATCAATCTTGACAAGGGCGTGAACCTGGTTCGTTTCATGGCAAATAAAAATAATCCAAACTATGATTATATACTGTTCAGACGTGTTGGCGATCAGGAGGAACTGTACAATAAAGTCATCAAAGCAGAAGGTGCGAACAAGATTGAGGCAGAAAAATACGATGCAGCCGGTACGACAGGCAACAACGCAGTACGCACCGAAAACTTTACAAAAGATGATTACACAGGGACTTGCCTGGCTTATATGAATTATGTCGGAAACTATGTGAGCTACTATCTGAATGTTGAAGAAGCCGGAGATTATAATGTGATATTAAATGTGGCAAATGGCCGTGCGGCATTCGATTTTGATCCAGGTATGGAAGTAGACGGAACGAAATTCCCGGCAACGATCAATGCAAAACAGACAGGTGACGGAAGCGGCAAGAGCGAATGGTACAATTTCGAAAATCTGGAACCGGTTACCGTAACCCTTCCGAAAGGACACAGCATCCTCACACTGAGGGCATCCGAAAAAGATAAATACCCGAATATCGATTATATTCTGGTAGAAAAGAAACAGACAGCAACACAGAGCCTGAAGAGTGCGGCAGCAAAAAAAGTCCGTACAGCCGAAGATACACCAGCTTCTGAACCGGCAGACAGCGGCAAGATCATGCTGGTGGATGTTTATAATAATCCGGAACTTATGGATGATTTCCTGGCACAGTTAAGTGATGACCAGCTCTGCGAACTGATGGGTGGTCAGACAAATACCGGTGTTGCAAATACCGGCGGTATGGGAAATCTGATGGAATACGGTATTCCAAATGCGATGACAGCAGACGGTCCGCAGGGTATCCGTATCGGTACAACCTGTACTGCATGGCCGATCTCCACACTTCTTGCAAGTACCTGGGATGTAGATCTGGTGAAGCAGGTAGGAAAAGCGGCAGCAGTGGAAGCACACAACAATGGTATTGATATCTGGCTTGCACCTGGTATGAATATCCACAGAGATCCGCTTTGCGGACGTAACTTTGAATACTATTCCGAAGATCCTCTGATTACCGGAAAAATGGCTGCTGCAATCACAGAAGGCTGCCAGTCAAAAGGCGTTTCCATTACACTGAAGCATTTTACAACAAACAACAAAGAGACAAACCGAAACAGCAGCGATTCCAGAGTCAGTGAACGTGCACTGCGTGAAATCTACCTGAAAGGTTTTGAAATTGCAGTCAAAGAAGCACAGCCTTGGAGCATTATGACTTCTTATAACTTCTTAAACGGAATCGAAACATCTGAAAATAAAGATCTCCTGACAAACATCACCCGCGGTGAATGGGGATATGAAGGAATCTTTATGACAGACTGGGGCAACAACTCCAATCATGCAAGAGAAGTCCTGGCAGGAAATGATGTCAAAATGCCAAGCGGTTCTCCGGCAACTTTAAAAGCGGCCCTGAAGAAAGGCATCCTGAAACGTTCTGATCTGGAAGACTGTGCAGAACGTCTTGTGAAGATGATCATGAAAGTGAACATCTTTAAAGAAAAGATCCTCAATCCGGTGACAGTAGACATCGGTGATGACACATACTTTAAAGCAGCAGAAAATATTCTCTGGTCACAGACGGCAAGGGGCGAAAATACATCTGACGAAGATGGCGGAAAAGACCTCGGTTACTGTGATGCAGGAGCATGGACACAGTATCAGATCAACGTTGCCAAGAGCGGAACTTACAGCCTGTCTGCACGTTCTGCATCCAATGCAGGCGGCGGAGCATTTGATATTCTGGCAGACGGCACAAAGATTGCAAGTTTCAAGGCAGTCAACACCGGCGGATGGCAGAAATGGACCACACTGGAAGCACAGCAGATTAAACTGGAAGCAGGAGTTCATACACTCCGTATCGAGTTCACAGAGAGCGGTTCCAACCTGAACTGGCTGCATTTTGTAAGACAGTCTGAATACATTGAAAATCTGGAAAAACTGTACAAGGCATGGGCAAGTCAGGATCTTTCTGAATACACAGCAGAAAGTGCAGAAACCATGAGAACAGCCCTTGCAGCAGCAAAAGCAGTTCTGGATAAAGAAAATGCAACGGATTCTGAGATCCAGGCAGCCATCATTCAGATGACACAGGCGATCAATGCCATGGAATACGGCACAAACAAGGTACATCTGGAAGCAATCATTGAAGTAGCAGAAAAGACTCTGGCAAATCCGGGAGATTATGCAGATGTTTCCGCACTGGAAGCAGCAGTAAAAGCCGGAAAAGAAATTCTGGCAAAACCGGATGCAACTCAGGAAGAAGCAGATGCGGCAGCAAATGCAATCGCAGACAGTATGCAGGCACTGATGGAAAGAGCAGATATCCGTTCCTTAAGAGAACTGACAGATGCAGCAAACGAGCTTCTGGAAAAGAACAGCGGCAAGTATACCGATGAGACTGCAAAAGCATTGCAGGATGCAGTTGCCCATGCAGAAGAAATCCTGGGTAAAGACGGAAAATCCGATGCAGAGATCAATGAAGCTTACAATCAGATCATGGATGCTATTGTCGGACTTAAGATGAAAGGCAACAAGGCAGCTCTGGAAGCAATGATCAAAAAAGCAGAAAGCATTCTGGCGGAAAACAGCAGATATGTAGCGGCTACGATCGAAGGTCTGGATGAAGAACTTGCAGCAGCAAAAGCAGTTTATGAAAACAATCAGGCACTGCAGAGTGAAGTCAATGAAGCTGTTAAGAGCCTCACTTTCAAGATTGCAGAAGCAAGACTTCTGGGTGATGTAGACGGTGACGGTCAGATCACAACAAATGATACCGTGGAAATCCTGCGTGCGGCAGCTGAGATTGCCACACTTTCTGCAGAAGATGCAGCAAGTGCAGATGTAAACGGTGATGGTGTGGCAGATACCGCTGATGCAGTGCTGGTTCTTCAGTACGCATCCGAAGCAGTCAGTGGATTCTGATCTTTTGAAGCAATGAGCGATTCTGAAAATAAAAAAGCAGCGGGAGTTTGATAAACTCCCGCTGTTTTTGTTTGACTGCCAAAAAATCAGAGCGTATAATGAAAAAGTAACTAGGTCGATGAATACAATATTCTAAAGGAGAAGAACGATTATGAAAAATGCAGCAAAAACCCCGGGTAAGTTGCTTGCAGGTTTGTGTCTGATACTGTTTTTCTGTCTGATGCCGGTCCGGTCTTATGCAGCAGAGCAGCAGCTTTCTGAGATCACAAAACTGTATGTAACGGGAATTTATGGCAGCGAAACACTGCCGCAGCAGAAAGTCAACTGGCAGTATGCAGATAAGGGGTATTATCTGTGTATGCCTTCCGGAGCAGATTTAAGCAATGTACAGCTTCATTTCACAGAAAACAGTGACGGAAATGAAAATGCCGACAGTTATGTTATGATCGGCGGACAAAAAATAAACTGCGGAGATTCTACAGATCTCTCAGGAACAAGCAAATTGCAGATCTCACTCGCCGGAGGCAAAAGTGTTACCGTAAATATTGTAAAATCGGCAGAGATTCCGGCAATGTTTATCCAGACAGCATCCGGTACGCTCGATAAGGTTCATGCAAGCAAAGACAATAAAGAAAAAGGTACAATGGCACTTGTCAAAGCAGACCGCAGCGTAGATTTTGACGGAAACTTAAAGCAGATCAAAGGCCGTGGAAATTCCACCTGGGGATTTGCGAAAAAACCATATAATATCAAACTGGAAAATTCGTCAGATCTGCTTGGAATGGGCAAAGGAAAAGGCTGGTGCCTGCTTGCTAATTATGCGGATCGTTCTCTTCTTCGAAATCGGATCGTGTACAATCTGGCAGAAGAGACCGGGATTCCATTCACCATGGACAGCCGAAACATCGATCTTTATATCAATGGCGATTACATGGGATCTTATCTTATCACAGAAAAAATCGAAATCGGAAAAACGAGAGTCAACATTACGGATCTGGAAGATGCCACAAGTAAGGCAAATGATAATGCAGATCTGGAAACCTATGAGCAGAAAGGAACAAATGATTATAAAGCAGGCACACAGAAATGGGTGGATATTCCAAATGATCCGGAAGATATCACAGGCGGATATCTGCTTGAACTTGAGCTTGGAGAGCGTTACAAAGATGAAACAAGTGGTTTTGTGACAACAGGCGGGCAGGCAGTCACTATGAAATGCCCGGAATGTGTATCGGAAAATCAGATCAAATACATCAGTGAATTTTATCAGAATATGGAAAATGCTCTTTATTCCAAAGATGGCTATACAACGGACAGCAAAGGGGAGCGTCATGCTCTTTCTGATTATATTGATATCGAATCACTGGCACGTATGTACCTGCTCCAGGAATTTTCCATGAACCTGGATTCCGGTATCACAAGCTTTTATCTCTATAAAGACTCTGATCTGACCGGTGATGGAAAGCTTCATGCCGCACCGGTATGGGATTTTGATGTGGCACTTGGAAATTACACCTCCCGAAATGGCACAGACTTTACTGACCCGACACAGTGGTGGGCAAAAATTTCCAGAATGTACGACAACAGCAGTAAATATAATGTCATGGCACAGGCTGTGCAGCACGAAGAAGTGTGGAATAAAGTAAAAGAATTATGGCAGAGTGAATTCATGCCGGCGATCAAGTACATACTGGGAGAGTCCACCGCCTACACAGCAACAAAGATAAAAACATTGGATGCATACAAAGCAGAAGTAAGTGCATCCGCAGAGATGAACTTTATCCAGTGGCGTGACCTGATGGAGAATCCATGGAATCACAGCAGTGAAAGTTTTGTAAATACCGGTCTTACTTATGATGATAATATTGAATATCTGAGAAATTTTATGACGAAAAGATGCGATTTCCTGAACCGTAACCTGGGTGGGGAAAGTACAGGAACAGATCCGGATACATCGCAGAAAGTAACCGTAATAGAAGATGATACCAGATTTTATGCAGCAAAAAATATTTTAAATTCCTCCGGAGATGTCAGGGCAGAAGATACATCAGATGAAGGCGGAGGAGAGAACCTTGGCTATTGCAACCAGGGCAGTTTAACAGAATATAAAATCAATGTAACGACAGCCGGCACTTATAACGTTACGGCACGTGTTGCTTCGAATGACGGAACAGGAGCGTTCAGCATTTATGTCGATAATCAGAAAATTGCAACATACCGTGCAGTCAATACAGGCGGATGGCAGGTTTGGACAACTACAGATGCCCAGGAGATCAGACTGGAAGCCGGAGAACATTCATTTGCCATCTACTTTGAAGAAAGCGGCATGAATCTGAACTGGCTGCAGTTCACACGGGAAACGGGTACCGATCCGAAACCAGACCCGGATCCAACGCCGACCCCAACACCGGATCAGACCCCGAATCCAACACCAAGTCCGAAACCGGATTCAAGCAAAGATCAAAATACGGTAACGCTGACAAAGGGCAGTATCTGTCAGGACGCAAAAGGTATCCTGAAATATCGAATCACAAAAATGGCAGCCAAAAACGGCACCGCAGAAGTGATCGGAATTCAGAAAAAATCAGGAAAAGTAACAATTCCGTCCACAATTACGGTTCAGGGCATTACCTTTAAAGTAACAGCGATCGCAGAGAAAGCTTTTCGAAATGACAAAAATCTGAAAAGTGTTGTCATCGGATCCAATGTGAAAAAAATCGGAAAACAGGCATTTGAAAAATGTAAAAAACTTTCTTCTGTCACATTCAAAGGAAAGAAAGCACCGACTATTGGCAAGGCAGCATTTAAAGGAATCAAGAAAAAAACAAGTGTCCAGGTAACAGGCAGTATGAAAAAAAGTCAGGTGAAAAGATTGCAGAAACGCATGAAAACAGCAGCCCCTTCTGTAAAAATCACCTACAAGAAAAAAATAACCGTTCGTTTTTAGCGGAACACAGTAAAAAGCATGCCATAGCATACAGAAAAACAGTTTCTGAATGTTATGGCTGTTTTTCTTTTGTGAAAAGTATGATAGTATAGTGATGGAACAGGCAAATTTCAGGAGAAAAAGACAATGAAACTAAGTATCATAGTACCTGTTTATCAGGCAGGAAAATATTTGGAAAAATGCATAAAAAGTATTCTTGATCAGACATTTACTGATTTTGAGTTAATATTGGTAGATGATGGATCAAACGATGGCAGCCAGCTATGCTGGAGTGTTATCAGAAAACATGGAAGGCTACGAGAAATTTTTTGCAATCGCTGAGTTTCTCAGAACAAGAAGAACAGCAGGTTATGGCAATGAGGAGTGTTGATGGCTATGCATCACTTATCTATAATTTATGCCTGCCAACCTGCACTTTGAGTTTAAGAGAAAAAAATAAAATCCTGAAGCGTGCAAGAAAAGCATTCAACATTGATTATTATAAAAAATTCTACCATATGGACCAGAAAAATATGTTTGAAAAAACAAAGACAGTATTAACATTTCTCCATCTGGAAGGTATATTAATTGTATTAGGACCATTGTACTGTAAAAAATAAGCAATAGGATCATGAAAGGATTGTGGAGGTATCTATGAAGAACATAAACTGGGCTGTACTTGGTACAGGTGTTATTGCAAATGAAATGGCAGTTGCTCTGAAAAAGAATGGAAAGAATATTTATGCAGTCGGCAATCGAACCCATGAAAAAGCAGTTATTTTTGCTGAAAAATATGGCATCGGCAAAGTCTATGCGGATTACAATGAAATGTTCACCGACCCGGATGTTGATGTGATTTATATTACAACACCGCACAATACGCATCTTAATTTTATGAAAAAGGCCATTGAAAACGGCAAACATATTCTGGTGGAAAAATCAATCACGCTCAACAGCGACGAACTGAATGAAGCATTGGCACTTGCAGAAGAAAAAGGTGTTATCGTCGGGGAGGCAATGACGATTTTCCATATGCCAATCTATAAAAAGCTCAGAAAAATTCTGGAGAGCGGGGCACTTGGAAAAGTGAATCTGATCACGATGAATTTCGGCAGTTTTAAAGAGTACAATATGAGCAACCGCTTTTTCAACCGCAATCTTGCCGGCGGTGCGATGCTTGATATTGGTGTTTATGCACTTTCTTTTATCCGCTGGTTTATGGATTCGAAACCGGATCAGTTATTGTCGCAGGTGAAACAGGCACCGACCAAAGTGGATGAGCAGGCGGGATTATTATTGACGAATCCGGAAGGTCAGATGGCAACCGTTATGCTTTCTCTTCATTCGAAGCAGCCGAAACGTGGCATGGTTTCCTGCGAGAAAGGCTACATAGAGGTGATGGAATATCCAAGAGCCTGGGAGGCAAAAATCACTTATACCGACAGTGGAAAAACAGAGCTGATCAAAGCCGGTGAAAATGCAGACGCACTTGCATACGAACTGGCAGATATGGAAAAAGCAATAAACGGTGATCCATCCTGTATGCATCTGGATTATACAAAAGATGTTATGGATATGATGACAGAGTTTCGAAAATCCTGGGGATTTACCTATCCGGAGGAAGAAAAATAATTTCCGACTGTGATAACAGAAAAACAGAAATTCCCAAAAGGCTGTACCGTTGTATGAAACAGAGAGTGAATATTTCAGAAGGAAAGAATCCAGGAACGACAGTTAAGAAAAGTGGATTCTGCTGAGGATTTTGCTGCATGGGAATATAGCAACGATTACAGGATAAATTTGTGAAAGGATGTACAACCATGAATTATACAGAAAGAGCAAAACAGCTCGGTTTTTCAGCTGCAGCTGTTATGGACACGAAAAATCTGGTTTTTAAACCGGAGTACCGCGTTTTCTGCGAGGAGAATCGATGCGGAAATTATGATCGGAATCCTGCTTGTCCACCGGAAAGCGGAAGCGTGGAAGAAATGAAAGAAAAAGCATTATCCTACAACAAAACACTTGTCTTACAGACAACGCAAAGCAATGATATGGATTATAAAAAAGCAAAACTTGTCCACAACAGGCTGACAGAATCTCTGGCAGAAGAGATGAAAAAAGACGGAAAAAGTGATCTTTTGATCATGACTGCCGGTCCGTACAGGCATCATTCCTGTATGTCAGCATATTGTGTGGATGCTCAGGAAATGGCAGATGCAGTAGGGATGATCTGCTGGGGAAAAGATGGAAAAGTTCGCTATTTTTCGCAGGTTCTTTTTCATGATACCGGAAAGTAATATCGGGCAGAAGGAAAAGACATAAAAGACGGTTACAGTATATGTTTCATGCGGTTGATTGGATACGGAAAAAAGAAGAAACAAAAAGATTGACATGCATCACATAAACTGTTATAATAATCACAAAACAGAAACAAAATTTGAGATAAACGAAGATTCGATATTATTCTTTATTCACATCCAATGCCATTCGGCAGGAAAATCCAACAAAATAGAAGACCTGCACGAAGCGGTATGATAAATGATATGACTTGTATTTTACAGATATCAGTTTTACATCAAAATTTCCATGCTGCTTCTAATGTGCAGAAAAACAAAAAGGAGAAGCTTATGGGAGAAAAGGACATTACAGAGAAAATACTGGAGGATCATAATGATGTGTTTGCTGATATTATAAATGCTCTTGTTTTTGCAGGAGAACAGAAAATTTTGGCTGAGTCACTGGAAAATACAGCAGTTCATTCACAGTATAAAGCAGACGATGAGAAAGTACATGAATTGGAACGAGATATTGCAAAGTACTGGAAAGATGGTGAAGTAGAACTGGCAATCTGCGGAATTGAAAATCAAAGCAGCGTAGAAAAATATATGCCGTTTCGAGTTATGGAATATGATGGAACAGCGTATCGCAGTCAGTTGCAAAAAAGCAGAAAAGAAATCCTGCCGGTTATGACGATTGTTCTCTATTATGGAACAGAACATCACTGGTATGCAAAAAAGAATATTAAAGCATTGATGAAGATTCCGGATGGAATGGAAAAGTATATTAATGATTATAAAATTCAGATTTTCGAGGTTGCATGGCTGACAGAAAAAGAAATCGAAAGGTTTCAAAGCGATTTTCGTATTGTGGCAAATTTTTTTGCCCAGAAAAGAAAAAATAAAGATTATATACCGGATGATCCAACAGAAATCAAATATGTAGATGAAGTCTTAAAACTTCTCAATGTGATGACCGGAGATAAACGCTATGAAAAGATATTTCAGAAAAAGAAAGGAGTGCGAAGTATGTGTGATGTAGCAGAAAGATTGGAAAAAATGGGCATTGTAAAAGGAATTGAGATCGGAAGACTGGAAGGAAAAGAAGAGGGAAAAGTAGAAGGAAAAGCAGAAGGAATTCTGGAAGGCAAAATGCAGGTATATAGAAATCTTCTCAAAAAGGGATTTACGGAAAAAGAAGCAAGGGAAATTACAGAAATTTCGTGATATGTCGGTTGTTCTTTTCCTTTACATCGCTGCAAAAAGGGTATAACATATAATTATTATCAGAGAAGAAGGTGAAAGGAAAATTATGGATTATTCAATCAATACAAAATGTGTGCAGGCAGGTTATACTCCGGGGAATGGAGAACCAAGACAGATCCCGATCATTCAGTCAACGACTTACAAATACAATACGAGTGAAGATATGGGAAAACTGTTTGATCTGGAAGCAGAAGGATATTTTTATTCCAGACTGCAGAATCCGACAAATGATTATGTAGCAGCAAAGATCACAGCACTGGAGGGCGGAAAAGCCGGTATGCTGACTTCTTCCGGTCAGGCGGCCAATTTCTTTGCTCTGTTTAATATCTGCGAAGCAGGAAGTCATATCGTAGCTTCTTCATCCATTTATGGAGGAACCTACAATCTGATTTCTGTAACAATGAAAAAGATGGGAGTAGATGTGACGTTTGTTGATCCGGACTGCACGGAGGAAGAGTTAAACGCAGCATTTCAGGAGAACACAAAGGTGGTATTTGGCGAGTCCATTGCCAATCCGGCTCTGACGGTACTTGATATCGAGAAGTTTGCAAAAGCAGCCCATGCACACGGAGTTCCGCTGATCGTGGATAATACGTTCCCGACGCCGGTGAATCTGCGGCCGATTGAATGGGGAGCTGATATTGTGACACATTCTACCACGAAATATATGGATGGACATGGAGCAGCCCTTGGCGGAGCGATCATAGATGGCGGCAATTTTGACTGGATGGCTCATGCGGATAAGTTTCCGGGACTCTGTACACCGGACGAGTCCTATCATGGAATCACTTATGCGGAGAAATTTGGAAAAGAAGGAGCATTTATCACAAAATGTACTTCTCAGTTGATGCGTGATCTTGGATGTGCCCAGTCACCGCAGAATGCCTTTATTTTAAATCTTGGTCTGGAATCGTTGCATGTGCGTATGCCAAGACATGTGGAAAATGGACAGGCAGTTGCAGAATTTCTGGAAAAGCATGATAAAGTAGAATTTGTTAATTATCCGACACTTCCATCCAATAAATATTATGAAATTGCAAAAAAATATCTGCCAAACGGCGGATGTGGTGTTGTTTCATTTGAACTGAAAGGCGGAAGAGAAGCAGCAGAGAAATTTATGAAAAACCTGAAGCTGGCAGCAATCGAGACACACGTAGCAGATGCACGTACCTGTTGCCTGAATCCGGCAACCTCCACACACAGGCAGATGACAGACGAACAGCTGATCACAGCCGGTATTCCGGCGGGATTGATCCGTATTTCCTGCGGACTGGAAGATAAAAATGATCTGATCGCAGACATCGCACAGGCACTGGATGCAATTTAGATTAAGAATGAGTTATGTAAAATGTTGCAATAACGCCAGAAATGCAATTATAATCTCCGGCAGATTGTAGAGGTACACAGAAGAATATATCATGCGATACATGATGTGTACCTCGCAGCAAAAATGCCGGCAATATCCTTGAATATCAGATTTCCCAGCGTCCGGATGCCCCACAAGGCAGCACAAGTCCATTGCCGGAAACAGGAAGTCCGACTTCCTGGGAGTCTACATGACCGTGAAAAGCAGCAAGTTCGGTTGCCAGCATGTAGGTGAGGACGGCAGGAGCCAGTCCGGTGGTATAGGAATTTACAAGAAAGAAAAGCGGTTTGTCGCTTAAAAGCTTTGCACAGAGCTTGATGAGCGGATGAATCGCTTCTTCTATTTTCCAGATTTCTCCTTTTGGTCCGCGACCGTAAGAAGGCGGGTCCATGATGATGGCGTCGTAATGATTGCCGCGGCGGATTTCACGCTCTACGAATTTTACACAGTCATCGACGATCCAGCGGATCGGTGCATCTCCAAGTCCGGAAGAACGTGCATTTTCTTTTGCCCAGGTAACCATTCCTTTGGAGGCATCTACGTGTGTAACGCTTGCTCCGGCAGCGGCAGCGGCCAGGGTAGCTCCGCCGGTATAGGCAAAGAGGTTCAGAACCTTGATCGGGCGTCCGGCTTTTTTGATCTTTTCAGAGAACCAGTCCCAGTTAGTAGCCTGTTCCGGGAACAGACCGGTATGTTTGAAACTGAAAGGTTTTAACTGAAAGGTCAGCCCCAGTTTCTGATAGTGAATACTCCACTGTTCCGGGAGATCAAAAAATTCCCACTCACCGCCGCCGCGTTTGCTGCGATGATAGTGTGCATTCGGGCGTTTCCAGCCTCTCAGTGTTTTCGGAGTATCCCAGATAACCTGCGGGTCCGGACGAACCAGAGTATAATCTCCCCAGCGTTCCAGTTTTTCTCCTTTGGAAGTGTCAAGCACTTCGTAATCTTTCCAGTTTTCAGCAATCCACATAATAATGTCCTTTCGTGTGTTTGTTTATTTTTTGATTCTTCTTCAGACCTCTTTGGAACGGAACCAGTAGGTATAAAAATCCTCAAATCCCAGTGATGTATACAGATTTTTAGCGGCAGTATTTCCTTTTACAACCTGAAGGTAAGCGTGTGTCGCACCTTTTTTCTGAGCCTCGGTCAGAATCGAACTGCAGATCGCACGTGCGAAATGCTTTCTGCGGCAGCTTGCATCGACATAGATCGCATACAGTCCGATGTGTCCGCGGTCGAGAATACCAAGACCTGAGGCAACCATGCGGCCTTCGATTTCAATACAGGCAACGATCGTCTCTTTCGGGATCGCTTTGAACATCGATGGTACAATGCGGCGAAGCGTCGGTCTGGTCGTGCCGTTCAGACGAAACAGCGACTCAATCCACTCGTCCGTGATCCGGTCGCGGAGCTGGACAGCGATATGTCCCGGATAAAAAACAGAAGAAGGCAGATTCGAATTCCTTCCATAATATTCATATTCTACGGATTCTGCCGGATAAGGATGAAAATTTGTCATCGGCATCGTCATAACCTCGGTGGTATGGCGGATCTCATAACCTTTTTCTTCCAGAAGTTTATCAAAAGACGAATCCAGAAGCGGATTGATCTTGAAATTAGACGGTGTGTGGTAATTGCGGTACTGAGCCTCGCAGTAAGCAATTTTCTCCTCAATCGGAATCAAGGAGTCACCAACCTGTTCCACACTGTTGGTACGGTAAGTATAATTATGAGAAAACCGGATCAGCCAGCCGTCATAAAGCTCAATCTTGTGGGACGGCCAGGCGTTCAGTGAGATTTCCTCGATCAGTTTCATATAAGCAGCGTCCTTTTGCATGAAAATTGCTCCTTTGTAAATTAGGTAACGGGTATCGATAAACCCGGCATTCTTAGTATAGCGACTCAAGATGAGAAAATCAAGCAAGTTCTGCTTTAAGTCGAACACAGGTGAGGCTTGACCATGGTACTTTGATTTGCTAAAGTATATATGTGATGTCAGAAACGGAAAAATCTGTCTCTGGCATGATAGCTGAAAATTACTTTATCTAATAAAGTAACTTGTACAACTTGGCATTATCAGAAACAGAAGTTCTGGATTTACAGGAGGCGAAAAGCGATGAAACTTGGATTTATCGGCTGCGGAAATATGGCGAAAGCCATGCTTGGCGGCATTTTAAAAAATGAGATCTGTGCAAAAGAAGATGTGATCGCGACGGCAAAGAGCGAGGCGAGCAGAGAAAATGCCAGAAATACTTATGGAATTCAGGTAACAGCAAATAATATAGAAGCAGCGAAAAGTGCGGATGTGCTGGTGCTGGCAGTAAAACCGATTTTTTATGAAGAAGTGATCCATGAGATTAAAGATGCAGTGGATGAAAAGAAAATTATCATTTCCATTGCACCGGGAAAAACACTGGCATGGCTGGAAGAGCAGTTTGGCAAAAAAGTAAAGCTGGTAAGATGCATGCCGAATACACCGGCTCTGGTCGGGGAAGGTATGACCGGCGTGTGCTGCAACGAAGAAGTGTCAGACGCAGAGATGCAGGATGTGCTGAAAATCCTTGAGAGCTGCGGAAAAGCAGAAATGCTTCCGGAGCGTCTGATCGATGTGGTTGTTTCCGTCAGCGGAAGTTCACCGGCATATGTATTTATGTTTATTGAAGCGATGGCAGATGCGGCTGTTGCGGATGGTATGCCGCGTGCACAGGCATATCGTTTCGCAGCACAGGCAGTCCTTGGCAGTGCAAAGATGGTGCTGGAGACAGGCAAACATCCCGGTGAACTTAAAGACATGGTATGCTCACCGGGCGGCACAACGATTGAGGCAGTGCGTGTTCTGGAAGAAAAGGGCATGCGAAGTGCTGTGATCGAAGCAATGAAAGCCTGCGTCAAAAAAGGACGGGAAATGTAGGAGGTAAAAGCAATGAATGAGAAAACAGTCTGGGAATCTTATACGGAAGAAGACAGAAAGAAAGTATATGATTTCTGTGAAGAATACAGAACGTTTCTCTCAAAATGCAAGACAGAGAGAGAATGCGTAAAAGAGATTTTAAAAGAAGCAGAAGCAAAAGGTTACAGGAGTCTGAAAGAAGTTCGCAGATCCGGCGAAAAACTGCAGGCCGGCGATAAAGTTTATGTTTCCATCATGGGAAAAACACTGGCACTGTTCCATATCGGAAAAGAACCTATGGAAAAGGGCATGAATATTTTAGGAGCTCACATTGATTCTCCGAGACTGGACCTGAAGCAGAATCCGCTTTACGAGAGCGATGGTCTGGCGATGCTGGAAACACACTACTACGGCGGAATCAAAAAATATCAGTGGGTTGCAATGCCGCTGGCACTGCACGGTGTTGTGGCAAAAAAAGACGGAACAAGCGTGGAGATTGCACTGGGTGAAGATCCATCCGATCCGGTTATCGGCATTTCCGATCTGCTTCCGCATCTTGGCAAAAAACAGATGGAAAAACGTGGCAATGAAGTGGTAGAAGGCGAAGACCTTAATATCTTAGTCGGCAGTATACCGCTTTCCGGCGAAGAAAAAGAGCCGGTCAAAAAGCAGATCCTTCAGCTGTTAAAAGAGAAATATAATATAGAAGAAACCGATTTTATTTCTGCAGAACTGGAAGCTGTTCCGGCCGGAAATGCAAGAAATTATGGACTGGATGAGAGTATGATCATGGGCTATGGCCAGGATGACAGAGTGTGTGCCTACCCATCCTACCGGGCGATGTTTGAGCTTGACAAACCGCAGTACACCTGCGTATGCCTGCTGGTAGATAAAGAAGAGATCGGCAGCGTCGGTGCGACCGGTATGCATTCCAGATTTTTTGAAAATGCAGTGGCAGAGATCATGGATGCAGCCGGAGATTACAGCGAACTGAAAGTACGCAGAGCACTTCAGAGTTCCAGAATGTTATCTTCCGATGTCAGTGCAGCTTACGATCCGAATTATCCGGCCGTCATGGAAAAGAAAAACAGTGCCTTTTTCGGCAAAGGACTGACCTTCAATAAATTTACCGGTTCCAGAGGAAAATCCGGTTCCAACGATGCAAATGCAGAATACATCGCAAGAATCCGCAAGATCCTTGATGAAAATGAGGCGGCTTTCCAGACAGCCGAGCTTGGAAAAGTTGATGAGGGCGGAGGCGGAACGATCGCTTATATCCTGGCAAACTACGGAATGGAAGTCATTGACTGCGGCGTGGCAGTGCAGAACATGCACGCACCGTTCGAAGTGACAAGCAAAGCAGATATCTATGAAGCATTTAAAGGCTATCTGGCATTTCTGGAAGAAATGGGCGAGCGGGAATTTTAAACCGTAATTTTTTTAAAAAGAGCAGCAGAGGAGATAAAAACCTCTGCTGTTTTTGATTAATCTGACTGTATATTCTGATACATAATAAAAATTTACAAGAAAAACGTATAATTTTACATGGAAAATCAAAAGAAAATTGTGTAAAATTTATAATCATAGAGCAAAACGTATAAACGGGCAAAAGGAGGAGCAAAGAATGAAAAAACGTAACAGAAAAATCAGAAGTGCCATGGCAGCGGCACTGGCAGTGAGTATGGTCGCAGCACCGTGTTCTTCTGCATTGGCAGCCAGTACAAGTGATGAGATCACACAGCGGGAGATTGACAATGCGGCACTGGCAAGAGAGGCAGCCGGACAGGGTATGGTTCTGCTGGAAAATGAAAACCATACACTTCCTTTGAAGACAAAAAAACTGGCACTGTTCGGAAGCGGTGCGGTTCGTACCATCAAAGGCGGATTTGGTTCCGGTGACCCGTTCAACGGAGGACTTTCCGGAGGTGGTTCCTGGGATGTAGATCTGAATGAACGTTATAATATCCACATTTATAATACCTTTAAAAAAGCCGGCTATGATATCGTAAACTCTGATATGCTCGATGCATACGCAGATGCTTATGATGCACAGCACAAAATTGAAGGAAACAGTACGATGAACTGCTTCAAATTCCCTGAGATGGAGATCAGTGATGAAGAGCTGGCAGATGCTTCTGCAGATTCCGATACGGCAATCTATGTCATCAGCCGAAATGCAGGTGAAGGTACCGACCGTACACTGAAAGGGACGAAGGGAACTTACAACGGAGAATCTTATGATATTGGTGATTATTATCTGACGGATCTCGAACGTGAAAATCTGGAGCGTGTGGCAGCGTCCTTTAAAAAGACCATCGTTGTTCTGAATGTCGGCGGTATTATGGATACAAAATTCTATAACGAGATTAACGGACTGGATGCAATGCTTCTGATGGGACAGGCAGGTCAGGAAGGCGGCAACGCACTTCTGGATGTTCTGACCGGAGCCGTGACCCCATCCGGAAAACTGGCAGATACCTGGGCAGAAAACTACAGTGACTATCCGGCATCAGATACCTTTGCAAATGCAGACAAAAACATCAAGAAAGAAGTTTATAACGAAGGTATTTATGTCGGCTACCGCTATTTTGATACCTTTAATATCACACCGAAATACGAGTTTGGTTATGGACTTTCCTACACAGATTTCAAAATTGAGACACAGTCTGTGACAGCAGATGCCAATAAAGTTACCGTAAAAGTAAAAGTTACCAATACCGGCAGCACTTACAGCGGAAAAGAAATCGTACAGGTTTATTATTCCGCACCGGATTCTGCAGAGGCAGAGAAAGAATATCAGGAACTTGGCGGATTTGCAAAAACGGATGAACTTGCACCGGGCGAATCGCAGATTCTGACGATTTCTTATGATACAAAAGACATGGCATATTATAATGAAGACCAGGCAGCTTATATTCTGGATAAAGGAAAATACTATGTGCGTGTCGGTGATTCTTCCAGAAATACCAGTGTTGAGGCAACCATTGAAGTGGATGACACCGCACGGACTGAACAGCTTTCCAACCAGATGGAAGTTCCGGACGGCGAAGATCTGGTAGAATGGAGCAAACCGGAAGAGGGCTACAGTTATCCAACAGAGGAAGCAGAAAAAGAAGCAGCTCCGGTTATCAAAGTTGATGCTTCTGAAATCAAGACAGAAGACCATGCATCTGCATATGAAAATGAAGAAGTAACCACTTACACAACAGATGCTGCTTATGAAGCAACACAGCCGTACGAAAAAGTAGAAGTGGTAGAAAAGAAAGATTCTACTTTAAAAGATGTCATTGAAGGAAAAGCTACGATGGGCGAATTTGTCGCACAGATGAGTGTAGAAGAACTGGCGGCTCTGAACTGCGGAAGCGGATGGGGCGTTGCCAATGAAAATTCTCCGATCGTTGGAAGCAACTCTTCTACGGTAAAAGGTGCAGCAGGTGAGACAACCGTTTACGATCAGTATGGCATTCCGGGCATCGTTCTTGCAGACGGTCCTGGCGGTGTACGAGTAGCACAGAAATTTGATGCGACCATTGAAGGAAGCGATGAAAAACAGACACTGTACCAGTATTGTACCGCATGGCCGGTAAGTTATGTACAGGCTCAGACCTGGGATACCGACCTTGTAAAACGTATCGGTGTTGCATTTGGTAAAGAAGTTGATGAAATGAACATCACACTTCTGCTCGGACCTTCTCAGAATATTCACCGTGATCCGCTCTGCGGAAGAAACTTTGAGTACTATTCAGAAGATCCGGTTGTATCCGGTGTTATGGCAGCAGCCTGCACACTGGGCGTTCAGGAAACACCGGGCGTTGGTGCATGCCTGAAACATTTCGCAGCAAATAACCAGGAAAGTAACCGTAATGCAGTTGACACGATCGTAAGCGAACGTACTCTGCGTGAAATTTACCTGAAAGGTTTTGAAATTGCAGTAAAAGAATCTCGTCCGATGTCTATTATGACATCCTACAACCTGATCAACGGCGTACCGACTGCAGATTCTTACGATCTGTGTACCAACATCGCCCGCGGTGAATGGGGATTTGACGGTCTGATCATGACTGACTGGAACGGCGGTTCCTCTACTCCGATGAAGTCTATGCATGCAGGAAATGATATGATCATGCCGGGCGGAGCAGAGAGAGCACAGAATATTGTAAACGGTATGCAGGATGCAGAACCGAATTTCGATGAAAGAGGACAGGTGGCAGTCGATGTTCAGCTGATGTACGGATTTGTTAAAGTATATTCTGCAAAATGGAATGAATTTACACCGTCCGCAGAAGGAACAAAGACCGTAAGCACAAACCTTGGTGAAGGCTATACAGCAACCGTTGCAGATGACGGAAGAATCCTTGTAAACGGTGAAGAAATCTATCTGAACTATCGTCAGGGATGGTTCAATCCTGGAACATTCAGCGTACCGGCAACAACCGATGTTGTAACCGTAAGCAACGATGGCAAGACTCTGACTTACAAAGGTGAATATGTAGACAACAACATCATCTGCCTCGGCGATGTACAGAAGAGTGCGATCAACAACCTGAACATCATCATGAACTCCAACATGATGCAGAGACGTTATGGTGTAGAAGTAAAAGACTACAGCACAGCACTTGGCAACCTGAAAGCATATCAGACCGTAACAAAAGACAGCGTACAGAAAGCTTCTGCAAACGTTGAATCCTTAAACAAAGTGATCGCTATGGTAGAAGAACTGAATGCTTCTGATTATACAAAAGCAAGCTGGGCAGCAGTAGAAGAAGCTCTGAATGCAGCAAAAGCAGTAGCAGCAAAAGCAGATGCAACCGTTATTGAGACAACAAACGCAATGACAGACCTTCTGGCAGCAATGAACAGCCTGGAACAGGGTGTTGAGAAAACACATCTGGAAATCTCCATAAAAGAAGCTGAAAAAGTGCTGGTACGTGCAGACAAATACAGCAGCCTTGGAAATCTGGAAGAAGCAGTAGCAAACGGTAAAGCCGTTCTTGCAAACGAAGATGCAGATCAGGAAACCGTAGATGCAGCAGCAACTGCAATCCTGAACGAGCTGAGCAAAGCAGTGAAAAATGCAGATCTTTCCTCACTGGAAAGCCTGATCAAATCTGCAAAGAAACTTCAGGATGGAAATTACACAAGCAATTCTCTTGCAAAACTGGATGAAGTAATCAAAGCAGCAGAAGCTGTTGTAGCAAACAAAAACAGAACCGTTGAAGAAGTAAACAAAGCTTACAGCGATCTGATCGATGCAGTGATCTCTCTGGAAAAGAAAGGCAACAAAGCGGCTCTGAAAGCAATGCTTGAAAAAGCAGCAGCTGTTCTGGAAGATAGCGATGCTTATGTAGCAGCAACCATCGAAGGACTTGCAGATGTAAAAGCAGATGCACAGGCAGTTTATGACAACGATGATGCAGTTCAGAATGAAGTAAACGCAGCAGTTCGTACACTGACACTGAAACTTGCAGAAGCAAGACTGTTAGGTGACGTAGACAACGATGGTGCAGTGACAACAGCCGACAGTACCGCACTTCTGGCAGCAAGTGCAGAACTGACAGAACTGGATGCAGATGCAGCGGCAGCAGCAGATGTAAACGGTGACGGTGTTGCGGATACAAACGACGCAGTTCTGATCCTTCAGTATGCAGCAGAAAAAGTTACATCCTTCTAAGCGGATGAAGAACCTGAAAAAATGAATTACAAAAAGAGATGCCACAGATCACAGATCCTGACATTTCGATAAAAACGGAGCGGTGTAGCATTAAGTTACACCGCTCCGATTGCGTTTCATGACTTTGATCAAATGTAAAATAGCTGAAATTTCATCTTCCGTCAGTCCGGAGAAATCAACATTCTGTTTTTGTTCTACGCCAAGCAGATAATCTGTTGAGACGTTAAAAATTTTGGAAATGTGAATCAGAACATCATAAGAAGGCAGACGTAATCCTGTTTCATAAGCACTGATGACGGATTTTGTCAGCCCAAGCTTCTGTGACAGCTGTGCCTGGGTCATGTTTTTCTGCAGACGCAGTGACTTCAAAGTGTTGCCAAAGTCCACCATATCAATCCCCCTTTTGTGTTCATAATACTATAGGCGTAGTATTTAATTGGTGTTAAAAGTGTTGGAATAGTTGACAAATACAAGAGGATTTTACATAATAAGACATGGAGATTTACATTGAAAGAAAAACAGACAGAATGGGAGAAAGTTATGAGTATATTTTCACAATTGTTATCCGAATATATGAAACAGAAAAAAATACAGACCTACCGTCTTGCCCAGTATTGCGGCTACGACCGGGGAAATATGTATAAAATCATCAACGGCAAACGCAATCCGCCGGGCAAAGAATTTGTCGAAAAAGTGGCCGGATATATGCATCTGACACCCCTGGAGAAAACAAAACTTTACGAAGCCTATCAGATCAGTATTGTCGGTTACGATATCTACTATCGTCGAAAAGCGGTTCTGGAATTTTTGACAGAAGTCGATGCCGGACGAGAACTCGATTTTGCTCTGCAGCCGATCCGTGCAGAACAGGGATTTGAAATGGAAGACAAAACCTTTATGCTGTTAGAAGGACGTCACGCCGTCCGTTCTGCCCTGATGTATATGACTGCGGATGAGACACACCAGTCTGAAGGACATATCCGCATGCTGCTCCAGCCGGAGACAGACTTCCTGGCGAGTATCCTTGCCATGTGCAGCAACAGCGGCATACAGACACGGGTGGATCATATATTCTGCCTGGATGACACAAACAAAGCCACAGGAAAAGATAAAAATTACAACCTGACCTGCCTGAAAAATATTCTGCCGCTCTATCATTATAATTACGAATACCAGACCTGGTACTATTACGGTTATATACCGGGGCAGAATCAGATGTTTGCACTGTTTCCATATATGGTACTGACCTCCGGGTATGCCTGTATACTGACCGCAGATCTAAAAAAAGGATACCTCACCAAAGAGCCGGAAATGCTGAAGATGCTCTCTGAAATTTTCGAAAACTGCCACAGTCATGCCAGCCGTTTTGCCAGCCTTGCAGATTCTGCCAATCATGCCGCAGAACAGATGGCATTTCTAAGTGCCACCTTCTCCGAACGCTCCACAGGATACAGCCTGCAGATGGAACCATGCTTTATGCCGGTTCTGACAAAAGAAATCCTTCAGAAATACGTCCGCAAGGACCTGCCGGGCAGAGAGATCTTCCTCGTCCAACTCCAGGATTATACAAGACAGCTGGCAAAACAGAAAATGATCTATATATGCAGCATGGAAGGTATCCTCAGATTCCTCCAAAACGGCAGAATCCCGGAAATCCCGGATGGACTCTACGAAATCCCGTCCGCTTCGGACCGTATCCAGATCGTCAAAGCCCTGCTCGCCCCGGAGCGTGCGACCAGACTTCGCATCCTGAAAAACAGCATCGGCAACACCGAAACGCCCGTTTATCTCTACATCACACCAAAAACAGGCACCCTGCGGCTGCCGCTTGCAACCGACCAGATGGTCAACCTCCAGATCCAGGAAACCGGAATGTTGGAGGCATTTTATGACTTCTGCGAGAACCTCGATGAAGAGATGTTCTATAGCTTCGAAGAGGCAGAGCAGATCGTGGAAGAAGAAATGAAAGATGGAGATTGGAAAACAGAATAATGGAAAAAAGAATAAAAGAAAAGAGAAACAGACGAAAGTATCGAATTTATAACAGTAGAGGAAATAAACAGAAATGCCCGGCGAGAGCCGGGTTTTTTGTTTGACGAAAAAATAGAAAATATCGAGAAAAGCTGACTGAAAAAATGACACATCTTGAGAGAAAAAACAGGGAAAAGTAAAATGAATACAAGC